>Ga0114958_10000607_pt1 | contig 30620 bp, 22 predicted proteins | sample C_130208_EF_Meta_FD_89577 | JGI IMG/M metagenome (GOLD analysis project Ga0114958, IMG submission 89577) | Freshwater microbial communities from Lake Croche, Canada to study carbon cycling - C_130208_EF_MetaG | ecosystem: Environmental > Aquatic > Freshwater > Lake | place: Lake Croche, Canada... | reverse complement strand
TTGACTGAGATCAGCATCCTTGAGGTCGCTTCGACCCCAGAGGTGATCCACCACGGACCACAAGATGGCTCGTTGTTCATCAGTCGACCCATCACCCACATTGATCGCACCGAGCAACCCCCGGGTCACGGGTTCGACGAGTCCTGGTTCGACGAGAAATGGCATGTCACCCTCCTTGCGGGGTCAATCTCGGTTTCGAATGAATCAGGGGCGATTATATGTCTAGGTTGACGAGGCAGTTGTAGGGGTCTCGCCGGGTTCCGGGCTTCTCCTTCTCAAGTCCATCAGAACCATTTCAGCCCACGACTCCTGCAACGCCGACGAGGGGAACGCACTGAGCCGCCCGTTCAGCGATCTTCGGTGACACCAATGGCATCTCCAACCCGCGGCGCATCAGCAAGCGCCTCGCTTCCCGTCCTTCAGCCGACGTCACGAGACGTCATCGTTCCTCCTGCAACGATCGCTCAGCGAAACTCGAACTCGGAGGCATCGTTGTCACACGCGGGGACGGCTGGCTCGCCGGTCAGCAGACTGCCAATCGAGTGATCCGATCCCACCTTCACGCTTTCGTGTCTTGTCGAGGGACACGTTGAGAATGCTCCGATGGCCCGACTACTTGGCGGACCCCCCAAATGCCACCACTTCAGGGGATGTCAACCCTGGGCGGTCGGTGGAACACTCAAACAACTTTTCGAATCAGAGGTCGCCACCCACGCCTCATCGCGGAGAGCTAGTGATTTGAAGATAACACTGTTGACAAAAACAAAATGCATTCGTAAGGTGAAATAACTCCTCACTTAGGGAACCGGAGTTCCTCCGAGTTCTGCTCCTCAGATGTCGAGCACTGGACCAAATCGGACCAGTTGTACGCAGGGGGCTGACGATGAACCGTTCGAGCAACATGGACCAACCAATGCACGGATCGCGCGGATCAGGCCAGGCCGGGACCAAGGCTTCTGGCATGCGTCGGGTCTCCGTGTTGACAGCGGCAGTGGTGGCGGCTGTCGCCGGATTCGTGACGTTCGCTACCACCGCACCGGCTGGTGCCAGTGCGCCATCCGTGCCTGACTTCATCGGCGTGATCGCCGGCAGCGGCGTGATGGGCCCCCCGACAACGGGCACTGCCACCAGTTCACCCCTGCATGGGCCGTCCGGTGTCGCCGTCGACACCTCGGGCAACGTCTACATCGCTGACACCGTCAACAGCTACGTGGAGAAAGTCACCCCCGCTGGCATCCTTTCGATTGTTGCCGGCACCGGCTCCTCTGGCGCTCCGGCTGCGGGCACCGGCACCAATTCGCACCTCAACCGCCCAAGGGGCGTCGCCGTCGACACCTCGGGCAACGTCTACATCGCCGACACTGACAACAACAGCATCGAGAAGGTCACGCAGGCGGGTCAACTGTCGATCATCGCTGGCACCGGCACTGGCGGAGCGCCCACCGCAGGCACCGCTATGAGTTCACAACTGAAGACCCCCTACGACGTCGCCGTCGACACCTCGGGCAACCTCTATATCGCCGACACCGGTAACGATGTGGTCGAGAAGGTCACGTCCGCTGGCGTCCTGTCCATCGCTGCCGGAACGGGCACCCCGGGTACTCCCACCGCCGGTGCAGCCGCCATAAGTTCCAATCTCGATAACCCCGTTGGCGTCGCCGTCGACCCAACCGGCAACGTTTATATCTCCGACTACTCCAATAACTACGTAGAGAAGGTCACGACCGCCGGCATCCTTTCGATCATCGCCGGCACCGGGAGTGTTGGTTCCCCCATCGCTGGGACGGCTACCAACTCGGCCTTCAGATATCTCGGCACCGTCGCCGTCGACACCTCGGGCAACGTCTACATCGCCGACATCGGTAACGAAATGGTCGAGAAGGTCACGTCCGCTGGCATCCTTTCGATCATCGCCGGCACCGGCGCCCTCGGTGCCCCCACCCCTGGGATAGCTACTAATTCGGCTCTCAAGACACCCTCCGGAGTCGCCGTCGACCTAGCGGGCAACGTCTACATCGCCGACACCTCCAACAACATGGTCGAAGAGGTACAGGGTCCATCCTCGACTGTTCCTGGAGCACCGACTGGCGTATCCGCTTCCGCTTCGGCTGGCTACGACTCGGCCATCGTCTCATTCGTCGCACCGGCTGACTTCGGCGGGTCGCCCATTACGAGCTACACGGTGGCGGCCACGGACGCCACGTCGTCGGCAAACGGCGGCCAGACGTGTGCGGCCACCGACCCGACCGACACCTGCACGGTGGTCGGCCTCACCGGCGGCGACGCATATACATTCACAGTGAGTGCCACCAATGACAGTGGAGCCGGATTTGTCTCGGCTCCTTCCAACTCGGTAACTCCGTCGGGTCTGCCCGGTACGGCCAGCAACGTGACGGCCACCGCCGGCAATACCTCAGCCCTCGTCTCGTGGGCGCCATCTTCCGCCAATGGAACTCCCGTCACCGGCTACACGGTGACCTCGAGTCCGGATGGCCTCACCTGCACTGCCACCTCGACACCCTGTGTGGTGACTGGCCTCACCAACGGTGCGAGCTACACCTTCACCGTGGTGGCCTCAAATACCAACGGCCACAGTTCGCCGTCGGATGCCTCCAACAGCGTGGCGCCGTCGCTCCTGCCAAGTGCCCCGACCAACGTTTCGGCCACTGCTGGCGACACATTGGCCACTGTCTCATGGACAGCATCGGTTGGCAACGGTTTGAACGTGACCGGCTACACGGTCAGTGACGGCGTTGGTGACACCTGCACTCCCACGAATCTGATCGTCACCTCGTGCACCTTGACTGGCCTCGCCAACGGGACGAACTTCACATTCACCGTGGTGGCCAGCAACGTCAACGGCAACAGCTGGGCTTCGGTTGTCTCCAACAGCGTGACGCCGTCGGGCGTGCCTAGTGCCCCACTCAACGTCCGTTCGGTTCACCACAACGGCTCGATTGCGGTGAGTTGGACGGCTGCTCCTGGCAATGGTTCTGTGATCACCGGGTACACGGTGATCGATGGTGTCGGCGATATCTGTACCACCACGACGGCCACCCAATGCACGGTTTCGGGACTGATCAATGGCACTGCTTACGCCTTCAGTGTGACCGCCACGAACACGAACGGCACGGGTGTTGCCGCCAGTGCACCGACTGCCACGCCGTCCACCACCCCTGGGCCGGTGACCAACATTACGTCGAGCCCTGGGCCTCTTTCCGCCACAATCTCCTGGACCTACCCGTCGGACAGCGGCGGGGCTGCGATCACGGGTGGAACAGCCACCGCTGTGTCTAATGGGAATCCAAAGCGGTGCTCGGCGACCGCGCCGGCCTCCACCTGCACCATTACGGGCCTGAAAGGGGTGAGCTACAACATCAGCGTGGTGGCATCCAACGTCGACGGAAACAGCACCCCAACTACGGGTCCTTCGGTGGTGCCTACAGCCCCGCCCGGCGCACCCCTGAATCCAGTGGCCACGGCTGGCGACGGACAGGTGGCGGTGTCGTGGACTGCACCAGTTTCTGACCATGGATCGACCATTACTGGGTACACCGTGACTTCCTCGACCGGAGGTACTGCAGGTCGTACTTGCACCGCCACCACGACGCTGTCGTGCGTGGTGACGGGCCTCAGCGACGGAGTGACCTACAACTTCACGGTAACCGCCTCCAACGCGGCGGGCACCGGTGTGCCATCTGTCGCTTCGAACAGCGTGGAGGTCGTGTCTTCTCCCGGCGCACCCCTGAATCCAGTGGCCACGGCTGGCGACGGACAGGTGGCGGTGTCGTGGACTGCACCAGTTAATGACTTTGTACCGGCCGCCGTTACTGGGTACACCGTGACTTCCTCGACCGGAGGTCGTAGATGCACCGCCACCACGACGCTGTCGTGCGTGGTGACGGGCCTCAGCGACGGAGTGATCTACACCTTCACGGTGACCGCCTCCAACGCGGTGGGCACCGGCCTGCCATCTGTCGCTTCGAACAGCGTGGAGCCCTCGTCAAATAACGCAACGATCACATCAGCCAACTCGACGACCATCGCTGGCGGCAAGGGCCTCAAGTTCTTGGTGACCACTTCACCGCCGGGGACTGCGACCGTCAGCCAGACCGGTAAGGCATCGTGGATGACCCTCACCCTGGGGGCGAGGTCCAAGACGGGAACCGCCGTCGTGAGTGGGATCAGCCCGACGGGTGGAGGGACCTTCACGGTGACCATCCATGCCAACAACGGCGTTGGTCCCGACACCATCCAGGTGCTGACGGTCCACGTCCTGGCCTTCACGTCCATCGCTACGGCTAGTTTTCACATGGGCGTCTCCGGCAGCTTTGTCATCACCACCTCGGACTCAGCCGCAACCCTCTCGGCCACTCTGTCGACCCGCAAGGAGGCTGGGCTGACGTTCACCAACAACGCGGATGGCACAGCCACTATTTCGGGGAGAGCGATCAGCCCGGCCAAGACAGCCAACGTCACGGTGACGGCAACCATCGGTTCACTCAAGGTCAAGCAGACGCTCACGGTCTCTATCAACTGACAGACTCACGGAATCCCGGACTGACGGGCTCACAGATGGCCTCAGTGTCGTCATTACTGCCCCCTGGGCCTGGTGGCCCGGGGCTACTGAAGGTCGAGGCAAGGGCGACAAGCATCGCTTGGTGCCCCTGAGTCGGAAGGTCACGCGCCGCCACGATGCGTTCTGCCGACCGTGGCGACGCGCAGAAGGTTTCCCTGACACTCTCCGCCGGGGCCCATCCGGCGCCTACACGCCTCTCAACCGCAGCGGAAGTCCTACAGATGCTGGAGAGGCGTAGGGACGGATTCCCGGGCAGCAGAAGGGCCGGTGCTCTCGCACCGGCCCTGAACTGCACTTCCGATGGTGGCGGGGGTAGGATTTGAACCTACGACCTTCGGGTTATGAGCCCGACGAGCTACCAGACTGCTCCACCCCGCAGAGATCACGTTACTCGCAACTCAGCAGGGTGGCAATGTCGCCAGTTCTCAGACGAGCGTGCCCGCGCGTCAGATGTCACGTGACAAGGAGCCCAAGACACTGGGCGATGAGAAGTACCACCACGAGTGCACCCGCCAGCCGCGTCCACCACGAGATCTCAAACGACTTGGTCGACGGAGCGGCCAGCGCATCAAAAATGGTTGCAATGACGAGCACAGCGATCAGCCCGGCCACGATCTTCCAGAATGATGAGTCGATCACCTGGCCAAGCTGACTGGCCACCAGGACGCTAAGCACCGTGACGACGAGCAGTTTTACCATGTTGTGTGGAATGAGTTTCGACCACTCTGAGGTATACGAGTAGCGGCGGAGGTACCCCTGCAAGCCCACGTCCAACCCATACAGCAGCGCCATGATCAAGATCACCCAGTGCAGCCCGAGAAATGCTGCGAAGAGCATCGCTGCGAAGAGGATTCGGAGCATGACTGATCCGAGATCATGCCGCATGGGTCGCTCAGGAAGATCATGCGAGGTAAGCGTGGCGAGGCGCACCGGGTAGGCATAGGCCACGAAGAGAGCCATGAGGTAGCGGAAGGCTGCAGCGGCCCCAACGCAGAACCCAATCTGGACGGCATGGCCGGACAGGTCGCTAGCCGCAGGCGAGATGATGGCGATCGTCTCAATGAGGCTGTAGGCAATGAATCCGGCAAGGAAGGTCCCTCCGATCAAATCGCCGGTGCGCACCCACCACTGGTGGATATCTTCAGGATGCGACCTCGTGAACGACCTGAGCTTCCCAATCATGATGGGAATCCCGCACCACAGAGCTCCGATGAAAATCGCCGAAGCGACTGCCGGCAAGGAGAACAATCCACCCGCCAGCAGCACAGCGCAAAGGAAGACCGCACTCGCCAGCAGTCCCGAGAGCGCATCGAGAATCCCGAGGATCAAGATCGCCAGGAATAAGCCAAACGTCGGGGTTGTGGACGTGAACCCGGTCTGGATCGCGGCGATGAGTCCGAGCGCCGCACCGATCACCGGCAGGAGCATGGCTAGCGGACCGATAGGAGCGCGCAGATAGGCCCCGTCGAGCAGTGCAGCAGAGCCAAATGGGGTGTAGGCCGCCGCCGTAACTGTGCTCGCCACCATCACCTCGTCTAAGGCTGCGAACCCGGGAAGCCGATACGAACTCGAGAGATCACCGAATCGTGGCGCGACACCCTTGACCTTGGTCGGTCGAACTTCTACCTTCTTTACCTTCCCCTTGGACATCTTGCTGGTCGAGCGAGATGAATGTGCCTTGGCCCCCCCGGCTGCCCGAGCCCCACCGGCCCTGGCTGCCCCGCCGGCCCTGGCTGCCCCGCCGGCCCTGGCTGCCCCGCCGGCCCTGGCTGCCCCGCCGGCCCTGGCTGCCCCGCCGGCCCTGGCTGCCCCGCCGGCCCTGGCTGCGCTCGAAGCTCGAGCTGCAGTAGCGGCTCGGGCCGCCACCGCAGCGGTTGCTGCAGCCTCGGTGGGGCTCAGGTGGTGCTTCTTGTGATGTGAGGTTGTGGCAGCTGCCGCGAAGTGGTGATGACCACTGGTTGCGCCGAGACTGTGATGAACCTTCTGGACCGCTCCAGCGAGGTCTCCATAAAACACCAACTCACCGAGTGCGACCGCACCCAAGGCGAGCAGGGCGAAGCCGACCACGTGTGGTGTCGTCTCCATCATCCTTGTTTTCTCGCGCAGCATGGCCAGTTCAACCAAGGGCCTTCCCTTGATCATGGACACCCACTTTTCGACGTCCACGCATTCTGAGCGGACCTCATGTACCCAATGCTTAGTTACCCAACATTTCCCTTACGCGACCAGCAGACTGCCAACTAGTGAATTTCTTGCACTCACACCAGCACGACCGCTACTCGCTCAATCCTGCTGTTCTTCTTCTCGTCGCTGAGGGCTCGAACGCAGTGGCGCGCCGAATTCATCTGGGTGTCAGGGTGGGACCCAAGGCCCCCAGGTGTGGGAAACCTCCGGCCATGGTCCAGAGTGCCCATATCGAGAGCCACACCTGCCCTTGCTCGGTGTAGGCCGCCGTCATCATCGATGACGAATGGAAATGGCGTTGACAACATTGGCTGACGCACCTGACGCCACCGTGAGCATGTGGACCATGGAATCAGAAAACTATTCGAATCAGACTGGCGCAGGAAGGTCTGCCAGCCACGGCGGGTCCGATTGGGCGACCGAACAACGGTGCCTCCTCGACCCCATCAGAGCACTTCGGTACAGATAACATCAGTAACATGAACGGCAGCGTGGATCACAGGCATCACTGGCGACGTAGAGTCAACATCGCCATGCACATCACCTCCTGAGCAGCAGATGACGACCACCGAACACCAACCTGGTGCCGTGAAGCACGAGCGCTCGAGCGCCATTCTCGTGATCATGTTCGCATTGGCGATCTCGGTGCTTTCTGTCCTGTTTGTGTCAAATCAGACGGCAAGCCACGAGACCGCGGCACAGGAAACTGCCAAAGGTAAGGATGTTCAGAACTTGGCTCCGACGGCCAGGGTGTCGACCGCAGCTCGTACTGCTCGCGTCGCCAGTGTGGGACGAGTCGCCCGGATAGCCCATGCCGCCGATGCTGCTCGCTCAGGTATGGCCATTGCCGGACTGACCGTCGCCGGTTCGATCATGGCGTCCTCGCGTTATCGGCGGCGATCGACCACTGGAGATCCCGACGGACCGCCAGAACCTCCGCACTCCTTCTTCGGGTGGAGAGTCGGGTGGTTCGACAACTTGAGCCGCAGGCTCCCAGCCACCATCGCTCCCTACTCCCCTTTTCTCGCCAACATCTCCGGAGATTCCTCCTATCTGCGAGCCATGGTGGGACCAGCCACCCTGATCTTGCCGAGTGCCGGCCTCATCCTGGGGGTCCTCGCATCCCGGGACGTCCATCAAACCTTGAATGCTCCCAGTCCAGTGCTGTTCGTCGCAATCATGCTGCTGGGGGTCTTTGATGGTGCAGCCGGGCTGCTCGCCCTGCTTGTCATGTTCGTTGCAGCTCTTCTCGCGGGATCGGCAAGCTTGACCGAGACCCCTGTCGCTCTGCTGCTGCTCGGTACCCTTTGGTTTGGGATCTCGCAAGTGGTCCGAAAGATCCGAGCGTTTACCCGACCTAGTCCTGATGGCCCACACCAATGGTGGGCGAGGGCTGGCGACATGATCATTGGTCCGGCACTTGGCGGCTATCTGGCGGCAAGTCTGACCAATGTGCTCCCCGTCACCATCTTGTCCGGGTCAGCGGCTGCAGATCGGTCCCTCGCTATTGGTCTGGCCGTCGCAGTCGCCATCCTCCTGAGGTTCGGCGGAGAGTTCTTGGCCAGCCACGTCTTCCCCCACGATCTCGTGACCGTCCATCCTGATGTGCTGCCCTCGCAGCGGCATGGCTACCGCGTCGCCTCGCACCTCGTTGAGCTCGCTCTCGTCATGCTGCTCTTCCTTCAGTTCGTCGGTCCCCTCTGGCTGGGAGTTCCCCTGCTCGGACTCTTCGCCCTCGATCTCGTCATCGTGGAGATCGCCCCGAAGGGCTCGCTACCGACGTGGCTCTACAACCTCGTCCCTCGACAGGTGGGGAACATTCTCTTCATTTCAATCCTTGCAGTGAGCCTTGAGAGCTTGATCGCTCTCTTCGTCGAGTCAGAGATCCTCAGGATCTGCTACCTCCTCCTCGGGATTACGGCGATCGGTGTTGTTCAAACGTGGCTCAGCGGCTTCGACGGGAAAGCGATCGAAGACAGCGCAGGTCGCAAGGTGGGTGGAGCGGTATTGGCAGTGTTCGCCGGCATGCAACTCGGAGGATTCCTCCTGTGAAGCCCCGACCACCACGGTTGGGCCACCCCAAACGGCATCGCTGTTGACCTTCCGCAGTGACGTCCCTGTTCATCCGGCACAATGGAAGCATGAATGCCAACGGGGAGAGCAATGACCTCACCGAAGAGACAGAGTTTCTCCGCTCCGAGGTGCGGCGCCTGCAGTTGGAGGTGAATCGCCTGCGCGAGGAGCTCAGGCAGACGCGACGAGACCACCATGAGGTCCCACCCCACCACCTCTGAGGATCTCTTCAGTGCAGGCGGCGCCTTGGTGCAAAGATGCAGGCTACGCCCACCGAGAAGGAGTCCCATGTCGGAGAAGAGTGAAAAGGCCTTCGCATTGTTCAACGCTGCGATTGGCGAATCCGAGGGAACCGGCGACTGGTTCGAGGTCATCCAGGCCGACATCGACACCTTTGCCGACGTCACCCACGACCACCAGTTCATCCACGTCGACCCTGAGGCCTGCACCACCATGTCCCCCTGGGGCGTCCCCATCGCTCACGGGTTCTTGACCCTGTCGATGCTGACCCACCTCTCCGCATCGATCCCCAACGTGCCCGAGCGCCTCGACGGCATCGTCATGGGCGTGAACTATGGCTTTGACAAGGTCCGCTTCGTCAGCCCCGTGAAGGTGACGAGTCGAATCCGAGCCACGTCGGTGATTGCCAACGTCGAACTCAAGGGCGATGCCCTCCAAGTGACCCGAACCATGACGGTCGAGATCGAGGGTGAGAGCAAGCCCGCTCTCGTGGCCGACTGGATCACTCGCCTCGTCTACGGCTGAGTCTGCGGCACCACTGATCTTCGGGCTCGATATGACACTGGTCACGACGTCGTAGCCTGCGGATCGTGACCACCTCGATGACCGATGAGCGCGGGACGAGGCTCGTTGCCCTCGATGCAGTACGAGGCATTGCTGCGTTGTGCGTCGTCATCGCCCACATCACCGCCACGAACGCCGCCGTTGCGGCCAAGGGCTCCCCAACCACTTGGCCGCGTCTGGTGACGGTGCTGACCCCGGTCCACCTCCTCTGGGATGGCCCCATCGCCGTCACGGTCTTCTTCGTCCTTTCCGGTTTCGTGCTCACCTTGCCGTTCCTGCGCCAAGCCTCGGGGGGCCATGACTCTCTGATCCGCTGGGCCGGCTTCTACCCCAAACGACTCGCCCGGCTCTACCTTCCAGCCTGGGCCGCGCTGTTGATCGCCTTCGGAATCATGCGCGTCGTGGCCAGCCACCCGACAGTCCATGGCAGCGCCTGGCTGGCCCACAATTCTCATCGCCCCACGATCCATGGGCTGAGCCATGCGGCACTGCTGGTGGCAGGGGCCGGCAGCATCGACGGGCCATTGTGGTCCTTGGGCCTCGAGATCGTCTACTCGATGCTGCTGCCGCTCTTCGTGCTGGCCTGTCTGGTGCGGTTCATCCCCGAGTGGGCCAAGTGGCTGCTCGTCATCGTGGCGGTAACGACGGCCGGCGCTGCATCCTCACGCTCGGCATCGCTGCTCTGTGCCTTTGCCTTCGGTGCACTGCTCGCCTCGATGCACATGCGACGCGACGAGGCACCACGGGAGTTCCCCAGGTCGGCCTTCCTCGCCATCCTCGTCGCTTCGCTCGTCGGTCTCAATGCGGGTCCCGTGGTCAACCTTGCGCATCTCCCCCATCACCTCTCCGGTGGGGTCTCCCGTTGCCTGACAATCCTCGGCGCCACTGGCGCCGTATTCGTCGTCGTGTCTTGGACGGCGGCATCTCGAGTCCTGTCAGTCCGAGCGCTTGAATGGCTTGGGTCACGGTCGTTTAGCCTCTATCTCATCCACTTTCCCATAGTGATCGGGCTCTCTCACCTCATCGACCCAACTCACTTGGGACTCCTCATCGTCATCGAGCTCGCTACCTCGCTGGTGGCCGCCGAGCTGTTCTGTCGACTCTTCGAGCGACCGAGCCATGAACTCTCCAAGCGGATCGGTCGCTGGGCATCAGCCCAAGCCGCCGCCCACCTGGTGGCTCAGCCCAGCTCAGGGTCGGCGAGGTAGGCGGCGAGCACTGCTCGCCGCTCATAGGCCAGATGGCCGGCTCGGGCAGTGCCCCATCGCCACAGCCACACCGCTGTAGGTACTGCCACCACCTCGCCGAGAAGCAGATTTCCGTCAGTGATGATGGTCGCGGATCCCAGTCCGTGGGTGAGCCAGAGCACGAGACCGGGCACCACCAGAGCCAAGAAGCCCACGGTCGGGACCAGCACATAGGGCAGGGTGACCAGAACTCCCCAACGCAGCAGCATCGGCCGCCATTGTCGGCGCTCAGCCCACCGCTCCGCCAAGGGCAGCGGGTGATATGGCCACCGCACACCAACGAAACACGACAGACCGAGACCAGCCAGTGGCACCGTGGTGACCCAGACCGTGGTCGCCGCAAGGGTGAACCAGTGATGGGTCACCATTCCGTTGAGGATCGCCGTGATCACCGCCACCGGAACGACGAGCAGCATTAACGCCGCCTGCTTGGCTCGGAGAAGGTGGGTGATCCCCTCTTCTTCATCGAGCAGACCGATCACCCGGGTCGCCTCCGGAGCCAACTGGTTGGTCGCCGGGACGTCCGCAAGCATCCACGTGGCCAGAACCGCCGGAAAGAGAAAATCCACGTGGAAGGTGAAGAAGAGGGAATAGACCTGAATGGGAGAGAAGAACCAGAGTCCAGTGGCCAGGACACCGTTGCCGATTACACAGGCGAGGACCTCGTATGGGGGTCGCATGATGCGCCGAAGTTCGGCGGGGAGCAGGGCGAGGACCGCACGTCGACCCTGGTCACCATGCCCCGAGACTGCCATCAGGTCACCCTCATCTGGCGAGGCGGGTGCGCCTTCAGGACTTCTTGACCGGAGGCTTCATGCTGCCGACCTTGCTCGCCGGCTTCGGACTTGAGCTCACGGTCGTGGTCGCATGGGGCGGCTTGGTGGTCGTCGTCGTTTCTGACGACGACGCACCGACTTGAGGTGTCACTGCCGACCGCGGCCCCGAAGAGGATCCGGTTGAGGGGACGTTGGCTTGGCCCTGAGCCTGCAGCAACAACTTGTACATTGCGTCGACGGCGACTTGGTACCCGGCGAGGTCCCCCCCCTTGAGCGCTGTCTGCGCCTGCGAGTACTCCGCCGCAGCTTGGGCGAGGAGGTCCTTCACCGAGGAATTGGTATTGGTCCCAGAACCCGAGCCACCCTGGTTCGGGACCTTGACCTCGGAGGACAGGACATTCGACAGCGCCAGCGCCAGCGAGCTCTCGATATCAACGTGGCTGTTGAACACCGCGATCACGTACTTCATCTGGGGCAGCGAGTTCGTAGCGCTGGTCACATAGAGCGGCCGCACATAGAGCATCGACTGGTTGATCGGGATCATCAGCGTGTTGCCGAGCAGCACGCTTGAGCCGTGCTGGTCGAGCGGGGTGATGATCGAAGAAACCCTGGTGCTCTGTTGGATCTCGGAGTCGGCCATGACGGGTCCGATGACGTTCTGGCCTGAGGGCGTCACATAGACGTTCAGCTGCCCGTAGTTGTTCGGATCCGACGTCCCCACCATGAAGGCAGCCAGGTTCTGGATGTGATCGCTGTTGGACTTCGGCACATATGCCTCAGAGATCGTAAAGGTCTGCTTGGTCGTTCCCGGAAGCGAGTTCACCTGGTAGATCGGGCTCATCCGCTCGGCCTGTCCTTGGATGATGAAGCCCTGTGCGTTCACCGTCTGCTGCACCGCCAGCGTCTGGGTGGGCGGGCCCGACCCGGAGGTCTGAGAGATGGTCCAGGCGTCGCCGGCGTTGTAGAACGAAGCCGGGTTGGTGATGTGATACCTCCCGTAGGCAGCCACCTGCGCAGCAAAGATGTCCTCGGGATAACGAAGATGAGCAACGAGGTTGGCCGGCATCTTCGACTTTGGCGTCAGCAGCGATGGGAAGGACTTCTCGTAGGTCTGGATGATCGGGTCGGTCGGATCCATCACGTAATAGGTCATCTTGCCGGTGTAGGCATCGACGACTACCTTCACCGAATTTCGCACGTAGTTATAGCTGCCCGGAAGGCCACTACCCGAGGGGAGCTCGAGGTTGCTGGCATTCTGTGCATAGGGATAGCGCTCGGTCGTGGTGTAGCCGTCGAGGACCCACTCGACCTTCCCCCCCACCACCACCGAATAGGGATTGGCATCAAAGGACAAGAAGGGCGCTGCCTTGGTGGCCATGACCTGGATGTCACGGACGAACATGATGCGGCTCTTGGGTGTGATCAAGTTCGAGATCAGCAGGTTGAAATCGCCAAGGCGGAGGGCGAAGGCGGCTCGCCGGAGCGCCCCGGAAAGTTGGACTCCACCCGTTCCGGCATAGTGATTCTGGACGTCGACCCCTTGGGGCGTCTGATAGTCGAGCTCGGCCTGCTTGGAGTTGGCCACCACGTAACCCGGGTTGTTCAAGCCGAAGAAGACTCCGGACTGTTTCACAGCAGGGAAGCCAGACGACGAGGTGGCGGGGACATCGGAGATGCCGAACACGGGGTTTCCGTTCGATTGCACCTCGCTGGCGCTGCCCAGTGCCACTCCGGCTCCATGGGTGTACTCGAGGTGATCGTTGACCCAGGACTGCGCCGGGAGTCCCGCCGTGTTGAGCTGTCGGACGCCTGCCAGGGTCGGAATCATCCGGCCTGCGATGTTGTAGCGGTCCACGCCGAGTGACGGAAACGTGTAGTAGGACCGGAGCCCCTGGAGCTTCTGGTAGGTCTGCAACGAGATATCCGTCGCTGGGTCCCAGAGTCGGATGTTGGCCAGGGTATCTGCGTTGGCCGAGATCTCGGCACTGGTGGGCACTTGGCTTCCGCCAAACGGGTGCTTCACCACCCCGTTGAGGTTGAACGCCTGGCGGGTTCCCACAATGTTCCGCTGAATAAAGGGTCGCTCAAGCGTCGACTGAGCCGGGGTCACCTTGAGTGCCTGAAGTAACGACGGATAGGCCACCCCGATGATCAGAGCCACGAAGGCCCACAGCCCGATGGCGAGCACGGGCAGCGACCAGCCCTGACGCCAGATGTTGAGCAGGAGGATCGCCGCTGCGAGCAAGGAAATCCAGAACAACAGGTCGATGGCTGGCAGTCGAGCATGGACGTCGGTGTACGTAGCGCCCTCGACATAGCCATTGGTCGACGTGGTCAGTGCATAGGTCTGCAGGTAGTAGCCGCCAGCCTTGACGAGGGCGAGGAGGGCGAGGAGCACCGACAGATGCACCTTGACTGCCGGGCGCACCCGCGGGATCGACCTCGCTCCTCGAATCCCGCCGTTGAGGTAATGGAAGATCCCGACGGCGATCGTGATGACCACCAACGAGATCAAGAGCCAACTGACGAGGAACTGCAGGAATGGGAGATCAAAGACATAGAACCCAACGTCCTTATGGAACTGCGGATCCTTCGTGCCGAACGAGGTGGCATTGTCAAACAGCAGCCAATTCTGCCACTGGCCCACGGTGCCAGATCCGGCACCGATGCCGAGGAGGATGGCGAGCGCGAGGTACAACCGGCCGGTGTACGGGGCCACCGCTTCCTGGTAGCGGCGGACCATTTCGTCGTCGAAATCCACCGGCGGCGAGCGACGGGCGATCCGGCCTACAAGCAGGAGGTTTCCCCACATGACGAGGAAGAACGCCACGCCAAAGACCAGGATCAATCCGACCTTGACCCCGAGCAGCGTCCCGAAGACCTTTCCCTGGCCGACCGAGGTGAACCACATCGAGTCAGTCCAGAGTCCGGCCAGAGATCGCAGCGAGCCCAGGAGCACGACGATGGCCGCCGCCACGATGATCAGCACCAGCCTCCGGCGGTTGCGGTGCGGTCTCAGGTCCACGGCCAGGTCGTCAGGTGATCGCATGAGACTCCAACCCTACCGAAGCCCAGGCATCACCGGACATGCAGGTCGTCAGATCAGCGAGCAGGGATCACAGCGCAGCGGCATCCGCCATGTGCCGGAGGGTGTACCTGCCCGGTCGGGAACGTAGTTCCCGCCCGAACGAGGCCTTCGAGCCCATTGTCTGCGCAGTCGGGGCACGGAGCACTCGGCCCGCCGACGACCCACCGGACGGTGCCGTCACCGACGACCCCGATGACCGCAGCAGAGAACGTCTCAACCGCCGCATCACCCGACATCCGCTCGAGTCGCGACCCCCGCCACTCTCGAAAGGCCCCATTGATCTCGACCGTGGGATCAGAGGAGCCAAGGGCCTCGGCAAGCCGGCGATGCAGCGGTCCGGCGACATCGACAGCGAGCGCTCGAGCAATCACACCAATGGCGTCGTGGCTCAACCCTGGACCTTGAGGTGCCCCCCGGCCGATGGCGAATGTCGCCCCTGCGTCGGCCGCGTCTCGGAGCGGGTCCACCGCAGCCCCAGCGATCCGTTGGATCAGGGTCGGCTCATCATCGAGCATGTCACCGTCCGAAGACCGGACACGATCAAGAAGAAGGTTCTGCTCGTCCTGAAGAATTCGCTTGAGCTTCCGGGCAAGGGCGCTCTGGGGTCCAGCAAGGACCTCATCTCGAGCCATCAGATCGGCATCGACCGGTGTCGACGACATCGGTGGTGCCGCTGATGCTGCTGGCGCAGAATCTCCCGAGTCATCGCGAGCGCCGGCACGAATCTTGGCGAAGAGCTCCTCGACAAGGCCCTCCTCGATTGGCTCTTCGCTCGGGTTGCCCTCGTCATCGAGGGCGATGGACTCTGGCTCGCTCGTGGCCTGAGATGGTTGGCGTCGAGCCACCTCCTCGGCAGCGGCTCGAGCCGTCGCGTCAGAGTTCGACAGCTCCATCGTCAGTCGATCGACGGTGTCGCGAACGGCGATCACCGATCGGGCGATCTCGTCGCGAGCAGCACGAAGCTGCTCGATCTGCAGATGCATGGTTCGGCGGCGGGTGTTCATGTCGGCCAACACGCTCGCTCGGACCTCCTGCGCCTGTTCGATCATCGATCGACCCTGCTCACGGGCACGACCCACGAGGGTCTCACCATCCGCCCGCGCCTGGGCGATGAGTCGCTCCGCATGGATCGCCGCCTCGTTGGTCAGCTGAGTAGCCGCCACTTCGGCATCGCCGACACGCGCTGCAGCCCGCTGCTCTGCCTCGACGGCGGCATTGGAGATTCGCGCCTGGACTTCCTCGATCATTTGCCGAGCCTGCGCCTGTGCCTCCTCAGCCACCTGCGCAGCCTCGGCATGCGCGGTGCGGAGAATCTCGGCGCTCTGCACACCGAGGGCTGCCGTGAGATCTGCCTCGTTGATCACCGGGTTGGCTGCCCGATCCTCGGCCACAGACACCAAGCGTCGCATCTCGGCCTCACGGGACTCCCAGGCCTCAAGCTCTCGACCGACATAGTCGAGAAAGGCTCGGACCTCGCGGGGCTCGAACCCCCTGCGAACGACGGCAAACGAGGCGCGTGAGACTTCTGACGCGCTCAGCCGGGACGACGAGATGCTCGAGTACTCCTCAGTCATGTCCTGAGCCTACGACCCTTCGGAGCCCGAGGTCTGCTTCTCGACCGAGCCGTCCGCCATCGTGAGGCTTCCTCCCCGTTGCAGCAGGAGGCGGATCGCCTGATCAAGCGATCTCACCGGCACCACCCTGACACTGCTCGACGCCGTCTTGCGAGCAGTCGGTCCCTCGTTCCCCGGCACCAAGAAGACCGTGGCATGCGCCCGCGACACCGCCACAGCCTTCTGTTGGACTCCACCGACATCGCCGACCACTCCATCGGGGGACATGGTCCCGGTGGCAGCGATGGTGCTCGAGTGAAGCAGCTGGCCGTGCGAAAGCGAGTCGATGATCCCGAGCGTCATCGCCAGGCCCGCCGAGGGTCCGCCAATGTTCGGGGTCGAGATGCTGATGGCGAAGGGGTAGTGCCACTTGCGATCGGTCTCAAGGACGATGCCGAGCATCGATTTGGGCGACCCGATCACGCCGGGGCATCCCGTGGAAACCGCGGAGGGATGGCGATTCGCAACCAACACGATGGTGACCCGGTGCGCCGGGCCATTCGAGATCTCACCGCTGTCGCTGATCCGAGCCGACCTGACAGAGAGATCCACCGAGGTCCCAGGCGCATCGGCGTGGATGGCCGAGATCAAATCACACGAGGTCGAGACCGGGTGGCCATCGACTCCAACGATGACGTCGGCTACTGCGAGATGGTCAGCCGCGGGAGTCCCCGTCCCGACTGCCGTCACCAGGGCACCGGCATCGGTCGAGGTGACCTGATATCCGAGGCGTCGCAATGCAGCGGTCCGTGCCGCATCCTTCGACTGCGCCATGTCGAGATAGCCCTGCGCGTCGAGATCCGCCGGGCTCTGCCCTGCTGGAACCAGTGCATCCTCCGGGAGGATCTCGGTGGCCGAGTCAAATTGCGCCGGAATCCAGGTGAGCGCAGTGAGCGGCGTGAGCAGCACATCCGTGAGCAAGATGCGTCCTCCACTGCTGGTCGGCTTGGCACCGTCGATCGAGATGAGTGGTCCCACCGGTTGGGCTCCGCCGGGGGTCATGGCGTACTCGGACAGGTGAATGAGGTTGGCCACAAATCCAAGCACGACAATGAAGATGAGAGCGAGGAGCGCCGAGCGCACAGTGCGCCGAGCGCTCCCGAGGTCCTTGGCTTGAGGGATACTTCCCGGGTGACTCACAGTGACGACACCGTACCGGTCCCAAGCGATCTGTCGCACCGCGAGGCCGTTCTGCTTGCCGGCGGAGACCGGTCAGCCACCGGGTTCGGGCTCGTTGACGAGGCCTTACGCGATCGTGACCCCAAGATTCGATCCACCGCACTGGGCGCACTCGCCCGCCAAGGCCGACTGACAGACGCGGCCGTCATCACTGGCCTTGCCGACCCGGCTCCTGAGGTGAAGATCCGCTCTGCACAGCTTGCCATTGGAGTCGGTGACGACGTGATCCCCAGCCTCATCGCCTGCCTCGACCATGAAACCCTTGTCGTCGTCGCCGCCTTGGTGGCTCTGGCCGACAGGGCTGCCCTTGACGCCGTCGAGCCCGTCGTGGCGCTGGCCGCATCGACCGAAGATCCGCTCGTCCTGGAGGAAACCGTCGCCACGCTGGGCGCCCTCGGCGATCCGGCCGGTCTCCCCGTCGTCCTCGCCGCCACCGAAGGCAAGCCTGCCCTGCGCCGTCGCTCAGTCGCCGCGCTCGGCGGGTTCGATGGGGACTCGGTGGAAGCCGCTCTTGACCGGCTCGCCGAGGACCGTGACTGGCAGGTCCGCCAGGCCGTGGCGATGCTCCGCCGGCCACCCTTCGGCGGCGACTGATCGCCTATCGATCTGCAGCCACGAAGAGCGGACGGAGTCGGTTGAGATCCTCCAGGCACCTCGCCGCACCTTCAATCACCACCCGAGCCGGATTGCTCGCCACTCTGACCGGCACCGAGGTCTTCTCTGAGAGCAGTCCGGCAAAACCGTCGAGCAGCGATCCGCCGCCAACGAGATGAAGCCCCTCGAAGATGGCATCTTGCGCCAGCTCCGGCGGCGCCTCGGCCAAGCAAGCTGAGGTCCCCGCTACCAGCGCCGTGACATGATCGGCGATCGCCGCATCAACCAAGGTGGAGGAGATCGTCTCGATGGCCCGCTCCGCCGTGCGAGGACGACGACCGTGCACCTCGGCCATGATCTCCGAAGTGCGTCGACCGGCCGAGCCCAGGCGGATCTTGAGATCCTCCGCCACCTCGTCACCAACCACGAGATCGTGCTCGTGACGCACCGCCGACTGAATGGCCCCGTTGAGATCGAGACCTCCGAGCCGCAACGCCTTTGCCGCCACCACGCCACCGAGCGAGATGACCCCAGTCTCGGTGGTCCCCGCTCCGAGGTCCACGATCACCGATCCCACTGGCTCGTTGATCGGGAGGTCAAGGCCGATCGCCGCCGCCATGGTCGCCTCAAGGAGCACCGCGTGTGCCGCTCCGGCTGCCCGGGCCGCCTGCTGGAGCGCTCGGCGCTCGATCGAGGTGGAGGCCGATGGCACCGTCAGTAGTACTTTGGCCCGGCTCAGCCGCGACACGCCGCAGGAGACCAACACGTGATGGAGCATCCGGGCCGCCATGTCGAAGTCCGTGATCGCCCCCTGTCGCAGAGGTCGAACCGCCACGACATGCTCGGCGGTCCGACCCACCAGCTCTGCTGCGTCACGTCCGAGAGCGAGGACTTCGCGCGATCGCGTGTCCACGGCGACGACGGTCGGCTCCTCAAGGACGAGGCCTTTGCCACGGATGGCCACCCGCAAGGTGGACGTCCCGACGTCGATGGCGATCTCCTTAGGCACAGTGGCCAACTGTACGACTCCCGAGGCGGTCGGTCATGACGGTGACCTATCGGTAACCTTGGAGGTTGGTGGATGACGACATGAGCTCAGGGCCCTTCGGCCCAGACGGCGAAGAGCCGGCGGATGAGGAGACCACATCGGCCGCGGACAACGTTGGATCGCTCTCGGGGGGTTCAGTGCGACCGTCGGCCGCTGAGCGAACGTGGATCCACCCGGCCGAACTCCCCTCCACCCGAGTCATCGCTCACCCGTCTCCGTCGGCCGGCACCCCCCGGTGGATCCAGGTCACACTCGGTGTGGCGGCCACCATGCTGCTCCTCGTTGGGATCTCCTTCCTCTCTCGGAGCCTTCCGTCATCTGACAGCAAGATCACCGTCCTGAGCGCCTCTCGGCTCTCGCAAGCGCCGGACTCCGTGGCACAGACGGCTCGCGCCATGACCGTGCTCACCGTCACCAGCCACACCGGTGCCGTGAGGGCGCCCGGTATCGCCCTCGTCAGCCGCAAGATCATCACCACCACCACCGCCATCCCGACTGACGCCCTGGTCTATGCCGACGACCTGCAGGGCCACCCAGTTGCGGCGATGAGCCTTCACACCGACCCCACGGTCGGACTGACCGTGCTGGTCTTCGCCGTCCCCGTCGTGCGAGCTGTCGCCGACGTGGCTGCGGAGCCCAGCCAGGGAGGGTCAACTGCGGTGTCCCTCGCCACCGGTGGCGCCACCCAGCCGGTCCGCTGGTCCAGCGCGCAGATCAGCTCGATTGACGCTCTCCTCAACTCGAAGGGCCACTCCATCGGATCAATTACAGGCACCAGCCCACTCTCCGACGAGGCCGACACCGTGCTGACGAGCAATTCAGGGCGAGTCGAAGCCATCTCATCGCCCTCGCTGGCCACCGATGCCTTCCTCCCCGCCTCCTTCGCCAGCGCCCTGAGCACGCAGCTCATCGGCTCCCCCACCGGGACTCATGGTCGACTCGGCATCGCCGGGACCACAGCCCGGGAGGGTGGAGCCAAGGTCGTCGAGGTCGCCAGCGATGGACCGGCTGCCGGCATCTTGACCCCGGGTGACGTCATCCTTGGCGTCGATGGCCATACGGTCGCCTCCGCTGCCGAGATGGTCGATGCCGTCTACCTCGAGCCTGCAGGATCTGTTCTCAACCTGACGGTCCAACGCGGCCACACCATCTCCAACAGGGCAGTGACCCTGACCCCCTCCCCGTAGGATCGAGGATCCATGGACCAGCCCAATCCCTTCGACGGTGGCCTACTCGGCGACCTGCTCAAGGTCCTCTCCGGTCAGGCCGGCGGGAGCCCGTGGTTCGAGTCAGCCAAGGCCCTCGCCCTCGGTGTGGCCGCCAGCGAGCAGCCAGAGAGCAACCCTGACCCCCTCGAGCGCATCGCCATCGAGCGTGTCGCCGACGTCGCCGCCCGACACGTCAGTGACCTCACCGGTCACCTTGTGTCAGCCACCGACCTGACAGCCGTCGGTCGTGGGCCGTGGGCATTGGCCCAGCTCGATGCTTGGCGTCCCCAGATCGAAGCCGTCATCGAGGCGCAGTCCGCGTCGACGGCCACATCGCTGACCCAACTGGCGAGCGAGGACGGTGAGATGCCAGCGATGTTCGGTCAGCTTGCCGCCACACTGGGACCCATGCTGCTCGGCATGCAGTTCGGCTCAGCAGCAGGGCACCTCGCCGAGCGGGCACTTGGCTCCTATGCCCTCCCGCTGCCATGGCCGACCGATGCTCCGTTATTGCTCGTGCCTGAGAACACCGGTGCCTTCGCCGAGGATTGGAGCATCCCGCTCGAGGAGGCAAGGCTCTTCGCTGTGACACGCGAGCTCGCCGGTCGAACCGTCATCAGTTCACCGGCCGTCGCTGATCGGATCAATGTGCTCCTCAGCGCAGCCATGAGAGACACGCTGGGCGCGCAGTCGTCGCTCCTCGAGAAGCTGGGCTCCGGGGGGGACCCTGAGATGCTCGCCAGCCTGATGGGCGACCCTGAGGCCCTGATGGCTGAGCTGGCGACACCACAGGGCCTCGAGTCGACCGCTCGACTGACTGCGGCGACGACTGCGCTCGCTGCCTACGTGGATCACCTGGCAGCCACCGTGGCGAGCCGCCTGACGGCGAGTCACTCGCTCTTGGTCGAGGCCTGGCGCCGCCATCGGATCACTGACGCCAAGGGCGAGCAGGCAGCTGGAGGGCTCTTCGGTCTCGACCTGTCAGCCAACGAGGTTGAACGCGGCGATGCCTTCGTCACCGGAGTCCTTGAGCGAGCAGGCGAGGATGGCTTGGCTCGACTGCTCGAAGGTGGCATCACCTTGCCGACACCGTCAGAGATCGATGCCCCTGGGCTCTGGCTGGAGCGGATCGCTCTTCCTGGGCTCGGCGAGGGCCAGCTCGGCGATTAGCCCTACTCGGCAGCCGGCGCGGCTGCAGGCTCCTCGGGGAACCCAAGGTCCCAGTCCACCAAGATGGCCTCTCGCTCACCGTCACGGTTGACCCGCTCACGGTTGCGCCGGAACTGCGGGTCATGCGGGGGCAGCAGCAGAAGTCGGGCAGCGACGCGATCGGCGAAGGCCTCGAGAACCTCCTCCTCACCCCAGACCGGCTGGAAGTCCCAGTGTGGCTCGACGGGGCCCAGATAGACGATGCGCACCTGACCGACGGGCTCGACCTGCTCCTCTGTCTCAGTGACCACCTGGCTCATCGTTCCTCCTCGTCCCCTGCGGGAGCCCCATGTTAGCCAGATCAGCGTCCACTCCTCTCAGGATCCATAAAGTAAGAATTGGCTAATGGTTTCGGGTCTTGCGTCCTTCCTAATTTAAACTAAACTCAAACCAAGGAGGTAAGAGCAAATGGACGCAGCATGGATGGAGAGTGGGAAGTGCCGAGAGGTCAATCCTGACATTTTCTTTCCGAGCGATGGGGTGGGTGTGATCCGGGCGCAGAAGATCTGCGCGACGTGTCCGGCCCAGCAACAGTGCCTTGAGTACGCGCTCGAGAACAGCATCGACCACGGGGTGTGGGGCGGTCGCTCCGAGCGAGAGCGCCGGCGGATCCTCCAGGCTCGTCGTCGCCAGGGAGCTCTGACGATCTGACCAGCACGGCAACGGTCCTTGAGGCCGTGATCAACATCAGTGAAGGACGCGATGCGCCGTGGCTTGAGGCCACGGCGCATTCGCTTGCCTGCTGCGTCGACCTCCATCTCGATGACGACCACCATCGCAGCGTGTTCACTCTTCTCGGCGAGCCCGCCGAACTCGAAGATGACGTCCGGGCTCTGGTCCGAGGTGCGGTCGACCATCTTGATCTGAGAAGCCATCAGGGGGTTCACCCTCGCTTCGGGGTCGTCGACGTCCTCCCGTTTGTCCCGCTCGGTTCAGCCACGATGGCATTGGCCGTCGAGCTCCGAGAGCGCATCTCGGCCTGGATGGCCGCCGAGCTCGCCGTGCCAACCTTCCGGTACGGTCCCCTCCCCGACGGAAGTCTGCGATCGCTGCCGGAAGTTCGTCGAGGTGCGTTCGACATCCTGTCGCCCGATGCTGGTCCACAAGTACCTCACGCGACCGCCGGCGCCACGGCGGTCGGGGCACGAGACGTACTTGTCGCATGGAATATCTGGCTCGACGGGGTCGATCTCGAGGCCACCCGTCGAGTCGCGTCCATGGTCCGTTCCAGCGAGGTTCGGACATTGGGCCTGGCGGTCGGAAACGCTACTCAGGTCTCGTGCAACCTCGTGGCTCCCGACCGCTCCACTCCGGCCGAAGTACTCGATGCCGTGATGCGTGCACTCGCCGGAACCGGCACGGTGCGCCGTTGTGAGCTCGTCGGCTTGGCTCCGACCTCGATGCTGAAGGTTGTGCCAACCTCACGCTGGGATGAACTCGATCTTGCTCCGGAGAGAACGATCGAGGCAGCCGCCCACGGCCGGGGGCTGTCGATCAGTTAAGGATCAGGAGGCGGTGGCTGAGCGGCGCTCAAGCGCCCGTGCCCGACGGAGGCGACGACGCTCTCGCTCGCTCATGCCTCCCCAGATCCCGAACTTCTCACCATTTGCGAGGGCGAACTCCAGGCAGTCGTCGCGAACGACACACCCCCGGCAGACCTCTTTGGCCTCTCGGGTCGAGGCACCTCGTTCCGGGAAGAACAGGTCGGGGTCAACACCCATGCAGTTCGCCTGCATCTGCCAACTGCGATCCTCTTCACCCTGAAGCATCATGAGCACATCCATCGGTCCTCCCAGCGCGCCACCTCGGTGTGGCACCGATGTAACTACAACAGTGTCATCTTCGGTCAGTCTCGGCCGAAATGCAAGTGGTAGGCGGATAATTACCTGAATATTCTTCAGCCCGAGGGCCGAAGCACCCTCCGGTGCTTCAGGAAGTCGACGAGGACGTACCCACCGAGATCGTCATTCGAGGGGTAGAAGGTGCGTCCGCCATTGACCTGGGCGATCTGCTCAACAAAGGGGTAGTGCGTCCGCTCGAGATCGAGGGCGAAGGTATTGATCGTGATCCCGGCCTTGGTGCACCGGATCACCTCCGCCATCGTCAGGTGCAGTGTCTCGGGGGCCGGCGGGTAGCTGAAGTGCGGCACCCCTGATCGATCGAGGTGCGCCGTGGGCTCCCCATCTGTCACCACGATGATCTGCTTGGTTCCGTGCTGCTTTGCCAGCATCGTCCGGCTCAAGGCCAGGGCGTGCTGGAGGTTGGTGCCGTAGATGTAGTCCCACATCACCGTCGGCAGATCTGAGGGCTTGACCTCGCGGGCCACCTCCGAGAACACCACGAGTCCGAGATAGTCCCGGGGGAAGCGGCTCGAGATGAGGGTCTGAAGCGCCATGGCCATCTTCTTGGCCGGCACGAAGTTGTCCCGCATGGGCATCGACATCGAAAGGTCGATGCACAGCACGGTGGCCGATCGGGCCACGGCCTCGGTCTCGACCACCTCGAAGTCCTCCGCCTCGAGCTTGACGGGCGTCCCTCCACCGGTCCGAGCCACGGCATTGTGGACGGTCTTGGACAGATGCAACGTCAGCGGGTCACCAGGCTCGTAGGCCCGAGTGGTCTCTTCCCGATCGTGGCCGAAGCCAGTAAACGACGTCTGGTGCTGACCCACTCGATCTTGGCGGAGCTGGGTGAACAGGTCTTGGAGCGCCTTGTTGCCGAGTCGGCGGACGCCGTGGGCCGTCAGCTCCATCTTCCCGCCCTTGTTGTTGATCAGGCCCGAGTCCTCGAGGCTCTTGACCATCTGAGCGAGGCGCTCGAGCTGGGCAGCCGCGTCGTCGCCGAGGTTGCGTCGAAGTGCGTCGATGTCGATCTCATTGAGCGCCGCTGCTGACGAGGCGGTCGACAGCAGGTCCTCCATGCGCTCGAGGTCGGCAAGTTGTCGGGCAGCGTCAGCCGCCTCCGACATCGACAGCGAGCCCTCGCCCTCGAAGCGAAAGGCATCGTTCCACCCGAGGTCCGGAAACGCCGCCCGCAGGTTGGCGCCGAGGCGGTCCATGGACCAGCGAAGGTCCATGTCCTCGAACATGGCATCGGCGAGGCCCTGAAGCTCGGCTCGCTGCTCAGCCGAGAGCGACCGCCACATCGCCTCGGCGGCCGCCATCTGTCGGGCCATCTGCTCGAGGAGGTCGTCGAGGCTCTCGGCCCCGGGGAACATGTCGCCGAACTCTTCCATGAACTGCTCGAAGGTCGGGTCAAGGTCCTCGCCGCGCTGGCGCTGCTCAAGCATCTGGCTGAGCGCGTCCATCGCGGCGCGGGTGCGGGCGATCTGTTCGGGATCGGTGTTGTTCAAGAGCTCGGACATGCCCTTGAAGTAGGTGTCGGCGATCTCCTGGCGGATCTCCTCTTGGAGTGCTTCGAATGCTTCTCGGGCCTCAGTGGAGGTGAACTCATAGGAGCCGAGCGACCGCATGCGGCCCGCGAGGTCGTCCGGGAGCAGGTCGAGCGCCATCCGTCGCTCGGCCACCACCTGGTCGGTGACCTCCTGGCGCCGCTGGTCCCCCGATTCGCCAGCCTCCGCCGCCAGCTCGTCAATCCCCGTGCGCTCCATCTCCTCGATCTCGCTGAGCCGATCGCGGTAGCGGGCCAGCTCGCCGTCAGGGTCACCTTGCTGGAGGAGCTCCTCTCGGCGGCGACGGGTCTGGTCGAGCAGGTCACGAAGGCCATCGACCCGTTCACCATCGGGCAGTTCGAACCCATTGCGCAGCAGGCGCTCGAGCGCGTCAGAGAGGTCACCATTGGCCAACAGATCGTCTTCGAGCGCGGCGAGCAGGTCCTCGGGATCGAGGTTTGAGAACTCCTGGGACCCGTCCCAGGCCGAGTAGTCGTAGCGCGAGCCCATCAGCCTCTCGAACGGTAGAGGGCGCGGGCGCCCGAGGCGTCCTTGTTGAGCCGCTTCGTAAGGTGCAGCCCCTCAAGGAGGAATTCGAGGGCTGAGGCCATCTCCGCGTCTCCGGCACCGTTGCCCGCGATCCTGCGCACCGGCGGCTCGAGGACAGGGACATCGGCGAGAAGCGACACGTAGGCGGCTGCAGGCAGATCATCACCGGTGTGTGCAACCACCTCGGCAGCGAAGGCCTCAACGATCTCGCCCGCCTCCGGCAGGTTGACGGTGTCGCGGAAGACGAGCAATGTCGCCGCTGCGAACAGCTGGCTGATGAGCTCGGCCTCTCGGCCCTCCTCCATTGCCTCGATCTCGATCTTGCCTTGCGTCGAGGCCACCGCCGCGCCGAGGTCGGTGATCCGCGGGACTACCTCTGATTCATGCTGGCGAAGTGCCCGTCGAAGTGCATTCGCCACCACCGATTCGAAGTTGGCGATGGTGAGGCGCACCGAGACCCCGGAGCGCTGGTTGACCGCCGGGCTCCGGCGGGCGAGGTGGCTGGCTTCGACGACGATGCGCTCCATGAACCACGGAACGCTGATGGGCAACTCGGTGATGGGCAGGCGAGCCTCGGAGCGGACGATCTCGACCTCGGTGTCGACCTCTCGGGGGTAGTGGGTCCGGATCTGGGCGCCGAAGCGGTCCTTGAGCGGGGTGATGATGCGGCCTCGGTTGGTGTAGTCCTCGGGGTTGGCTGTGGCGACGAGGACGATGTCGAGGGGCAGCCTGATGCGGTGACCTCGGATCTGGATGTCGCGCTCCTCGAGGACGTTCAGCAGGCCCACCTGGATACGTTCCGCGAGGTCTGGCAGTTCGTTGATGGCAAAGATGCCCCGGTTGACCCTTGGAACCAGTCCGTAGTGGAGGGTTAGCTCATCGGAGAGGTAGCGCCCCTCGGCCACCTTGATCGGGTCAACCTCACCGATCAGGTCGGCGATCGTCGTGTCCGGGGTGGCCAGCTTCTCGCCATAGCGATCGGATCGGTGGATCCAAGAGATCGGCGTGGCGTCACCGCGATCGGCCACAAGCGCCCGGGCGGCGGCGGAGACAGGGTTCGTGGGATCGTCGTTGATCTCAGAACCGGTGATCACCGGGAGCCACTCGTCGAGCAGGTCGACGAGCGAACGGATCAGGCGAGTCTTGGCCTGCCCCCGCTCTCCGAGCAGGATCACGTCGTGGCCAGCGAGCACCGCTGTCTCAAGCTGCGGCAGGACGGTGTCCTCGAACCCCTTCACCCCGACCGACAGCGGAGTTCCCTCAGCGATGCGCACCTCGAGGTTGGCGGCCATCTCGGCGGCTACGGTCCGCGAGATCCACCCGCTCGCAAGAAGCTCGCCGAGCGTCGACGGCAGGTCGGAGGGCGGGATCGGGGCGTTGGCGTCGCTAGTCATGGGCTGAGCCTATGTCGCAGAGTTGCGCCCATGACCAGCCACCGAGAGAATGGCGAGGTCGCGCGGTCGGCGGAGTTGCATCCCTAAGATCTCACCGGTCCCCGCAAGATGACAGCCGGCCGCCCCCAGCGAGTCGGAGACGAGAAGGAGAAGTCGTGACGACGGTAGAGAACCCCGCCACCAGGGTGGACAACTCGCACACTCCGGTGGTGCTCGGCGGGACCCGCGGTGGGCCCGATGTCCCAACCCTTCGCAAGGACCGCTGGTGGCTCGCTCCGGTGATCACGGTAACGATCCTGACGTCCTTCGTGGGCTACGCCACGTGGGCCGCCTTCGTCAACAAGAACTACTTCGCCGGCTCGTGGATGCACCGGGATCTGATCAGCCCCTTCTACTCCCCTTGCCTTGCTGCCTCGTGCGTCCCCGGAGCCAGCCACAGCCCTGTGATCTCGTTCTGGACGATCTCTCCGGCGTTGCTGATCCTGATCTTCCCGCTGGGGTTCCGGATGACTTGCTACTACTACCGTCGGGCCTACTACCGCTCCTTCTGGTGGGCACCGCCGGCATGCTCGGTCTCCGACTCGCACAAGAGCTACTCGGGTGAGTCGAAGTTCCCACTCCTCATTCAGAACGTGCACCGCTACTTCTTCTACTTCGGACTCGTGTTCAACGTGATCCTCACCTACGACGCGGTCCTGGCGTTTAACCAGCCCGGCATCGGCGTAGGTGTCACGGTCGGAACCCTGGTGTTGTGCCTCAACGCATGCCTGCTGTGGCTCTACAGCCTGTCGTGCCACGCCTGTCGCCACCTCTGCGGTGGTCAGGTCAAGTCCTTCTCCGCCCACCCGATCCGGCACAAGTTCTGGAAGATGCTGACGCCACTGAATGCCAAGCACATGCAGTTCGCCTGGGTCAGCCTCTTTGTGGTGGCCCTCACCGATATGTACGTGCGCCTGGTGGCCAGCGGCACCATTACCGACTTCCGCCTCTTCTAGATCCATCAGCGAACGGAGATGACTTCGATGTCAGAGATCGAGCACCACGATTACGACGTGATCGTGATCGGCGCCGGTGGCGCCGGCCTGAGAGCCGCTATTGAGGCGAAGGGACGCGGCCTCAAGGTCGCCCTCGTCTGCAAGTCCCTGCTCGGCAAGGCCCACACGGTCATGGCCGAGGGTGGCGTCGCCGCCGCCATGGGCAATGTCTACGCCGAAGACAACTGGAAGGTTCACTTCCGCGACACCATGCGTGGCGGCAAGATGCTGAACCACTGGCGCATGGCCCAGCTGCACGCCCAAGAATCCCCGGACCGCGTCCAGGAGCTCGAGGCCTGGGGAGCGCTCTTCGACCGCACCAAGGACGGCCGGATCCTGCAGCGCGACTTCGGCGGCCACCGCTATGCCCGCCTCGCCCACGTCGGCGACCGCACCGGCCTCGAGTTGATCCGCACGCTCCAGCAGCGAGCGGTGTCGATGGACATCGACGTCTTCATGGAATGCAAGGTCGTCCGCCTCACCACCGATGACAACGGCGCGGTGACCGGAGCAGTCGCCTACTGGCGCCCCACGGGAGAGTTCGTGACCTTTGGCGCCAAGTCGGTGGTGCTCGCCACCGGCGGCGTCGGCAAGTCCTGGAAGTTCACCTCGAACTCCTGGGAGGGCACTGGCGACGGCCACGCCATCGCCATGTGGGCCGGAGCCAGCCTGATCGACATGGAGTGCGTGCAGTTCCACCCGACCGGCATGGTCTGGCCGCTCAGCGTCCGCGGCATCCTCGTCACCGAGGGCGTCCGAGGCGACGGCGGCGTGCTGCGCAACTCTGACGGTAAGCGCTTCATGTTCGACTACGTGGCGGACATGTTCCGGGCTGAGACGGCCGAGTCCGAGGATGAGGCCGACCGGTGGTACGACGACCACACCGCAGGTCGCCGCCCACCCGAGCTCCTCCCCCGCGACGAGGTGGCCCGCTCGATCAACACCGAGGTCAAGGCCGGCCGAGGATCGCCCCATGGAGGAGTCTTCCTCGACATCGCCTCCCGGCGCACTGCCGAGGACATCCGCAAGCGCCTGCCGAGCATGTACCACCAGTTCATGGAGCTAGCCGGCGTCGACATCACCCGTGAGGCGATGGAGGTCGGTCCGACCTGCCACTACATCATGGGTGGCGTTCAGGTGGACCCCGACACTGCGGCCACCTCGGTCCCCGGGCTCTACGCCGCCGGCGAGGTCGCCGGTGGCATGCACGGCTCGAACCGCCTCGGCGGGAACTCGCTGTCGGACCTCATCGTCTTCGGTCGTCGGGCCGGCATCGCCGCCGCCGACCGAGTTGAGGAGCTCGCCCGCCAGCCGAAGCTCAACCAAGCGCAGGTCGCCGAGTACATCGACGAGGCCCTCGCTCCCCTCACCCGGGAGTCCGGTGAGAACCCCTACGACCTGCAGCACGAGCTCCAGGAGCTCATGCAGGCAAACGTCGGCATCATCCGCAACGAGACCGAGGTCGTCGAAGCGCTCGAGAAGCTTGACGAGCTCAAGGAGCGGGCCTCCAACGTCGCCGTCGGCGGCGGGCGGGCCTACAACCCGGGCTGGAACCTGGCCACCGACCTGCCGAGCATGCTCACCGTGTCGACCTGCACGGCGCAGGGCGCCCGGGACCGCCGGGAGAGCCGTGGTGGACAGACCCGTGAGGACTTCCCCAAGGCTGACCCAGAGCTTGGGAAGGTGAACTTCGTGCAGCGCCAGACCGCAGGAAAGGGCTTCACCAGCGAGATCGAGATCACGCCCGAGCCGCTGCCGGTCATGCCGGACGAACTGATGGCCATCTTCGAGGAGGAGAACAAGTGAGCGACGTTGTGATGCACGTCTGGCGCGGCGACGCCGACGGCGGACAGTTCGAGGAGTACTCGGTTCCCAAGCAGGACGGCGAGGTCGTGCTCGACGTCATCCACCGGATCCAGGCCACCGAGGCCCCTGACCTCGCGTGCCGCTGGAACTGCAAGGCCGGCAAGTGTGGATCATGCTCGGCCGAGATCAATGGCAAGCCCCGCCTCATGTGCATGACGAGGATCGACACCCTCCCAGAGGGCGAGACCATCACCGTCACGCCGATGCGGGCCTTCCCGATCATTCGAGACCTTGTGACCGACGTCAGCTTCAACTACGAGCAGGCTCGCAAGGTCCCGGCCTTCAATCCCCCTCCTCGTCCCGAGGGTGGCTACCGCATGAGCCAGGCCGATGTCGAGCGCAGCCAGGAGTTCCGCCAGTGCATCGAGTGCTTCATGTGCCAGGACGTCTGCCACGTGATCCGCGACCACGAGGAAAACAAGAGCCGCTACGCCGGTCCCCGCTTCTTCATCCGTTATGCCGAGCTCGAGATGCACCCGCTCGACACCAACGACCGGCGTGACTTGGTCCGAGAGGAAATGGGACTCGGGATGTGCAACATCACCAAGTGCTGCACTGAGGTCTGCCCCGAGCACATCAAGATCACAGATAATGCCATCATCCCGCTAAAGGAGCGTGTGGTCGATGCTGACTATGACCCGATCGCTTGGCTAGGACGCAAGATTCGCCGTCGCACAAAGCGCACGGCGGCTGAGGCGAAGGTCCAGCCTGACTGAGGCATCAGCGGTTTCCCTCTGTTGATCAAGGAGGAATTGGTGGGGTTCGAGTCCCATCACCTCCACCA
>Ga0114958_10000606_pt1 | contig 30637 bp, 12 predicted proteins | sample C_130208_EF_Meta_FD_89577 | JGI IMG/M metagenome (GOLD analysis project Ga0114958, IMG submission 89577) | Freshwater microbial communities from Lake Croche, Canada to study carbon cycling - C_130208_EF_MetaG | ecosystem: Environmental > Aquatic > Freshwater > Lake | place: Lake Croche, Canada... | reverse complement strand
TGTTGGTAGTAGTTGCATCTATTGCCCAAGTTTTTGCAACACTGCCATCAAAACTACCACCAGTTATATATGATCCATTAATTAACAAATTGGTTACCTTACCGGCACTATCAGCACTTGTAGCAGTTCCGTGTCCTTTATTGAAATATATATCTCCTACATTATCTCGTTGAACAATTGAATTAGCAGACGATGCTGTCGAAGCTGATACGTAATTACCATTTTCATTTTTTAATTTATTAGAATTATCTGAAAATTTACTCCATCCATATAATTGAACTTCGTTAGTAGTTCCGTTTTTAAACGTAATACCTTTATAAGCATAAGGAAACCCGGTGAGACCGTTTGAAGAATTTACATCAAACCCCACATTACTAATGATTCCAATAACTTCATTATTAAGAGTTATTTCAATAACAGGGTGAGAAATATTAACTAAATCTTTCAGTGTAGTTGATACAAGTCTTGTTGTTCCAAATCCGGGAACAGATTCAGGACCAATTACGTTAAATCCGGTCCCAGTGTTGATAGATAACTGATTATTAGCAGTATCATACCATAAATTTCCAATACTAGAAGCACCAGAAGACGAAGAAGAATAAGATAATACCGATAGTGTTTGCCATTTATCATTATTAAAAACTTTAATTACACTATTAGTTTTATCAAACCATAGTTGCCCAGTTATTTTATTTGCTGGCTCAGTCAGTGCAGAAAAATTTTCTAAAAGATGAAGAAGATTGTTATTTTGTATTTCACCAAATTTTGATACATTTTTTCCAATAAAGACAAGGCTAGAAGTTGTGTTATCAGTAAACCCATCGGCTAACTCTAACAAAACTGTACCATCTGATTTTCTAATTTCGTATGCCATTATTTTTTCCTTAAGAGACAGTTCTTGTCCAGATCCATTCTTGATTTAAAACTCTAAATTCTTGAACAACATAAGATAACACAGGTGTAATACCTGTTAATGTAGATACTATTGCATTTGCTGCAATAGCAGATACAACTGTTTGCCCAGAGACAAAAGCAGTAGAATAATTAATTGCGGCATTATGCTGAGGAATAGTTATTGATGATCTACTACATAGTATTCTAGCACGGACGCCGTCGGGCAAATCAAATACAGAATCTCCGGCAATAGTATTAACTATAGGAAGCATTTTATTTAGATATGGAATTAATTCAGTTTTTTCGTCAATCATTCTCGATACATCCATGCTGAACACAAATCCCTTGGTTCCAACTAATGTAAATTTATCATCAACATATTTTTTATTCGAAGCATCAAGCGGATTTTGAGGTGCTGCCACACTGGTAATTCTTTCTCCGGTAACATCAATCGTTCCAGCGCCTGCTGCTGATAGATATAACGTAACATTTGATCCAGTCGAAGATATTGTGCTACCTCTTATAACAACGTTAGTAACTGTTAGGTAGTCTAAAATTCCTGTTTGACGTAACCCCGGTGCAGCTGATATAACATTACCCAAAGAAGTTGCGTTAACTACAGGATTGCCATTTATTTTATAAGAATCTGCAGTAGAAGAAAGATTTATATTATCATTAAATTGCCATGCATTTCCATATGAGGATGTCCAAGATATAGTATGATCTGTTGTTCCTATTAATGTTATTCCGCCACCTTCAATTGCAACATCATCCGGAACAACTTGTCCATATGCCAATTGAATATTTTTATCATTAATTTGTAAATTATTAGATTGCACATTTGTAGTTGCGCCAATCACATATAAATTGCCTGTAATACGAGTATCACCTGTAATATCTAATGAATATTGTGGATTTTCATTAAACAATCCTATTCGACGATTATTTGTATCAAGTTGCAATGCTGTAAAATAACCAACATTACTATTAACGCCGCGAATTCTAAAACTTTTGTTTGTTGTGTTATGAGAAAGAGATGCATTTTGAGAATCAATTGATATAGTTACATCTTGATTAGATCCAACAAATAATCCGCTATTGCTTATTAAACTTAAAGATCCTGTAATGATAGCATTTTGATCTTTTCTTAAATAAAGATCTGGAGTAATACCTTGAACAGCATCGGCACTGGTTGCAGTTCCAACAAATCGTATTCCATTAAGGGAAGTATTTAAATTAAATCCAACTGCAACAGAAGACATCCCAAGAAAAGCAACATCAAAAGTAAAACTAGTCGATGATGCAATACCTAACAATGTTCCCTTATTATATAAAGATGCAACAATGTGATTCGATTTAGTATTGTCGGTAATTGTTTCAACAATCCATCCAGATTTGCCATCTACTGCCGAATATTGAGGTGCTGCTAGAACAAAATTAGATCCGTCAGGAGTAAACCATAGTTGTTTATTAGTAGTATCGATCCATAGATCTCCTTGATTAAACAGTATTGGTTTAGTTGCAGAAACTTGCGTGCTAGCAACTGGTTTAAAAACATTTTCTAAACCGTAAACATACATTCTACCATCAGTTTTATTATACCACAATTGTCCAGTTAACGGAGATCTAGGTTCGTTAACTGATGCAAAATTTTCTAATAAACCTATTAAATTATTATTAAAATTTTGTCCATAAGAATCAACATTTTTTCCAATCAGTGTCAAACTAGTAGTCAGCTGATCAACTCTAGTATCAGCTAATGTTAGTAATATAGTTCCGTCTGATTTTTTAATAGTATACGCCATGTTTAAACCTTAATAATATAATTAATTGTTACTGGACCAGTAGCAGTTAACGACGGCAGATTAGGAACTTTAAATGTGCCAGATGCATTAGTTCCATATTTTATGCCAATTACTGAAAATAAAGAATTATAAAATCCGCTTTGATTGTAAGAAGTTCCGTCGCACAACACCCACCCAGCAGGAATTATAGTTCCTGCCCACGCCATTATCATTCCAGAAGATGATAATCCAGGAGTCACATCGGCTAAGAAATTAGATTTAGTAACTTTATATAAAGATACTCCGCCGGACACTGCAAGTGTACTACTTGCACTAACTGTCGAAGTAGATAATTGATCTTCAATTGCTTTATAAGTCAATGCTGAAGTTAAGACTACATTTTGTGTTCCATTAAAAGATTGAGGAACTGAAGTAAGAACTTGACCAGCTATTTGAAAAGTTCTAGGAAGTGCTAATCTTGTAGCAGATCCTGCATTACCATTAAATTGTGTAGAGGCGCTGCCGATTGTATCTGCCCAGATATTTTTAAATTTTTTATCAACAGATCCTAAATCATAAGTTGAACTAACTAAAGGAGAAATATTCTGAGAATATATAACATTAGTAAATGTAGATATTCCGCTAACAGATACCGATCCAGTTACTGTTAAATTATTATTTGTTCGAATAGGACCTACAACAAATAAACTACTAGACATAGTAGTTACATCTGATATTTTTACTGTTCCCTGAACATCTAAAGAAGCGGTAGGATTTATATTACCTGATCCTATACCTACTCTTTTTGAACCACCATCTAATGTTAATAATGCTTGAGATATTCCTGAAGTATCAGTGATTGATAATTTTATTTTAGATCCGGGACTTATACTAGAAATACTTCCGTCGTTTCCAAATTTTTGTAATAAAAATGTAGACGAAGTTACACCAATTCTTAATCCTGTGTTGTTGTCAATTACTAAACTTTCAGTTAATGACTGAGGTATATCTTTTCTTAAAAAGAAATTAGATGAAACTGTCTGCGATGCAGGAACAGTGACCCTAAGTGCCGATGCTTCTGTTGCATTGCCTAATATTTTAGGAGATGTATAATTATAAAGTTTTGTGCTTAAATTTAATCCAGGAATTAAATTGTCAAAACCTTCGATAACTGCTAATGGTTTAAATGTTTCCTTGGCAAGTATGGTAATAACATCGCCGTTAAGATAACTTATAATAACAGGGTGATTAACTCCGTCAGTTCCTGCTATGGAAATATTCTGACTGCCTGTTTGTAATCCTAAACTAAAATCAGCTCCTACTGTAACCCAGATACCGGGACTACTAGAAATTTTTAATTGTAAAGAAGTAGTGTCAACCCAAATGTCACCAATTTTTACATTAGTAGGTTCATCCGATTGCTGGTGGATACCGTTAATAGGATACCATGTAGCATTATCTAAAATTTTTAATTTTTTATCATCAATATTGCTAGTATCATACCATAATTGCCCTTCTGTAGGATTAGTAGGAGGTGTTGCATTAGAAAAATTTTCTAATAATTTTAAAAAATTAGTTGCAATTATTGGTCCATAACCTGGAGAATTAGGACCCACTAAACCTAAACTAGTTGAATAATCAACCGTACCTGTGTTAATTGTAATCGGTGTTTTATTAGCATCGTCGGAATAGTGAATAGTATAATTAGGCATATTAATTAAATTCCATTAGTAAGGCTTTGAATTCTCACAGTATAATCAATTTGTATCATTCGATTTAATGATTTTTGCACAGGATGAAAAATAACATGAGTCAATAAAGGTCCCATATTTTGTCCATTTACACTATATCCGCGCAATCCTAATTCATCAAACACAAAATCCCCATCTTGATTAACACTAGAATCAAATGCAGCTTGACCGTTCGGTTCACCAAAATCTAATAAACAACTAACAAGAACATCCGAATAGTAAGTTCCGGCTATATGACGCACTTCCATAAAATTTCTATCAGGATCAACATCATAAACGCTTTGTCCATTGACTGATTTGTAATATTTTTGATTATACAAAGCTGCATTTGTTCCGGAAACATTAGGAGTTAAGTAGGTAATAATACCAGTTGGATCAACTCTACTTCCGCCGTTGCCAAATACCATTTCTGCAATAAATCCATTGCCTGTGTTAGCAATGCTATTTGCCAAAGCCATGCTAAAATTTTCATAATGAATAGCATTAGATTTATCTATAAAAACTTCTTTAGTTTGAGGATCAAAAATTTTAATGTGACCTCTGATGCTTATAGCACCTTTTTCATTAGGTTTAATGTAAGGTTGCGTAGTATTCTGCATATTTTTTCTCATTTCTTTATTCTTAGAGTTGTCCATAGTGATATTTATCCGGTAAGGCAGACTGCTTATCTCTCAAGAAACTAGCTTGAACACTAGAGTCTGCCAGTAAGGAAACGGAATCGTTATACCAATCAACTGCTGTTTTTTGTATTACAACGATGCGTGTTCCTGTATTAATATTAATTATGCTTGAATTTAAATGAAGAATATTTGTTTCACCAGATAATTCAATAGTAAATTCAGGATCTAATTCAATATCACTGCTGATTCCAGAAGCATTAGTTTCACCGCTATCGAATGCAATCGAAGGATCATGGAGGGTTACTGAGTTAATTGTTGGTTTTCTTAGTAAGATTCCCCCGTAATATACTTCAACTTGGTCAGTAGCTGTAGTTAATGAATTAAATTTTATTCCTGGTAAAATATAATTAGATACTCCTCCTGTTGTAGAAGTAGTATAGGTAATAATATTCTCTTTAAAAGGAACTGTTTGACTAGATCCTTGATCAACTATTAAAGTTCCGACAGGATAAAAATCTTTTGCACCGGTTCCTAACGTACCTCTTTTTATTCTGCTCAATGTATTATTTGATAATTCCATGTATTCAATTCTTTCTCCTGCAATTAATATAATTCCTGGTATATTTTTTGAAGGATAAGGAACAGGCAATACGCTATCGTTTTCTACATATATTTCTGTTGATGTAGTATATAAAGGAGCAGCTAATCGAGTTGAGTTAACATAGCTTAATCTTTTATAATGCGTGCGATTTAATATATCTTTAAATATTCTATAACCAATTACTGCAGAATCGTTAACATCAGTCATACTAACAATTACAACCATATCCAACTCATTGAAAGGATAACCGTCGTCGATTACAATTGTTTTACCATCGGTATCAATATAATAATCAAAACTGTTAATTAACGTATTTCCACCAATGGACACCCAGACATAGTCATCATTGACAAGCGGTCGATCCATTGTGTATCTTCTAGAACCTCTTGCTTTAAATACTTCTGTTCGAATTAAAGAACCATCATGATTTGAATATGTGATTACTTTTATCATATCTCCAGAACTCAATGCAATCCGAGGTATATAAATTCTACCGTTAGATATATAATAGTCACTGTATACAATATTAGTTATTGCCATCACATCATTAGTTTTTAAGAATCCATTTTTAAATTTAATTTGTTGGTTAGGCTGATCTAAAATAAAATCAACACCGTTTCTAATTTTAATTCCATTGATATGCACTTCGAGAGATGCAAGATCAAAGACTCCAGAAGGGTATTCATTATTAGGATCAATATCAAATATTATTTGTCCATTACTAACTGAATAATAAACAGTATTAGGAGGAACTAATCTTTTCTTATTAAGCTCAACAACTGCGTTAGCATGAGCAGGCCCAATATTTCCAGGAAACTGATCTAAAATAAAAGAATTAGAAAATCCGTTTGGATAAATTCTTTGTTCTTTTACTTCACTAAATCCTTTATATGTTGCTCCAAAAAACCATGCCTGAAGTGTGTTGGTCCCTGAAGTAAGACCAGTAACAGTAACACGCCCTCTCTTATTTTTAGAACTGATAGTAGATAGAGTGTATTCAGAAGTTGTTAAACTTTTTCCATTTAAACTAACATATGCACTGCCGATATCATCGTATAATGCTTCTGCGTCAATTGTAATTTTATTTGTATTAGATACTGTAGAATAATCAGAAGAAATATAATCAATACCTCCAATACCAACTACAGTTACACCTATTAATCCATTTACAGTTTGCGTAGACACTGTGAGTGTCTTGTTAGAAAAATCTACATTATAGTCTGATCCATAATTTAAAATTTTATTATTAAATGACACCATCAATGTTCCTGTATTAGGAGGAAGCATAGATAACTGAACTACTGTAGATAATGTTGTAGATGTTACTTCTTGCATAATTTGAGACATAACAGGAGAACCTCTTTCTGCTCGAGTATATACACTAATACCAACACTTTCTAATACTTGTCCAGGTAACAATTCTTCAGGAGCATGGCTTACATTAGGAGAAACAAATGCATCTCCATCTAAAATAATATCAGAAGGATTTATACCAGTTGCATTTACTAATGCGTTAGTCAATGTGCTCCAAGCACCTCCGTCAATTATTGTGTCAAGATCAGCGTCACTTGAATTATCACCCCAAGACGATTCAGCAAATGGTAAGGTATCCCAGTTGGCTGAATAAGAAAATGGTAATGTTTGTAGCTGAACACCCGGATAGCTAATTCCGGTCATCAATTGACCATTTTCTTTGCCAGGCATCCCGCTTGTTGGATTATAAAAATCTGCAATCCTGTCTATTGCATTATATAGATTTATATTTTTAGAATATGTGACAGATAATACTTGTCCAATTAACGGAGCATATGTTAGAACAATTTTAGAATAAGTTTTATGATATCCGTTGAATAATTCTTTGTAAGTAACTACTTGATAATCTGATGATAGAACTGTAATTCCATCTAATTTGATATCAATTAAACTTTTTTTGTTTTGAGCAGCCCAAGACAATTTAAATTCAAATTCATTACCATCACACACAAAACTATCAGAGTATTGGGTAGATCCAATTTCTCGATTAGTAGAAATTCTATCAAATTTAATACCAATTGTATTAGATCTAATTTTTTCGTTAATTAAAACTGCGTATGCCTTTGCAGGAATTAGATCCGTTGGACCTCCTCCAGAAATAACAACAGTAGGATTTAATGTATAACCACTTCCGGGATTAGTAATTTCAATTTCAATTACTTTGCCTAAAGAAATGTATGCAATTGCAGTGGCTCCAGATCCCAAATCTCCTTGAGCGGTAATAATTTGAACACTAGGAACCGATGTATAACCTTTTCCACTATTAGTTAATGTTATTTTTCCTACTTTAAGTTTATAATTATCATACCAACCTTTTCTAGGATAAACATTCATTAACGTATCATCTAAACTAACAGGAGTAAATTTATGCGTATCTTGATCGTATGTTGGCGCTAGATCAAAATCAGTTGTATACGAGTGCGTAGGGTCAATAATATCATAATTAACTTGAAAGTTTCTAATTTTTGTATGATAAGGTTTAACTTCATTAATATATTCTTCATAGTATTGACTATTTTGAAATTTATAAACAGGCCGTTGATCCAGTAAACCTGCCATATTTTTAACATTAATAAAAGAAGTTTTAAATGCCCAATCTAAGAACTTTTGTTCGCTCATTGCATATCTAACTGCTTTAAAGAAAAATTTATTCCAATATATCTTTAACGGACCTACAAAAATATCATTTTTTATAGAATATAATATTTTTGCTAATTCAATCTCAGGTGATTGATCAAATAAAGATTGATCATATGTTAACTGATAGTCAAAATTATAAGAAGAATTAACTTTATTCCACAATATATCTTTTAATTTAATTGTGCCTTTTTCACTATATAATAGATCATAATTATTATCAAAAGTTCCGTTACCTTTAACTTTCTTTAAAATAATATATTTGCCATTGCCTTGATTATTAACTTTAACATAATCACCAACAATAAGATTTAAAGAATCTAACAAATATGGTTGATCAATAGTTGCAGACAAAGGTTTTAAACTATCATAACTGCTAGAAATCCAATCAATATAATCCCAATATAAAGTAGTATTATATTGTTGTGTATAGACAAGCGTCCATGTTTTATTAACATATTGATATTTTGACCATACATTATTAATAGTAGAATCTGCTCGAACTACTACAGTATAAGGTCTTACTATTAACGTTGGTGCATCTATCAAACCAAATCCGGGATTTATAATTTCAGCAGAAATAATCTGTCCAAAATCGTTAATTGTAGTTTTAATAGAGCTACCAGATGTATCTCCAATTATTTCTACAGCAGGTGCAATATTATAACCGGAACCGGGATTATCTATAGAAACTGATATTATTTTTCCGTTTGATATAGAACAAGATAATGCAGCAGTTTTTGTGCCTCCGACAAATACTAAATGTAAATTTTCAATGTCATCGACAATTTTATCGTATTGCCCTAATTCAGAAAAAGGAATTTCATCTTTAGAATTTAAATTTTTAAAATTAACAAAATTAGAAATTATATTTTGAGATAACACAGTATTAGTATATTCAAATAAATTTCTCAGTGCGCCTGTTCTGTCCTTAAACAATGTTTGGCGTGGACGAACTTCTACACCGTATCTAGTTCTTTCAGGTAAATTTGCATCAGGTACGGGATTTCCAACACTGTCTTTTCCTAACAAGCTGTCTAATAATTTTTTATCAAGTAAACTGTTAGGCATGCTAGAAGCAGAATTTTCTTCTAATAATAACCATTCGGTATGCCTATTAATATCATTATCAATATCATCTTTAGAAATATTGAGATATATTCTACTAGCAGTTAACGAATCTTTTACATTAGTAACTGATATTGCATTAGGTGCTAATATAGATACAAACTTGGTTCCATATACGTTAGGATTAAAAATTAAACCAGCTACATCGCTTGCTGAAGTTTTTCTTCCATTAACATCCGGAACAATAACTTTATTCTTAACCCAGAAATAATATACATTTGTAGATGCACCTGTATTAGAATTATAATATTGTTTAACACTAACAACTGAATTGTCAGGATATTTAGGTTGTCCGCTAATACCTTGCATTAGACCAGCAGGAGTATCAGCAATTGCACTCCACTGGCTAGGAAGATATTCGCTGCTAACCCATTCATATACATCAATACTTGCTCCCGGAAATAATGTTCCCCATGTATTTTTTCTATATTCAATGTCGCTTTGCTCATACCATTGATACTTTACTGTGCTTAGATCCCACCATAATTCTCCCAGGTGTTCTTCTATCCAGCTGGTATTAGTATCAACTACTACGCTGTCTACTCCTATACTATAGATTGCAGGGTCAAATGCAGTTTTATATCTAATTTCTTGATCTGCAAGACCTGCAATTCGGCCCTTAACCGGATCAATAATATCTAAATAATCAATTACAGTTTCTTCAAAAGTATCAATAGTTGAAGAATTTTTAATTTTAGATATATCAATAAGATCTGGCTGTGTGCTATGGATAGCCCAACTATTAACTGTTGGATCTATTTTATCAAATAAGAAAACTTTACCGCTAGAACCAGATGCTCCTACAAAAATTTGAGATCCGCTAATTACAGAAGATTGCCCATAATTTGAATTGTTTGCAGGATTTTGTGAAGAATCTGCTAATTCTTCTGCATACACAAACATTTCATTGTTTCGATTAAACACAAATGAACTTCCGGAGTTAGCAATAATGTTAATAAAGTTGCAGGTATTAGAATCAAATGTAGTTTTTTTAGAATCAATTAATATTTTAGAAGCACTGGAATTTCCTTGTGCAGTTACAACTAAAACTTTAGACGTGCTATCAATTGACATTGAAATCCCAAATTGCATATCTGTTCTAGGATTGTTTATTATTTGTATAGGACTAGTAGTAAACTGAGTTCCGGTATTCTTATACACAAAAACTTTACCGGGTGCGTTAACTGTTGTGCTTGCTACTGTAGACGCAACAAATAGATATAAACCATCATCGGACATTAAAACAGAAGATCCAAATTGATCTCCAACTTTACAAATACTTGGAGCAGAAATAGTTTGAACACCCGGCCCAACGCCTGGATTATTTAAAATATATACTGCACCGATATTATTATCAGAAGGAGCAGAAACAGCAACAAAATCTCCATGAGCTGATCCGCTGATTGCATATCCATATTGGTTACCAGAAATACCCTGACTATTAGCTCCTAATAATGTAATTGTAGATGTGTCGGCGTTTTCTGACACACTGTAAGTATATACTTTATTCTGACCAGGTGCCCCAATTAACATTAATTGATTAGATGCAACAGGATTAATATCTTTGCTAACATAAATGCTCGATCCAAATAATCCATTATTTTGAGGATTAGGATTTTTTAGAATATGTAATACTACTTCTTGAGATAATGTAAAATTAATTTTTGATACTTTTACAATTCCTTCATTCAAATAAGCATTTGCACCTACGTAACTTGCGTTAGGTGCGCCTGCAAATATAGCAGCAGTAGCATTGTCATATATTAATGAAGATCCAAAATTAGAAACATTTGTTCCTGTAAAATAATTTGTAGGTGATGTTTTTGATGCAGGGCCATAATTAACTACGGGAATCATTGTTCCATTGTCAAGATTATAAACAAATATTCTTCCAGATCGCGATGTTTGACTAACATACCCCGGAGACGAAATAATTACTATACTTCCGTCGGACGATGTAGCAATTTTATATCCGTATTGTTGACCTATCTGAGTATCTACTGTAGTTGATATAACTTTGGTACTATAATTTTTTAATTTTTTATAAACCTCCCATCTTCCATCAATATTAGTATCTGCCCATATTAGGTCATTTTCTTTAAAATTAATTAAATCTTGCAAATTAGCAATTTCGTCAAAGTTATCTACTCTAACACTTACAAATTTAAATAATAATGCAGATGTATTAGAAACAGATAAAGAAGCCATAGTAGTAGCAGCTTCAAAACTATTAAGAGAGGTAACACGCTGAACAATATAAACACCATCAGAACTGTTATCAAGTCCAACAATAGATACAATATTGCCAGCTGACAAATTATGAAATTTGTCAGTCGTAAATGCAATAACCTTAGTAGGAATAGATATAGAAGAACCTATCACCTTAGCAGGTTGTTTAGTATATCGATATACATCCCATTCGCCGTCGTCTCTAAATCCTAACCAAACTGTATTTCCCTCTTTTATATTACCATTATTTGCAATATCTAATATGCTGTTATTATTATAAGCAGTTGCAGTAACATCATCTGCTTTTACATATCCCGCAACTGGCAAAATTATTCCGTCAGTTGAACTAGTTGTTAAAAACACACTGTTAGACAAATAGTCAGCATTTTTAATAGTAACTTCAGTTGGATTAATATAAGATATAGTATCGTTTGGATTTGTAGGAGAAGTGTCTACAAATTTTATTAATTGAGAATTTTCTCTAAAATCATTTTCTTTTAATGGAAATTCAATTTGATTATAAGATGTGAAGTTTCCGTATGATCCTATTCTAAATGCCCACTCTTCGTTAAAATCTATTTGCCCTTTAAGATTATGAATACTTGCTTTAGCTAGTTTATCAATAGCATTTCTAGTTCCTTTTTCTTTGATAAATCCTTGATAAAATTTATATTGTGCAATAGGATTAACAAAAATATTGTTAAGATAATTTCTAGGTGTATAACCAATAAGATGCTGTGCCATCTTTTGTTGGCCGGCATCAAAATTATCAATGTCTAAACTATAAAAATCTTCAAATTGATTAATTTTATAATCAAAATTAGGAAGTAACTGTGCAACAGGTTTTGTTCCTAATACTGTCCATTTAGCAAAATCAAATGATGCAGTTCCTACAATATTTTGATTAGCCGAGTAATATTTTCCGACATATTTTACAATTTCTGCAATTTTATAATCAGTATAAGACTGCCATATTGAAATTTGTGCGTCATCGTAAATAAACCCAGGACTTAAAAAATCACCATTCCAGTTAGCTGTTTTAAAACCTATTAATCTAATTCTACTTTGACGATACCCGGTATCAATATCATAGATTGTATCATTGAATATACTTTTATTATTAAGAATAATAACATGTTCTTTTTGAACAAGATTTAATCTTGCATAAAATAATCCTTCGGTAGTATTTCTAGTGCTGATTGAACAAGTCCCATTTTCTCTACTGAGGAAAAATTTATCCTTAGGAAAAGATTGTCCAGTTGCAGTTAATAAACTATATTCATAAAAGCTATTCAATACATTATCAACAGCTGAATCAATAAATTTATATTTTAAAGAATTAGAAAATGGGCTTAATGCAATTACAGATTTATCTGCCCAATTTTGTGTTGTCCAATATAAAAATTCTTTTCCGGTAAAAGACCAATTTAGAATTTGTGCTAATTCTTTATTATATTCATCAAAAATGAATCCCTGATTTTCTAACCATTTACCGTAACCAACTATAAAATCATACACTTCTTGAACTGTGCTGTATTTTGTTCCATAAGGAACCATTATATCAACACTGTCAAATTCTTTAGTAGTTAATATTGAAACACCACCAACTGTTGGTATTTTAGATAATATTGAATAATTTGCAGAAATAAATGCAGATCCGGTATTATGACTTTTTAAAACTCTATAATACGAATTGTCATAAGACACAATCTGTCCAGACTGATAAAAAGAATTTGCATTCCAAGTTAAGAAAGGCTCTGATTTTCCTCCAACAATGATTAAAGAATCAGTTGATCGATGAATTGGTGAATTAATAAAAAAATACGGAACTCTTTTGTCGTAACCTTTAACTACATATTTTCCATTATTTTTTTCTACAATAATACCAGATATTGCAGCAGATTTTATAGGTGCACTTACGTTGAAATGTAATGTATAATCCTCTACAGGCAACAATACTCCGGGATTTGGACTAGCAGGATCAATGGAATCAATTATAACAGATAATTTATCTTTGCTTAAAAACCCTCCGGCTTTGTAGCATAAATTAAAACTTATCAATGATAAATCATTTTTAAGAGTTTGAATATAATCAGTTCTACGTTGTTTACCGTGCTCAACTACCCACACACTATATCCTGATGTAGACAACAAATTACCCGAACTGTCAACATCGTTGGGTATTACAACACTGGCAGGATTTAACAACTTATGATCAGAATTAGAATTATAAATGTATTGACCAGTTTTATCTTTGATTAATCTGCTAGTATCAAACATTTTTGCTGCATAATCGGCAGGTTTTGTTAATGCTAAAATAATTTGAACAGCAAACGGCCACTGACTACTGCGTCTCCACGAGGTTTCTGCTGGGCCGTGATCACCAAACGACCATTCTTGATCTGTATCAATGATTGAATCATTTTTTGCAAGAGACGCCCAATTTCTAATATCAATAATGCCACCGTGTTCGTCCACAGGAATAATATTAGACAGGCCAGGCCGAGCATAAGTTTTATTAATACCCATTCTTGAACCTTGTCTAATCATTCCGTTTTCAAGATCTTTCCATAGTGTTAAATTACCGGAAGTATACGGAGCTGGACCATATTCTGATTCCCACCATGTTGGTTTAACAGAAAATCCTAGCATTTCCCAAGGATGTGTATCAGGTCGATCAGTGTCAAAATAATATTTGTAAATTCCTCTCCAATTACCGGGAATGGTTTTATTAAAAATTGTATCTATTGCAGATTTATAATTATATGTTTTGTGATTAGATAATTGATAAGTTAAGTTTGAAGAATAATCTATACCGTAAACACTTGCCCATTTTAAAAAATCTCCCTGAATAATATTATAAATTTCTTTATAAGAATTATATTGAGATCTAAATACTCCAGGAAGTATGTTATTAATATCGATCAAATCTTGATTATATAAAATTTTAAGATTATTATAGACACGAGTTTCGTATTCTAATAATGCAAGATCTCTAAAATCATCTTTATCATTATAATCAGAATATGCCACTGTTAAACTTCCGTCGTGACCCTGGATGACTTTTACGGGACCATCTACATAGGTATAATCAATAAAAATACTAGGAACAAATTTAGGATAAAGACCTAATTTAGTAGGAGTAGGAGGAATATAAGAACCGTCAGTGCAGTTATAATCTTTAATAACAACAACATCGCCCTTAGTAATAGTTGCAAGTATTAAAACACTTGCATCATATTTTTCAAAAATATAATCTTTTTCGTAGGTTAAAAGTGAATTATTTAGATAAACTAGAACAGATCTATCACTTAAAATACTGTTATCAAAAATAGATGTTATAGAATAATTTTTATTACGACTATCGGTAACAATGTATGTTCTAGTAATATTATTATTACCATAGCCTATCATGTCACTTCTTCCGTAAGGAAAAGAAGAGTTTTTATTTTGTATAATAGATGCTAGTGCAGAATCTAACACATCAGCCGGAGACAATTGGCCTCCAACTTGAGAAATAAATTTAATTAAATTCAATTTAAACTGATAATAATCGTTACTAGATTGTCTAATTGAATCTATTAAACTATTTTCTACATTGGTAATAAATGAATGCGCAAAAGAAAGAGGATTATTATTTCCAATTAATCTAGATCCATATTTTGTAGAATTTGGTAAACTTTTTAGATTACTAACTCCCGGAAATGCTCCAATAAAATTAGGATCTTTGTCAATCATAGATTTTACATGATCAGATAATTCGCTTAATGTTAAAGATGATAATACATCATTAAGTGGATTATTTGTTAAATTTAATGGAGTTTCATAAGTTCCTAAATCGTTAGGATTTGCCAAAGTATAACACTTAATTAATACTCTTTTAGGAATTACACTACCGTCGATGTTATTTTTAAAAGTTACAAATAATTTATTATCAATTTTTTCTAGAGTAAAATCAGTCGATATATTTTGTTTAACATCATCAACAAATACTGATACTGTTAAGTCATTAATTGTTGCTGCATTATCAAAAACATTTATTTCAATATTTTTAACATTACTAGAAACTATTTGAAATTGTAATACAGGGATTTGATAAGGATCTGCAGGAGTCCATACATTTATGTAAGTAGGAGAACTTTTATTAATTTTTAAATATGCAGTATAAGAAGGAAAAGATGTAACTACATTATTTCCAATAATGCTGATTGATTCTGTTCCAAAGAAATTATTAAACAAATAAGTTCCTTCTAATCCTATGTCATTATAATATTTTAATGGAAAACCTAAAACAGGGTCAACAGCACCAGAACCTGTCATATAACCAAAAATTTGATTACCAAAAAATTCAGAGTTATAATATTTGGGATTGCTAAAACTAAATCCATCTTTGTCAAATAAATCAAACATAGGTGCTTGATTCCTAACTGTGCGTTGTTGAGATACAACCCAAGAATCTCCGTTAAACCACCATCCTTGCCCAGTGTGAGTATCACCCATATTGATTACAACACCGTCTCCAACATTAGGAGTCATTATTTCGATTAAATTAATAAATTCTTGCCCATCAATAATGGCAAGAGAAACTTCAAATATTTTTCCCTTAACTAACGGATCAGGGTCGGCATTAAAAATTACACGGTGGCCTGCTGCTAACCGAACTCCATCAACATAATATCCAACTGTTTTTTCCACTTTAGAAAAAGCGTCAGTTGTTATTGTATCAATTAGGTCAATTGAATCAACTGCTTTTTCACAAAAATTCCAAAGTTGCATATCTGGAATAAATTCAATAATTGGTCGAGATGCTCTTTGCGTTTGCAAATATACAGGATTATTATCCCCGTTAGCAATTGCTGTAAATTTAATAACATCACTGTGAAACCAGCGATTATATCTAGACCAAGGATTTAAATCATTACTAGATTTATTAATTGTTACATATTCAGGAACTAATGGAAGATTTTTAAAATTATCAAATGAAAATTCATCAAAAGGAGTTTCGTCAAAATTGTCATTGTATATAGTACCAATATTGTCAGGTGATGTTAATTTAGAAAATTCAACTAATTTAATACCTTCTCCGACTCCTTCAACAATAAAATCTTTATCAGCATATTCTGCAGGAGTTACTTCGCCGGCAAATCTAACTTTAAGACCGTTGATAAATTCTATTCCGTTGCCAGATCGATATTGCACTTTATTAAGAATTTGATTTTCTACATCAATAACAGAATTTTCTAATAGTTTTTTTACTAAAAGGCGACCACCTACTACATGATTATCATCAGTACCGTAGTATAAAACGCTAGGAGTTGTGTCGTCGACAGTAAAAATTATTTGACCTGACACGGTGCCATTACCGATAATTCCGTGATTATACTGACCTGCTGCATCAGCCGTATCAGATGTTTTAAAATAAAATTTATGGACAGAAGTTACATTGAATACATAGGTAACTCCTCTAAAGAAAGTCAATAGAGGATCTTCAGTTAATCCATCAGGAGTAAAGATAAAGAAGTTTCCATCTGCTGAATCGGTTACTGTATAGGTGCTAACTTCGCCGGTTTTAATGGTATTTTTTTGAGTTCCGGATATAAAAACATAATCAGGACCATTTGGTAGCCAATAATATTCTCTAAAATTAATAAATTTATCCCAGTCAATTCTAGGATTATAAGAACTAAAATTAGGTCTAAATAATTGATCTAAGTTTTTATTATTTCCGCCGTAAACACCAATTTGATTCACTAAATCATCAAATCCAAATGCTTTTTTAATGCTGCCGTCAAGCTCTTTTACAATTAAACCTGGCTCAAGCTGATATTTTTGTCTTAGTGGCAACGATTCAGAAATATATACATCCGATGCATAATTAAAATTTTTGCTTAATTTGCTTCCTACAAACCCGTCTATGCGTTCTAGTTCAGGAGTTTTGGTTAATTGATCTAATGTGCTAGATAAAAATTTTTGATTTTTATCTGTTCTAAAAAATGTAGGTAATAGATTAATTGATTGCTTATCGATATTTTTATTATTAGCCATTGTGACTTATTTCCTTAACTGCTCGAAATACTTGTTGATTTTAATTCTGACGCGGTGAGATTATCAATTACTTGTATATCATTAATTGTTGTTCCGCTGACAAATATTTCATCTCCGGCACATGTAATTTGATATAAACTACCAAAATTAGAATCCATCTTAGGTACAATAACAAAATTAGTTATGTCCGGAGTCATCAAATTCATTACATATGTAGATAGTTCGCTAAAATTAAATGTTTGTCCAAAGTTCCAATTATCAATTTTAAAGAAATCTTCAATTGCTGTTAAAATTCTAGTTTGTATGTCAGTGGTGCTAATGATCTTAGCAGGATTTCTAACTGCTTTAAAAGTAGCCTGTAATTGTGGAACTGCTTGACTTCCAAATAATACTTTATATTTTGCAGGATGAAATACAATTTCATCACTAATGGCCTTTATAGGCTCTAATATTGCAGCATAATTTTCTTCTAAACTTTGTGTAGTAGGAGGAAGAGGTTCAATTCCTGTTCCTGATGCAAGCCAAGCTCTATATGCTTGATCGTATGACGAAATTAACAAATAAACATCCATTATATTTGTTTTTCCAGGATCAATTCTTCTTTCTTCTCCACTATTATGCACGTAATGAAATTTTAAACCGCGACGCCCCGGGAAAGCATAATAAGACGGTTCTAAATCAAATTCATAAGTGCTGTTATATCGTTTAACTATATTGACATCTGAATTATAAAAATAATAAAGTTGACCAATTTCTGGTGTTTCTGCCTGTAGAAGATCTGCCTCATTAGTATATGAAATAATGTAACTTGAAGTGCTAATAACTTGATATCTCATACCGTCAGCCTGTGTTTGAAAATACACAAAATTATCTTTAAATCCAGTTTGTAAATTTATATGATCAGGATTAACAATATTGTTAAATGAATCAGGGTCGTCAATTTGACCGTCATCATTTTTATCAAAAAAACTAACCATTACTTTTTTAGGTTCCATGTATCCGTCAGGTTCTATAACGGCACTATCAATTTGCCAATTGTAATCAACTCCTAACGAATTAGTGCCAGTTGATTGTTTGTTAATAGATAATACATTTATTTGATCTTTGATAATAGTATCGGTTGTAAAATCATAATTTTTCTTAGATTTATCTATAAAAAATGCAGTTTCTTTTTCACTTTCAAAAATATAATTTGTGGTCCTATATCTGACTTTATACTTTCGACCTGTCCACTCAAATGCAACCATCCAACTAGAATCTTTATTAATATTGCTAGTGTCTTTTTGATATATTAGGCTAAATGGAGTTTTTAAATCTAAATTAGTATCAGAAATAATATACCATTTGCGTGTCAGTGTATCAAAACTTATACCAAAATTCTTTTTTGATAAAGCTAGATTAACTATTTCATTTTCTAATGAATATCCTAAAATACTCTGAAACTTAGGAATAATCTCAACAGGGGTTGCACTGCTAGTTATTGAGCCGTCGCCGGGTATATTGCCTGTTAAAATAACTGGTCCCACTCCCCCTGTTAAATTTCCTAAACCACTGTTAGTACCGTCGCCCGTAACTCCAACAATTTGAGACCAAATATATGAAACAGTAGTTTCATCTTGAATAGAAGTTAGTTTACCAGTTGGTAAAAAGTATTGCGGCACTCCTTTTTTATCGGGAGCAACAAATTTAATTAAAGCGCCTGGTTCAAAAAATGACATAAAGTTGCTGCCAAAAGTGCCCAAAGAGATGGGTCCTTTATCAGTAACAAAATATCCACGAGTTTGGTTAGTTGTTTTATTTGATTGCACCCATTTTAATCCATATCCAGATACTGCAGGTCTTGAATATTGATCTAGATAAAAAGATTTCAATAAAGGAGAATTTATAATAGGACCTAGTTGACTTTTTACAACTACTAATATTTCGTTCCTAGATTCAAAAGTAAATTCAAAATTAAATTCTTTATTTTCTTTATATAATACACCATCGTTAGCAAAAATATTTGTCTTACTATATTTTCCAGTTATATCACTAAGTTCATAATATTTGCTAATACCGCTGCTTAATCGATTAATGCTTTTAATTTTAATAATATTAGAATCAACATTGAGAGGAGCAATATTATAATCCTCAGCAGTGATCATTCTATTTTGAGTGTAATACGATTGGGGGGCTTTTAATTTAATATTAGCATCGCTTTCTGATACTGCAGAATTAGTAACAGTATATTGAAGACTCAAAATAACATTTAAAGAGTGACTTTGACCCGATTTACTAGTATAAGGAATTTTAACAGAAATATTGCTTAACTGCTCTGGCTTAATTGTATAAGCCAGACCGTTACTTTGTCTATAATATAATCTAAAAGATCCAGTAGGCAAATTACCAAAACTACCGTCAGCAAAACTTAAATCAACTTGATCGTTTTCTCGAGTAATAACTCCGTAAATGTTTCTTTCATTTTTATTAATACTATTATAGATAATATTATTACCAGTAATTGCAGGAACTTTAGTCCATTCAGTTTGATGAGTTTTTCCATCTGCTGATAACTGCCACAACCATACATCAGTGTCATTAATGTCAGGAACGTTTACGCCAACAATTTCATTAGGAACAGGGCTAGTTACTGAAAAATTAGAAGCAGATAACGAACCTTGACGAAAATGGATGAAAAATCCAGTATTGGCACTGGAACTACCTTTGTTGTCGTTCTTAAACACAATACCAAACTGAGCGGCAGGTGTAGGAGTTTCTTCATAAATGAAGTTTTTTCCATCAAAAGTAGACGAAACTAGTTCAAACGACATCTGATTTCCTCCAATATTCTTTGCAAAAGAATAAACAGGGACGTCAGTAGTATTAGTGTTAATCTTATATTGTTCGGTAGGAATTCCATCAATTGTTTTTTTAGCCAACGGTTTTCCAAATGCAGTAGGATTAGTAACCGAAGCATTAATAATAGAAATAAACTGCTGATACCAATTTGAATTTGTAGGATCGTTCCATCCAATAATAGAATTAGCTAAATTAATTCCATTAGAATCTATCACATTCTCAGTTGTAGAAATTGAAGATATTTTTAAAAAGCCGTTAGCAGGAATATTTCGTTTGGCATTATAATTGATCAATCTAGCTAGACGTAGAATGCTTTCTCTGCGTTCTGCAGTTTCAAGAAAATTTTCTCGAGCATTTAAGTCAATACGAAAACTTAGATTTTGACCTAAGAATGCTATTAGATCAATAAGAGCAACATATTCACTACTATCAATATAATCATTAAAATCTTCGGGATAATTTTCTCGAAGATAAGTGATCATTGTTCGACGTAATGTCTCAAAGTCATAACTTTTAAAATCTGCATTACGGAAACTTTGATAGATTTTTTTCCAGTCTTCTGCAATTAAAAGCTGATTAGTTGTTGATGGTATCATAATTATAGAATCTCTTTGATACCGTATTTATTGGTTTAATTAAGTTGGTATATTATTGCGTAATAAGACCTAACTTTTTATCAAATGACATTTTCATATTTGCTGTTTGATCAGTACCAATATATTGTAGTGTAATTTCAAGTAACATACCATATTGTTGTTCGTTGATATTAATTTGAATAGGAACTGCTCTAGGATCGCTATTACATATCCTACTAATATCATCGCTTAATGCTTGTTTAACATCATCAGTAAATGGTTCAAAAATTAAATCCCAAATTATAGTTCCAAAAGACGGATTCATTACTCTTTCACCCTTTCGAGTGTTAAACTGATTAATAATATCCTGTTTAATAATATCAAAATCATAAAGTCGAGTGTTTACTGAATTTGGGTCTACAGAACTGTATCCAATATAAAATTGACTCTTTTTTGCAGTGTGCTGAGAACTATACTGACTAGGATTAATTTCAATATTTTTGTATGCCATGATATTATTTATTGTCCAGTTTTAACAGGATTTCCGTAGCTGTCTGTAAGCACGGAATTAGATCCAGTACCTACTGTTCCCTGTGGAATAACTCCACTTGTTTGAAACTTTGTTTTATATTCGGCATAATATTGCTGACGTTTTGCTAGACCGTTAGTTCCGCCATTGACTATTTTAGTAACTGCTAAACAATCATTCCAATCTACACTTGCAGTTCTGCTCTTCTTATATTCATTAAAGAAAAATACAACTGATTTTGCTGCCCATTCAATAGATTCAATTAATTCAGGTTGTGCTTCAAAATCAATTCCTGCATTAAAGAATTTAGTCATCTTTTTATAAACATCTCGACCTGTTAATTGAATAAATCCACGACCTTTGTATCGAACTCCGTCACCTGTTTGTGTATTTCCTAAATCTTTTCGACCTTCGTATTCAGCGCCACTAGCATATTCTCTTAGTGCCCTAAACCCATCGCTTTCAACTTTACATTGCGCCATCCACGCAGCCAATTTAATAGGATCGTTAACTCCTGCATTTACTAAAATACTTTGCAAATAAGTTTCATTTGCACCGGCATTTTTACTTGCCGGAATTGCTACCGGTGTGGCATTTACTGGTGTAGCTCCTGGCTCGGCAGTAGGGCTAGATGGGCCGTCTGTCCTAGGAGTAACTTGAACATCAGTATTAGCCGATGTAAATTTTGTCGGATTAGTATTTTCGTGGTGATCCCAAGGTTCGTGAGTAGGGACACGTTGCATAATACTATTAATATTTCCCGATTTATAAAATTGTCCGTTTGCCCATCCGGAGTCATCTGAACGATTAGGCAAGCTAAAAATATCTAATTTATCGGGCACATCGGCCGTTGCTGCTGCTGCTGCCGGTGCGGCTGCCGGACCATTCATATGTATTTGCGTAGCAGTTTCTAAAATATTTCCAGAAGCACCAATATTCATATTAGCACCTGCACTTAATTTCATTGCATCGCTACTGGAAATATTCATAGTAGCACCTGCACTTAATTTCATTGCATCCCCGCTGGCAAGATTAACAATTGCCCCTGCCTGAAATTTAATATCACTATTTGCCAATAAATTAGCGTTTCCTCCAAATACTAGTTTTCCATCTTTATCACAAATAACATTAAATCTGTTAACACAGTTCATTTCAATGCCGCTAAATGCATTCATATTGATGTTTCGGCCCGCTTCAATATTAACATCTCGATCTGCACGAAAATTAAAATCATTTTCTGTATGAATGCTAACACTGTCTTTAGCATAGATATCTATTTTACCATTTGAAGTAAGCTCAATCCATGCATTTCCTTTACTGTTTGCAATGTAAATTAGATCACTAGAATTGTGCATGAGAATTTGATGTCCTGTTCTAGTGCGAATGCGAACTAGTTCGTTCTGTCCATTTTCGTCACCGTCATCCATTACAAATGATGTTCCACCTAATCGACTTACCGGAATAGCGTTGCCTCGATTAGCATCGTATCCCATAGTTCTTTTGTTTGATGAATTTGTATCATATGGCCCAGGCGTGCTAATACCAAATACTTTGCTTGGAGCTTCTCTGCGTGCAGAACTAGAGGTGACTCCTCGAATATCGTCTAACAATAATCCTTGAGCTAGTAATCTATCTGCAAAGGGATGAACTGGTTTTTTTTGACTTGCCGGATCTAATAAAGTTTTTGAGCTTCTTTTATGGAATTCTGCAACTGGTAATCTTTTGGTGCCATATTTTAATTCTTCTTCCGGTGTTAGATAAACATCAGAACCGTCGGTGCTTGCTGCAATACCAGGAACCATATAATTTTGAAATTCATGAGGGATACATCCTAACCAATAACCTTGATTAGGATCACCGTCAATGAATATTACTAAAACTTTTGTTCCAATATCGGGCGGCACCATCCAAAAACCATAACTTTTTTGAACATCGTCATATTTTCTAGGATCAGTTCCCTCGAACTGAGGATTCATTGCCCCATAGAAAGGACTGAGATATTTTACAGGATATACTTGTGAGTCAGAAAAAGCATTACCAATAGGTGCACCTTTTTCAATAACAACTTCACATGATCCCATTCGTGTAGTATCTTTTAGATTAGTAATCCGAGCCACGTAAGGTCCTGGACTAGGTAATCTGCCTATTAGTCTTGTTTCTATTCCCATAATTATGTTCTATTAATTTTCATTATTGTATCAAGTGGACTATTTAAAGATGCACTGTTGCTTCCAAATTTATTAACTACAGACAGTGCAGAATCAGCAGTAGTTTTTAATCCTCCAGGAAATGCAGATGATGAACTATTTAATGCTGTTTCTACACTAGGTATATTACCAGTAATTTTAGAAAGACCTGACTGCACTGTAGAAAATTTATCAGATAACATTCCTGCATCCGGCAATGAAGACAGACTTAAATTTTTTGTTGCAGGAAGTATGGATGCAATTCCAGCAATAGAAGATGCTCCCGGAATATTTGCAATAGATCCGCCTTGAGAAATAATTGCTTTTAAGTCTGCCAAACTAACGGCGGCAGCGGGTGCAATTGCTGCAGGTTGGCTTATTGGTATATTTGATAATGCATTTGTAGGAATATTATTAACAATTAATCCTTTCTTAACTGCACTTGATAAATCAACTCCGTCAGGAATTGATTTAGCAGCATCGGAAAGCTGTGCTGTTATTTTAGCTTGCAAATCAGGACTTAGCCCAGCAAGTTTGCTAACGTCAACTCCTAGTTGACTTGCTAATGCAGACGACGGACCGTTAAGTCCGTCGATTTTAGAAGAAACAGAAGATGCTAACCCGGCTGAATCTTTTCCTAAATTTGTAACAGCAGACATTGCCGAACTACCTAAGGTGCTTGCAGAGCCTAAATTAGATGCAAGGACAGTGTTTGCTAGATCATTTGCGCTGTTAATAGATAATCCTGCAGACTTTGCAGTGTTGGTTATCTGAGCAATTGATCCTCCTGCACTATTAACATTTGTCGATAGCGCAGACAGACCTGAATTAGTTAATCGAAGAGCAGAATCTATGTTTGATAACCCTGCTAATGCAGATCCCGATCCTCCAGATACAGAATTTAATAGTGTGCCTACTGTTGCAATACCGGCAGTTGCACCTGCTAATGTCCCACCTAAGCTGCTAGCAAATTTTGATAATGATCCCGGTAATCCAGTTGACGGTAATATTTTGCTAGCAATTTCTGCTGCTAGATTAGTAGTCGATGCTCTTAAGGTTGAGGGAGTTTCTACAGGAACTTCAGTGCTAGCCTGTTCAGGATTAGCAACCGAATTAAAAATTGCACCTCTTGATTTTTTAGGAATATTTTTATCTAATTGAAATTGTCCCGGAACACGTATTAAATGTAACTTTTGTGTGAACATTCCATCAGTAAAAGTATTGTTAACTGATATTACCCTAAATACACCGCTGTAAGGAGTAATCTTATTATCAAATATTGCTTCTCCTGTAGTTTCATCAATGTCTGTTGGATTCTTAAAAATTACAACAATCATAACATCCGTAGATGTATACGGTGCTTCCCCTTCGCCAACTGTACCATCTTCGTTGGCCTTAGGTCGATAATTTCCCATGCTGCCAGTTACTAGATAAAAAGGATCCCCAATAATTTCAATTTCGGCAGTGCACTGATCTGTGTTTTCGAGAATAGCTTGATGCATGTTTCTTGCTAGATCGTCATATGGATCTGCTTGATTTCTTTGTCCAGCGATTGGTTGATTACTAGTAAATGTATCTGTTTGTTTTATATCTTGTTTAACTGTAGATATTCCTAACGGAGAATCTTTTCTATCACCTGCAGAAGTGCCGGGCAACTCAGTCTTACTAGGATCGGGACTTTCTACAGAATCTGAAGATGCCGGTCTACCTGGTTTATTACCCAATGCTTTAGGAATAGCTTGAAAAAATAATGTATTAAATTTTAATTGAAAACTTTTAATATCAATATTTGCACCAGTATACAGATAGTTGTAGGTTCGATTTGCAATTTGTAAAAAATTGCTAGTATCAATTGTTTCATTTGCTATTAACGGTATACGAGTAGAATGAATTTTGTATGGCAATACTACATATCTGTATGTATAAAAAGGTTTATTTGTTTTATTGTCAACTATGCCTTTATCAATCACTTCTATATTAACTGTAAAATAGTTAACCATTCCGTATGGATCAATAGTTTTTGTGTTAGGTTTACTTAGATCTTTTAAAATATTTTTTAGATATTCGCTATTACACACAATTGATATGATACATTCGTGTATGTTCATTCCGGGAGAAAACATTACTACAGGAGTAGTTGGACTAGCTTTAGACTTAGTTGAACTTTCAGCAGGATCATCAAACGCATATACTGCATTTGATTTAAGAAATTCAGCTATTTTAGAATCTAATATTTCTCTGTTTTCTTCATTGTCGACTATTCCTGTTTGATCAACTTTTGGAACTATTATCTCATATGAATTAAAATTGTTAGATTGACTAGTATCTCTTTCATTAGCTGTATCAGATTTTGAAGATTCGTTTAATGCATTTTGAAAATCTGTTAACAATTCTCCAACATTATTGCCTTTTATCTTTATACTAGAAGTTAATTGAGAAGGTGTACCAAATGCTCGTTCATTGAAAGGAACACATTTACATTTATATTTTGCACCTGCTTCGGTTACATCTATATCAAGACCTGTGAAGCTAATAATAAAGTATCTTGTAGAATTTGGAACTATTTGTGCAGTTTCGGCAATCTCTTGTCCGTCCGGATATCCTATAAACTCCATCTTAAAAAGATAAGGAGTGCTCATATATGATTCGTAGCCTGCTGCTACTGCTGAAACTTGTAAGGCTTCAATAAATCCGCTCATGCTATAGGGTTCATAAATTTCAAATTCTAACTTTGTTGCCACACTTAAATTAGTTTGTTCATTAGCACCCATTAAGGTATCAATACGAACGTTGTTAATAAAGAAATCAAATCGGCCTGGACTATTTTTATTAAATGAAGACACAAGACTAGAACCAATTGAAGTATCTGCCGTGATTATGTCTTTTATATTTTCACCAATCACATTACCGCCTCGATCTTTTTTAGCTGTTACTTCAGTTCCTGTAACTCTATTAATTGCTGAGACATTTGTAGAAATTCCTTTAGTGCCTTTACCTCCAGATCGCGCAATTACAAAATAATTTTCAGAACTTCTATAAGATGTAGGATCACTTAACGCCTCTTTTCGTAGAGAAGCTAGAGTAAAAATATAATTGTAAGAACTATAATTGTTTAGTGGATTAGACTTATTAGACTTTACTACCTTAGGTGGAGTAGTGCTTGAACTGGTAACTGGCATGTTAGAATCCTAACGAGTTTTTTAATGTAGACAATTTTGGCAAATAGATTATCTGCCCTGCAAACATATCGTATATAGGATCTTTAATTAAATCTTTGTTTCTAACAGAAAATACCCACCATAAATTGCTATCTCCATATAGATCGTATGCTAGTAAATCTGGTCTAAATTCATATTGACTAGTTAAAGTATATTGAACATCATCTGTTTGATTAGGTATATTCCTAAGATTAACAATATCTAGATAGGAACCCGTTATTTGTGTAGAATAATAAGGACTTAATTTTGAATATATAGATGACATTATAGATAACCTTTAGATCTTATATTATTATTCAGATAATCACTGACTGTAAACTGTTGTATTTCATTTCTGCTGTAAACAGGAGTTAGTGTAATAGTAATAGTAGAAAGCACAGGTGCACTAGATAATGATTTAGAAGTAAAATAATCAACATTCTCTGGAAAATCTACTTTAACAGATGATACTGCAACAGGAACATTATTCATTATGGCATCACCATAGGCAAATAATCTACAAACAGGGGGAGGACTTCCTGCATTTTCGTCATCTCCCCAACGCATTTTAGTTAATGCACGGAGCAAATGAAGTATACTAAAATAAACTTCTGCTTCGTAATCATTTTGAACAGTAAATTTAGCACCTAAAGAGATGGTGCTAACTGAACTATTTTTATAAAAATATTGATTATAATTAGAGTGTGTTGCTGAGATTGAATTATAAGTTGCAGTATATTCTTGTCCTATTGTAGGAGTATAGGGAAATATAATACCCTGCGATTTAACTAATGTATTATTAGGGCCCGCGGCTTGCCCTACTAGATAGGACATAGGAACTTTTAGTCTAACCCTATGATCTTTACCTCCTCCGAAAGTAGGAGTTGCAGCAGTAGGTCTAGAAGGTTGAGAAGTTACTGACTTTGATAAACTTATATTCGGTTGAGCGACAAAATTAGTTGCATCCAGCGTTGGTACTATATTTGTAGTATCAGCATATTTTGCCGCAGTATCGGCGTCTGTCTGAGACGGATTAGTTGGAATCTCACCACTAGGTAATGTTACTTCAGTTAACGCAGCGTCGGCTTGAGATAAATTTGTTTCAAAGTATTTGTTTTCTCTCGAAATAGCAGAACTAATAGTTGAATATATGTCTTTATTTTCTTGAGTTTCAGCACTAAATGTAGCACCGTCGGCACCAGGAACACCTTGTGCAGCTGCCAAAGCTGTTTCAGCAGCAGCTTTTGCTGCTGTTGCTTTCTCTTTATATAAATTAACCTCAACTTGATACTTCTGAATATCAGTTTGATTACCTGAAGATTTTGCGGCGCTTAAATCCATTAAAGATGCAGTTAGTGCGCCATTGAAAGACGTGTATGCAATTGCTGAAGATCGGGCTTGTTCTAATAATGGATCTGCCATGTTTATTCCTTTATATGCTATTTAACTAATAAATAATATACGCACTTAAATGGTTGACATTGGTGTTGCCAATATGCTACACTGATAAAAAGGAGATCATTATCTAAATGACAGTAACAATAACCCCCACCGGTCGTAAAGTAAAATATCTAAATAATAGAGATTTACTAGCAGAAATACACCGAAGTAAATGCAGTTTTAGCAGTTATACTAAACCAGAATATAGTCAATATGATATTATTCTAACAAGTTTAGATAAAATTAATATTAGAACAATTGCAGATGCCAAACGTAACAAGGCAAAACGTCTAGGACTAGAAGCATTCACTAAAGCAAGACTAGCAGGCGATAAGAAGATCAAACTATCAGAATGCTTACCAGATTACACAACCGTTGCAAAAACAGATGTTGTTATACGTATTATGACATTTGATCATATTCCCTTAGCTCCTGGACGTAAAAAAACAACTAAAACTACAGCAGATGCGCACGAAAAAGTAAACTTTCCTCCTTTTCAACATTGGAAGTTTAATGAAAGCGGTGAACTAGAATGTGTAGGTAAGAGTCATTGGAAAGGCTCTGTAGAAAAAGGTAAGTTTAGTAAAGATCACGGACGCATTACTGAGAATCTAGGCAAGATGTATATCAAACTTAGCGAGAGATATGCCCAACGTAGTAACTGGAGAGGTTACACTTATATTGATGAGATGAAGGGACAGGCTATTTTGCAGTTAAGTCAGATTGGTTTACAATTTGATGAGAGTAAATCAGAAAATCCATTTGCCTATTACACTGCCGCAGTTACTAATTCGTTCACTAGAATATTGAATATTGAGAAGAAAAGTCAAAATATACGAGATGATCTGCTAGAAGAAGCAGGATTGACTCCTAGTATGACCCGCCAAAACAAAGCAGAGTTCTCAGAAGAGATTGCCCGGCAGGCTGAAATATATAAAAATCTACGTATGCCCAAGAGCCAAGATAGTGATTTTGAAGAAGATAGTGATACAGCGGCTTGATTGTATTTGGCTACTATGTTAAAGTAAGTATAGGAGACAATAATGAAACCATACGATCCGGAACTATATAAAAAACACTGTACAGTATGTGATCACTCAAGTTCAATTTGGGGAACTGTTGATTTTAATAAAAGCTGCGAAGAACAAAACGGAACTTATTTAGATTACTGCGGAGTTGCCATTTATTATCTTAAATGCAATCACTGCGGACATTTGTTTAGTACTGATTTTGACGATTGGTCTAAGGAAGACTTTCAGGATAATATATATAATGATGATTATTTACTAGTTGATCCCGAATATCAAGGTGCCCGAAGTCTTAGAGATGTTGAGTGGTTTAGTAAATCTATAGGATACAATAAAAATATAGATATTTTAGACTACGGAGCAGGACCTGCAGTATTTGGTTCAGAGCTAGTTAAACTGGGATACAAGGTAGAAAGCTGGGATCCCATGTGGGATAAACCAGTTTCTTGGGCTACAGACAAGCAGTTTGATATGATTACTGCTTTTGAGGTACTTGAACACAGCCCAACTCCTAAAGAAACTCTAAAAGAAATGATGCAATGGCTTAAACCTAATGGCAGCATTCTTATTACTACACTAGTTAATGACATTTTGCAAGGAAAAAGAGATCCAGCTTATTGGTATCTGTCTCCAAGAAATGGACACGTAGCTATGTTTTCAAATAAAAGTTTAGAAGAACTTTTTGCATCCGTTGGGATGAAAGTGCAACACCTTGCGTGGAACACCCACTTAGCAACTTATTAACATGTCATTATTTAAAAAAGTAGCCTGCTTTACAGACTTGCATGTGGGCCTAAAAAGTAACAGCCAGCTACATTTACAAGATTGTGAAGATTTTGTTGATTGGTTTATTACAGAAGCAAAGTCAGCAGGATGTGAAACAGCAATCTTTATGGGTGACTGGCATCACAATAGAAATTCTATTAACCTTATTACTCTAGATACAAGTATCCGTTGTCTGGAAAAATTAGGAGCTGCATTTGATCAGTTTTTTTGGTTTCCTGGCAATCACGATCTGTTCTATAAAGACAAGAGAGATATTCATAGTTCAGCATTTGGCCGACATATTCCAGGAGTCACTGTGGTCAGCGGCGTTCAAACTATAGATGATGTTACACTAGT
>Ga0114958_10000602_pt1 | contig 30731 bp, 31 predicted proteins | sample C_130208_EF_Meta_FD_89577 | JGI IMG/M metagenome (GOLD analysis project Ga0114958, IMG submission 89577) | Freshwater microbial communities from Lake Croche, Canada to study carbon cycling - C_130208_EF_MetaG | ecosystem: Environmental > Aquatic > Freshwater > Lake | place: Lake Croche, Canada... | reverse complement strand
TAAATGAATTCAATACAAGTAAGTTATATAATAAAACTTTGAAAGAAATGGAAAATGTAAGTATAAAAAGAAAAAAACATAAAAAATCGCTTCACGAAATACTAACTCCAAAAGAGGAAACCAAATGTCGTATATTCGTGAATAGAGATGTAAATGCTTGTAAAAATATATTATTACTTGGAAAATGTTATTTAGAAAGTCAAACAAGACCAGAACAATTTACAAGAAAAGTAATAAAATCAGAAAAGGTTAAGAAACCTAAAAAACAAACAATTAAGAATAAATAGTTGTTTCATTAAGGTAGTAAATGAAATAACATTAGATGGGAATTTGCTTATCTACCATAAAGTAAGCAGATGATAAACCCATTATATAGAATTTAGTTTATCCTCCTTTTAGGAGGAAGCGTTCGTATTTTTTTTGCTAATAAAGTCGGCATTTAAAATACGCATTGCTCTAAATAATAATAAATTAAAATAAAAGTCTATAAATTTATAATAGGAATGAAAAAAAATATGAATTTATTACAAAAAAAAGTTTCAATATTCCCATCAATGATTACATTTAAGGAATATTATAGAGCTTTTGTAGGTATAAAAGATTCTCATTTAGAAAATGGATGGGGATGGTTTATTGATATCGAATTAAGTGCAGAGCCAAAAAGATTAAAAAAACTTAACTATAATAAACCTTCTCAACATGTAACAGTTTTAAAAACTATAAAAGAATATCCAAGTATTCGTTCTATGAAGTCAATGTCAAATTTACAAGATTCCTCTATGCTATTTGATATGGATGAAGTTGATTATAAACATAGAACGAATAATAAAAAAATAATTAGATTAATAACTCATACAATAGGAATAATAGGAGTAATTTATTTTTGTTTAATAATAAAATCATAAATCATATAAAACTTCCATTTCTAAAGTAAAAGAAAAATCTCTAAAATGTAAATTCGCAATTTCTCCATATTGATTTAACAACCGAATTGCTAATTTTTGTAAATGTATAGGTCCAAAATAATTTCGTGTTGAACTAATGATATTTTCTTGATTTAAAAAAATAGTTGTACATTTATCTAGGGAAGGAAGGCCACATCCACAATTTTTATATGGTAATTTGGCAATAATATTTTTGTCAAGAAAACTATCAAAAAAAATACCAATTAAACGAGAAGCACTGGAATAATTAAAATCATTAATTTCTAAAAATAGATAATCAGTTGGACAAGGATTAAATAAAGATTCAGAAGAATAACTTTTATTATCTTTATATAGTCCCGATAATCTATATCCTAGAATCCATCCAATAGATTTATATAATGTAAAAGTTGAATTTTGGGTGGCAAATATCATATTAAATTTATAGGTTGTATTTGAAATAGTGGTTATAAAAGTATAAGGGTCAATATTAACATTAAATCTATTATCAGTTCCCAATTGTAAATTTATTTGAGTAGTCATCATAGTTTCTAAAGTTGAATAAGTGTAATTTCCAATGGTAAAAAAAACAGTTCCTTGAATATTAGTAGATTCTTCATAAAAATCTATAAAATTTGAACCAGAATTAACAAGATATATAACTTGAGGTATTTCAACAGAAATAACTTTCATTGATATAACATCTTTAATAGGAAACGGGAGATAAATTAAACAATCCGTTGAATTTTTACTTTCAATATCACGAAACAAAGTATTAATAGCAAAAGTATTAGTAATAGTCTTTTTTTTGAGAGGATTAATAACGCCCGAGGCAACCTGTGTGGGATAAACCTGAGCAACATTGTTAGTAACAGAAGGTTTTCCGTTATCAATAATATTAGTTGAACCAGCAGGTATAATTTTGCTTTTTTTCATATGTTCAAGAAGTATATTTTCAGCTTCTTTAATAAAAATATAAATTTTATCTTTAAAATGTGTATCAGAATGATTAGATAATTTTAATTTAATATTTTTAGATGCTTGAATAACGTCATCTTCAATAGAATTATCATTTAAATTAAAGAAATGTTTTAAATCGTCAATTTCGTAGTTACAAATATCAAGATCAAATGTTTCAGAATTCATATTAATTATAGATTATAAAATTTTTTTATATATATAATTATTTTAATTGTTAAAAGGTGGAATTATTATAAAAAAATGCGTTACTCTAAAAATTATGGGTTATTATTACCCAAAAGACAAATAATAGGTATGGGAGCGTAATTATAAAGTGCTTCAGTATTAGAATTTGTTAAACTACAAGGTGGATTATTAAACAATGGCACACCACCAGATTGGGTTAAATTATAAATTGTCAGATTAATAGACCATAATAAACGCTGGTTGTTTCCATTATTAAATAGGGAAGCCCCATTGAACATACTTGACATATTTGTTACCTTTAACACATTCCAATTGGAAATATTATAATTAAAAGAGGAAGTCGATTGGAACATACTTGACATATTAGTTACATTAGATACATCCCAAGTTCCAATGGGTTGATTAAAAGAGGAAGCCGATTGGAACATACTTGACATATTAGTTACATTGGACACATTCCAAGATCCTATAGGTTGATTAAAAGCGCAAGCTGTTTGAAACATAGAGACCATAGTAGTTACATTTGAGACGTCCCAACAAGCAACAGATTGATTAAAAGAGCAAGCAGATTGGAACATTGACGCCATATTTGTTACATTTGAAACATCCCAACATCCAATAGATTGATTAAAAGCACAAGCCGATTGGAACATGGACTGCATATTTGTTACATTAGACACATTCCAGGATCCAATAGGTTGATTAAAAATAGATGCTTCTTGGAACATCTGTGCCATATTATTTACATTAGAAACATCCCAACCGCCAATATTTTGATTAAAAGCGGAAGCTGATTGGAACATACCAAACATAAGAATTACTTTGGAAACATCCCAATTTCCTATAGGTTGATTAAAAGCAAAAGCGGATTGAAACATTGACTGCATATTTGTTACCTTTGATACATCCCAACTACTAATATCTTGATTAAAAACTATAGCGGCTTCGAACATACCATACATATTATTTACATTGGAAACATCCCAAGTTCCAATTGGTTGATTAAAATCTGTAGCGGCTTCGAACATAACTCCCATATTATTTACATTAGATACATTCCAATTTCCTATAGGTTGATTAAAATTGTTACAATAATAAAAACAAGCAAATAGTGATGTATTGGGTAAAATTAATGGTTTAAAATATGGATTAAATTGAAAATTACCTTGTAAAGTAGAAAATTGATATCCATTTCTTGATAAAGGACAATTGGAAGAACCTACAAATGAAAGATTAGTTGTATAATCATTATAAAAATCTGTGAATCCTAATTGATTAAAAGTTATTCCAAAATCTTGATTGCTATTAATATTAATATAAATTATTTTTATATAAACTCTTACAAATGTATTATTAATAGTTATAATAGGTTCAATTTCAAAAGTTCCGGGTATGGTAATAATAGGTATATAAGATGCTATTGTTTCTTTGGTAAATTGAGGATAAGAACAATTAAATGTGTAAAGTAAATAGTTTTCTTCTGTGTAAAGTAAATAGTTTTCTTCTGAAAGTGAAGGATCTGTAGAATTTGTTAATTGAGGTGGATTTAAAACAAAATATTGTGTGTAATTAAGTTCCCCACATTGTGATTTTCCAAATAATTGTCCAAGAGGGTCAATTTGATAAGTAAAATAAAAAGGATTGGTAGATGAGGGATTAATAACCACAGGAGAATTAATTTGACAAGGATTACACGGTAAAGTTAGTCCACAAGGCTTGGGAGAAACGGATGGGTCAATCTTCTGAACGGTGCATATATCTTTTAAATTTTCCTTGGAATATTGACCAATAATAAGATTACTTTTATTAATAGGTATATTATTACACTGATTTAAAGTAATAGAATTCCGTCCAAGATTATAAGTGTATTTGGAATCGTAACTAAAATTATTAATTAATCTGGGACAAGTAGAAGAAGCATTACAAAAAGTTAAAATTCCTTTTTTTCTATTAAGATAATCACTTTGATTTAAATTTTCTCTAATTGTCCCAAAAGTAGGTTTAGCAGATATAGTTTGAAATGCATGAGCCATTTATATATATAAAATAAATTAATATTTATATTTTCGTGTTTTATTATGATGATTTTTAACACATTTGCGTGTTTTGTTAGTTCCAAATATTTTAGATAGTTTAAGATGTTCAATAAATGCAATTTTAAGAAATTGTCTAGAAGTTTTAGTAGCGAGTGCTAAAGTTTTATAATCATTACTATTAAGAAATTTTTCGATTTTTTTACCTTGAGAAATAGTATTAAAAGGAAGAATGAAAGTATTAGGTCCAGCAGCAAATTCTCCAGAATAATCCATTTTAAATGCAAGATTAGGAGAAATAGAAAAAATAATTACTTTTTTGATGCCGAGCCCAGGTGCCAATTCAGAATTATTAGTTTGTAGATTTTTATAAGGAGTAAAAATAACAGTATATTTATGTCCTTTATAGGATTTAATATTTTTTCCTCTATTATAAATAATATTATTTGGTTCTAAACTAACAAATTGATTAATTAATTTTTCAGTATGGGGAGTCCAATTGCGTATAGGATTTACAGGTCTATCTGGTAATTTAATTTGGAATGTAAGTAGGTCATTATGTTGAATTCTTGTAAAACCATTAGGAAATGCCTTATGTAAAATAAAATAACAAACAGGTTGTTGAATTTGAGGAAAGAAGGTTTGATTAGATGGATTAAAACTAACAAAAGGAATATGATTTTGAATAATAATTTGATAAGATAAAGTGCCATTTCCAGAAAAAATATTATCAGGAACTAAAAAAGATAAATATCCTCCATTTTTTAGTAAGGTAAATGATTTCAAAAAAAATCTTTCATATAGTTTACTTTTGCCCCCATTAATGCGTTTACCGGTGTTGCTTGGACCATAATCGTCATGAAATGGCGGATTCCCTACAATACAATCAAATGATAAATGGTCACATTTGTGAAATTTGAAAGGTTCTAAAAAGTCGCCACAAATAATATTTAATTTCGCCCCAAAAAGGTTTTTACATATATTGCAATTTATTTTATTTATTTCAACCATAAATAACATATTTTCTATAATGTGTTTACTTCTTTTTTTAATATCAATCTCCCATTTTTTTAACCCATTCATCAAACGAAAATATACGAATATCAAAAAAAACCCAGCTCCAACAGATGGGTCCAACCATGTTAGTTTATAATTTGTCCAAACATTATTAGGAAATAAATCTAACATTTTATTAATTAAATCTGGATTTGTAAATACTTCTCCATATTTATCCTTTTGTGTATTTTTAATTGGCAAATGTTTTTTAATGAAATAATGAATGTCAAGTTGATCCATTTCATATATTTTTTTTTTAATATTATTCATTTATTTATATTATCATTATAAATAAAATTGAATCTTTTTATAATAATATTGTTTATTTATAAATTAAATATGTTAAAGAGATTTATTTGTTGTTTTAGAAATAAAAATAATCTTATTTTAGGTAATAAATTAAAAGTAAAAAATAATAATACCTTAATAAATGATAGTAAATTAACAAAATCAATAACATATTTAGATAAAAAGTCTTTATATGATTCAACAGATTGGTTAAATAATCCTGACATACAGATAAATTGGAAAGATACAATTCAATTTGTGCCTCCTATAGAAAAAGGAAAAGTTATAAAAGTTTATGACGGAGATACAATAACTATAGCTTCAAAATTACCTTATCCTACGTCAATATTATATCGTTTTTCAGTTCGTTTAAATGGAATTGATTGTCCAGAAATTAAAGGTAAAGATGAAAATGAGAAACAGTGTGCTCAAATTGCTAAACAGGAAATGTCAGAATTAGTATTAAATAAAATAGTAACATTAAAAAATCTTCAAACAGAAAAATATGGTCGTATTTTAGCAGATATTTATTTAGGTGATTTACATTTGAATAAACATATGTTAGATAAAAGATTAGCAGTGTTTTATGATGGAGGAACAAAAATTAGTCCCAAAAATTGGATGGATTATTATAATAAAGGTGAATTTTAGTTTACAGGGATTTAAGTTTTTTTAAATAATATATATTTTTTGAATTTAAAGGGCTTTAAATTGTTTTAAATAATATATTTTTTTGAATTTAAAGGGCTTTAAATTGTTTTAAATAATATATTTTTTGAATTTAAAGGGATTTAAATTGTTTTAAATAATATATATTTTTTCAAGGGTGTAAAGGACTTTTAACCACTTTTTTTATATATTATTACAGATCATAAATTGTCTGGAATGTTAAACAAAAACTGTAATCCATATTATTTAAATTTAATATTCTTCCATATTCATCTAATAATTGAATTTGTAACTTTTGGATATCTACTGGACCAAAATATTGTCTTGGAGTACTTATTAAATTAAAATTATCCTTTGATACATAATTAAATACACTGCCTTGTAACGAGATCCGAGCTAAAATATTTTTATTTAATATTGACGATGTAAATGCACCATAAAATCCATCTAATACACTATTATTAAAATCATCTACAACTAAATATATATATTTTGGACCCAATAAGTTTATTATTCCTTCTGAAACATATGTTGAATTATTTTCATAATAACCATCTCTAAATCCCATTAACCAACCAAGTTTTAATGGTAAGGGAGTTTGCCTATCATCATTACCATAACGATCTGTTACAAAATTTATTGAAAATGATTTTATTGTTGCAGTTGCATTTAAACCTACAATCATTTTTCCACTCCCATTTGCCGGAGTATTTAAGTCTGCCAAAAATTGGATTTGATTATATTTTCCAATAGATACCGGAGATAAAAAATTATTTATATAATTTTGTAATGATAAGGCATCATAATTACCATCTGGAATTGTTACAACTAATGGATTTTCTCCTTCAATTTCTAAAACAAAAAAATTATTACCAAATACTTGGGATATGGCATAAAATGTAATTGGTAACTCCAAAGCCGATAATTGTAAACTAACAACTTCCGTTAATCTTAAAGGAAGATCAACATGAAAATTTGAGGCTGAAGTTGTATAATAACTTTCTCTAAAACGAGTATCAATATTTATATTTTGACGTAAAATTCTTTTATTTAGTGGATTTATTCTTCCTTGATAAAATTCACTTGGTAGAGATTGACCATATGGAGTTATCTCTCTTTTTATTATATTAGTACTCCCAGCATTTACTAAATCTGAACCTTCTAATTTTTTATTCATATTATAAATATTTTCCCAATTTTTTGCTAATTTATCTACATTCGTCCTTTGATTTAAATTTGATTTTAAATTTTGTATAAGCAAATTTTTAACTTTATTTATAAAATCCAATGTATTATTTTTTGTTTGTGGAATAATACTTTTGTCAATTATTATATTTTGTCTTAATTTAGTTTCTTGTATATCTATATTTGATTCATCATAATTAGTTGGTAATTCAAAAAGTTCCTCTAATTCTTTTACTGTATAATTTTTGATATTTAAATCAAAATTTGAGTTCATTATATTATATATAAATATGAATTATTTTAGATATAAATTCAAATAATATTAATTTTGTTTATTTACCTATTTATAGTTCTTCATTTTTTTGTCTATCTTAAAAACAGCTTTATCTATTATAAATTTGGTTTATAAAATTGAAATAAAATAATATTAAAGACCTTTTTACAAATTATTTTGATGCAATTTTCCAGAGAACAACAAATAGCTTTTGATAAATATATTGAGGGAAAAAATATATTTATTACGGGTCCTGGGGGAACCGGAAAAACAGCATTAATTCGGCATATTCAAAAAGATGCCTTTAAAAAATGTATTAATATTCAGGTTTGTGCTTTAACTGGATGCGCTGCTGTTTTATTAGAATGTAAGGCAAAAACTGTACATTCTTGGGCTGGCATTGGTTTAGGAAATGGAACTATTCAACAAATTATTACAAAAATTATTAAAAATAAATATGCTAAAGCAACATGGAAAAAAACCGATATTTTAATAATTGATGAGATTTCTATGATGTCTCAAAAACTCTTTGAAATGCTTGATGCTATTGGTAAATTTATTAGAAAGAATTTAAAACCATTTGGAGGAATACAAGTTATATTTTCAGGAGATTTTTATCAATTACCACCAGTTGGTATTAAAGATGAACCAGAAACATCAAAATTCTGTTTTGAATCCTCATTATGGTTTCAAACTTTTAAATTACATGATCATATTAAATTGTGTAAAATTTTTAGACAAAGTGACCCTATTTATCAGAAAATTTTAAATCAAATTCGTGAGGGAAGATTAAAACAAACATCTCATGATAAACTACTACAACTTGTTAGTAGAAATAAGGATCCTGAAAGTTTTATTCGACCCACTCAATTATTTCCTACAAGGAATAAAGTTGATTATATAAATTTAACCGAAATGAATAATCTTAAAGAAAAAGAATATGAATATAAAATTAAATATCATTTGGATTTAGAAATGAACAACGATGAAAAGTCTGATAGATTAAATTATACAAAAGAACAAATACAATCTGAATTAATGTATTTACAAAATAATATTCGTTGTGAAGAAATTATTAAACTTAAATTAGGTGCTCAAGTTATGTGTATTGTAAATATACAATTAGATAACGGGGATATCTTATGTAACGGAGCCCAGGGAATTATTGTTGATATTTCTACTCAGGGATTACCAATTGTAAAATATAAGAATAATTATCAAATGACAATGTCTTATCATATTTGGCCAAGCGAATTAATTCCAGGAATTGGTGTTTCTCAAATCCCTTTAATTTTAGCTTGGGCACTAACTATTCATAAAGCTCAAGGCTTTACTCTGGATATTGCTGAAATTGATGTAGGAAGTGGAATATTTGAGTGTGGACAAACATATGTAGCTCTTTCTCGTGTGAAGAGTTTAGACGGTCTTTATTTAAGTTCATTTGACCCAAATCGAATACGTATTAATAAAAAAGTACAAGATTTCTATAAAATATTGAACCTAGAAGAATCAACACAAGAAAATAACAAAAAAGAAATAGAAAAATTACAGGATATTCCTATTATGTCAGAAAAAAGTAAACTACCCGAAATCATAATCCAAAAACAAAATAATAATCAAATAGATTTTAGTAAATTTGAACTTAGAGAAGAAGAATACACTAATAAAAATTAATAAATTAATGTTATCAAATAAAAATAAAAAATTGAAATACTTTAAAATTATTATTTTTTTAATATATTAAAAGTTATCTATATACTACCGCCTTACTATTTAATAATGTGTTCTAATAAAAATTTTAAAATTACAATTGATAGTGATTATAAACCTGAAATTATCAATTCTTTACTTGTTGAAAATTATGCTTGGGTTGATGAACGTATAAACCAAATGTATTATAATTACGCACTAACATATTCTAATTATGATGAATACGAGTCAGCTGGTTTTCTAAAGGAGAAATGGGATTGGGTAGATAAGAAATTGAATCAGATTGTTCAAAGGTGTAATAAAAATTAAATAGAAAAATAATTTATAATCTTTTTCTTTGACCTAAATATGCAGCTGCAGATGTGCCAACCTTACCATAATCAGAATGAGGTTTATAAATAAAGGTGCCTTTACTTGATGTATAACATAAAGTATTTGAACACCCATTATAAGTTTTATTATATGGAAGTAAAACAGTATCAAATAATGTTATATAATTAGAAGAACGATGTAATAAATTTTGTGGATAGGCTGTAACATTACTATTAGATGAATTTTCTATTCCAATAAATGAATTAATTCCTGGCATTATAATATTAGTTTATATAATTACACAAACCAAATATTTAAATTAAATAATAAACCTTTTTTATACAACTTTTTTCCCACAACCTCCACATCCAGGTTTAGCTTTATAAACTCGGTCAATCATGGGGGCATTTAATGGGAGATTTCTAGGAGCAGAGGATAGAGGTCGGTTTGAACCCACTGAGGCTAAAATATTAGAAGAATTATTATAGGGGGATAAACCTGAACCAGAATTATGAAATACTAAATTAAAACGATTCATATATTAAATACAAAGATTTTAATTATTTCTAAAGTATACTTACTGTTTCAAAAAAATTTAATAGATTACAATAAATATTATTACCAGTAGCAAACTCATTTTCTAATGTTCTGGCAAATTGAGTATTAGTTGATTCATTAACTAATTTGTCTTTTATTGATAAATCAATTGCACATTTATTACAATCAAAATAAATAAATAAATTACAATAACTAAGAATTCGTATTATTCCATCAAAATTAACTGTATAATCTCCCCCATCAATTGAAATAATTTGCCCTTTATATAATTTATCTTCTGTATCATAAATTTTAGCTAAAACAAAATCACCAACACTAAATTTATATTTAACTGATAATAAATCATCTTGAATAGCATTAGTTTTAGAATTGTAAATAAGTTTATCTGTTTGATTATTATCAAGAATATCAGGACAATCACAACCATTAATAATGGATGTTTTAACAGTTTTTCCTCCATAAACAGGGAATGCTCTATCAAATGGAATTGGCGCACCATAATAAGGAGGGATAACTCCTCTTCGCAGTGGAGCTTTACCTTTAATTTTATTAAGATAACGATCATAAGAATTATGTTTAATATCTACACCTATTCCACCTGGGGACATAGCGCCTGGTCTATTTCTTGTGATAGTATGACGAGTGCTACTCGTATGATAAGTAGAACCAGAGGCGATCTTTACAGTCTGATTTGCTGGCACAGCACGATCGCTCATTTGATTCCAATAAACACGAGGGGGCGCCAAATAAAAGGTTCCATTTTGTTCAACTAATTGATATTTATTTAAAGGTTTTTGATAGCCAGATAATCCAGCTAAATTCATAGTATATAAAGACGAATAGACCCTTACAGTATTTTGAATTAATTTTTGTCTTTGATATTGAGAGGATGGGTTATTACTTGTTAAATTTTTATTACAACCTCTACAACTACCATATTCACAAGCAGTCCCATTTACTTGAGTGCTTCCATTTTGTGTTTGATAAATGTCAACTGGATTTTGATAAAATAAAACTGGACTTAATAAATTAATACTTAATAAACTATTACTTGCCATTTATATAGATAATTATTATTAATTTTTTAAAAAATTGATTTATTTTAATTATAATTTTTAATCAATAAAATTATAATGATGAAAATGTCTGAAGAGGTAGTAATAAATAAATATTGTTGCGTAGTTTGTAAAAAACAATATACCAGAAAATCTTCATTGGATAAGCATATAATTTTGTGTGATTATAGAATGAAAACAAAACGAGAAAATCAAATAGAATCAGAAGAATTTGGAGATATACCAACACATTATCAATTAGTCAAAATAGTTCAAGAATTAACTTTTAAATTGATAAAAATGGAAGAAAAAATGGAACAAATGCAAAAATGGGTTGATAGAAAGAAACGTAAAATTAATGTTGTAATGTGGCTAAATGCAAATATAAATCCAACAATAGGTTTTTTAGAATGGGTTCATACAAGTTTGAAAGTTAAACCTGAACATTTTGAAAACTTAATGGAGAATACAATATTTCATACAATTCAACAAATTTTTGAAGATAATTTATATGATAGGTCTGATTTTGTATATCCAATAAGTTGTTTTAATCAGAAATCAGGTATATTTTATATCTGTGATAAGAAAGAGGATGGTTCAGGTGAATGGAGGCAATTAGTATTAAAAGATATGATATTAATACTAAAAACTATACAAGATGGAATAATAAAAGAATTAACAAAATGGAAATCATCAAATCAACACAAATTTGATGATAATGATAAAATTTCAATATTGTTTAATAAGGCTGTCATAAAATTAATGAATATTAGTTTCAGTCAAGATAATAATTTAACGAGAATAAAAAATAATTTATATAATTATTTGAAAACAGATTTAAAATCACTTGTCGAATTTGATTTTGAATTTTAATTATAAATGTCCAAAGTTGTAAAAGCCTAAAAAAAATTAAAATGGTAAAATTATACTTACTTTTTTAAAGCAATTCTATTTCCATATTCATATTATAATTAGATTTATTTATATTACACTCATGAATTAGTGCATATGGTTTATTATTTAAGAATAATGTATAATATTCCGATAATCTTATATCCAAATCATTTTCAAATAAATAAAAGTCAACTTTTCCTCTAAACATATCATCATTATTTTCATTTTCTGATTTTTTAAATTTGAAAAATTGAATATAAAATTCTAATGTTGTTTTTCTTCCTGATTCAATTTTTAAAAGGATAGCCTGATAATTAGATATATTTATATTATAAGTAGAATAATTATATAATTTTATAGTGCCATTTAATAATGAATTATTTAATAAATTTCGATTTAAAATATTTCCATTTTCAATAAATTTTTTAGAATATTTATTAACTTTCCAACTCAACTTATGAGTTTTTGGACAGAAAAAAGGAAACCAAATAGTTTCTTCACTCCTTGCCCATTTACAAATTAAATTTATAATATTAATAGGAAGCCCTCTCATTTATTATTTTGTATAAATTAATAATAAAATATATTTTCAATTTTTAATTTTTTACACATTACATGTTATTCTTATTATTCTATGAAAATGGTATTATTATAAAAAAATATTGAATTTAAATTATATATATATTTAAATATATATTAAATATAGAATTATGTTCAAACCTATTTATTCTAAAGAAATAAATGATAATATAAATTGGGGCCATATATCAAAGAACCCAAATGCTATTTATTTATTAGAACAAAATATGGATAAAATAAATTGGTATTGTTTACAATTTAATTTAAATGCTATTTATATCCTTGAAAAAAATATGGATAAGATAAATTGGCAATCCTTATCAGAAAATCCAAATGCAATAAATATTTTAGAACAAAATATTGATAAGATTCATTGGAATTGGTTCTCTTTAAATCCAAATGCAATTCATTTATTAGAAGAAAATCAAGATAAAATTAATTGGTATTGGTTATCACAAAATCCCAATGCTATTCAAATATTAGAAAAAAATCAAGATAAAATTAACTGGGAATCATTATCTTTAAATCCAAATGCAATTCATTTATTAGAAAAAAATCCTGATAAAATTAATTGGGAAAGTTTATCACAAAATCCCAACGCTATTCATATATTAGAAAAAAATCAGGATAAAATAAATTGGTTTTGTTTATCTCAAAATCCAAATGCAATTCATATATTAAAACAAAATCCTGAAAAAATTAATTGGACTTGGATATCACAAAATCCTAAGGCAATTTATTTATTAGAAAAAAATCAAGATAAAATCAATTGGACATGGTTATCATTAAATCCTAATGCAATACATTTGTTGGAACAAAATCCAGATAAAATAGATTGGTTATGGTTATCGGCAAATGAAAATGCAATTCATTTATTTGTCAATTTAGATTATAAACAAATGAAAAATAAGTGTGCTCCATTTTGTAAAGAATTGGTTACTTATATTTTGAATCCAAAAAGAATTAGTCGTATTTGTAGAATTTTAAATATGGATATTATAGATTATTTTAATTTATTAGGTTTTTAATTTAGAACAACCCATATTTAAACCGAAGGAAAGCTGGGTTGCATTGAAATACCACAAATTCCTGGATCGTTAGTAGAGGATGAACGAGCTATTTTTACATAACCATTCATTCCCCAAGAAGACCCCCACGAATTTTTTACATTCCAATAGTCAATACCATTTTCTGTCCCATAGCCAACAATTAAAACCCCATGATCTAAACTGGTATAACAAGATTTTGAAGTAATCACTCCACTGGAATAGAATTGAAATAATTTAGTATCCGCCGAAATAGCAACAGATACAGGTTGCTGAGCAACTGCAGCTTTTAAGGAAATTTGGTCATTTGATTTAACATCAGAACAAGAAGTAATATGAGCAATAGAGGAACATTTTTTACAAGTGCCCCCAGTTTGGGTGGAACCAGAAGTATATGGATAAGAAGAAAGTAAACACTGTCCATTTTCAATTATAAACTTGAATGCGCCGTCCATTTGCCCCCCTGAACATCCATGAGAACCATAGTAATTTCCAGTGGCACAATCAACTAATTCTTGTTCAGACAAATCAATTAATTGCCCTTTAGATATTGCCCAAGCTCCCTCAACAGCTCCAGTAGCAGAAAATGCCCAACAAGAACCACATTGACCTTGATTTTTAACAGATGTCACGGCCCCTTTTGTTCTCCAATCGATGGAATAGGGAGCATCCGAATCAGAAGATGAAAAAGACTTACAACCAAAATAACCTACCGGTGTCTTTAAACCTTTAATAAATAGTGATTTAAATTCATCATTGGTTAAATCAGAAAATTCGTTTACACCCATAGTAAAATTTTGACTAAAATCCGCATTATGATTAAGAATTTCTATAAAATTCTTTCTGAAAATTCCAAAACGAGTTTCTAACTCTTCAATATTGGAATAATATTTACTAAATTTTTCTTGAAACTTGGTAAATTCCTTCCAGTGGAAAGTTTCATCATCAACTTTATTAATTAAATCAGTGGTACCTCTTAATTTTTCTTGACCTAAAATAGTTGTTAAAAGAGTAAACCATATTATTAATTGCATAATATATATAATTTAATATAATAAATTCTTTATTATTTTTTTTACAATATTATTATAAGTATTTATTATGATAGATATTTTTGATATTTTCCATTATTTAATTGGATTTATAATTTTAGCATTTTTAATATGGTTACTAATTAAAATCCATAATTATTATAGTAAAGATAATATTTCAATTGAACAAATAATTAACAAAAAAATATAATTTAATTAAAAAAATTGCTATCATAAATGTATTTTTCTAGAATATTGTAAAATACACATAAACAATTTGTAATGTGTAGTGTAAATTCGGATGGAATAATTATTTTAAATAATTTATCTCGGAAAATAAAGTTTTTATTAATTTTATCATATTTTCGTATTGTTTTTAAAATTTCTTTTGTAAATTCTTGACAATTATTTTTATAAAGATGCCAGTTGAAATATTTTTCATTTCCCATACGACTCTGTGTTTTATTTAAAATAGAATTAATTGTTAATTTTGAATTTTTGATTTTTAATTGTTTAATTTCAAGCGTATTATTAATGAAAAAGTTTTCAGAAATATTAATACAATTGTTTTTTTCAAGTAATAACATTTTTGTCATTCCATTTTTTAATTTAATTTCAAAAATTATTAAAGAGTGAAATGGAAAATTATCTTGTGATTCATTTATTAATTTTTCATAATTATATAAAGTTAATACATTTAATAAAAATGTAACAAATTTGCTAAAAGGATGTCTTACTAAATAAATATTTGTTAGTTTGTAGTCTCCATATAAATCTAATAATTTCTTACTTTTTTTATTATACTGATAAAACAATATATTATTATTATCTAAACCTAATTTTAAGAATTTAAGAACTAAGTAACTTATAATTATAAATGACAACATACTAACAACAATAAGTAAAAGTAAAAAAAATGTAAAATATTTGATATAATGTAAATTAAAATAGTTTTTTATTTCGTTGAGATTAATATTATATAAATCATTAAACATATAATATTATTTGATTAATTAGATTTTAATTTTTACTTAAATATGTTTTAATAAATTCTTCGACAGAAAGAATGGGTATATTTAATTTTCTTGCTTCTTCAGCTTTTCCCGTATCTTCATCTTTGTTGTTTGCTATTACAAGAAATGTATTCTTACTGACACTGGAACTTTGATTAGCACCTATTTTTTTCAAGAATTCAATAATAGTTTTGTCACGTGTTCCAGTTAATACAATATTTTTTCCAAACAATGGATGATTTATATCTAAAAATTTTTGTTCAGGAATTTCATATAATTTATAGTCTAATCCACATTCTTTAAGAAATTCTTTAAAAACCTCAATTTTATCAACAAAGGCCTCCGCTGTTTTGGATGCCATTCCTTTTACAGAGGCAACTTCTTTCATTTTTTCTTCCTTAGTCTTTTCTAAAACTAAAATATTGGGTAATTCATTAAGTATTAATTCCATTTTTTTTTCACTAAACCCACGTCCAAATATATTAGATGCTGCCATAAGAGTAATAATAGATGCTTCTTGTAATTTTTGCTGAATACCGATAAAAATTTTATTAGCCATTTTGCCTTTGAATCCTTCAATTTTTAAGAAATCAGTTTCAGTCATAGAAATAATTTTAGGGACAGTATCATATCCAGCTTTTATAAGTCTATTTATATTTCCTGAACTTAATCCTTCAACACCAATTCCTCTAAAGAATCCAGTAATATTTTTTTCTATAACGGTAGGATCCTCCGTAGCGTTTTCAAGCATAATATCAACATGTGTTTCATTCCATTTATAGGGAACAGAGGGCATTTTGGGTTCTTCAGCGGGAATGGTAACGGATTTAATATATGGGATAACATCCCCACTTCTAATAAGTTCAATTGTAGTGCCAATACCAATTTTATTATCTTTAATAAATGCTGCATTAAATCCAGTAGCAAATTCTATGGTTACACCTCCAAGGTTAATAGGTTCAATTTGAACGCGTGGTTTTAAATAACCATCTTTACTTGGTGTCCAAAGCACATCAACTACTTTAGCTTCTGCTATTTGATCGGATAAAATCATTTTGAATGCAAATGCGTGTTCAGGATTACCAGATTTTCTTGGATAAATTTTATCATCAGTAACAATAACTCCATCAATTTCATACATGTAAGACTTTCTCCATTCAACTAACAGTTCAGATAACATTTCATTAGATAATGTATCAACAAATTGAAATAAAACACGTTCAATATTAATAGAACCAAGGAATTCCATTTGTTTAGATGGTTTTAATTCAGGAAAAATAACTTCATAAGCAACAAAATGAAGATCAACCAAAGCATCACTAATATGTTTTTGATTAATAATTCCAGCAACCATATTTCTGGGATTTGCAAAAGTAGTTTTATATTTTTGTTCAAAAACTTGTTTTGGTATAATAAATTCCCCCCGAATAACAATGTCTTTAGTTTTTGGGAGTCTAAGGAAAGGTATTAAATGACTGACATCCTGTCCAACCTTCCCGTTGCCCCGTGTATAAAGTTTGGGAACTGAACCTTTGGTAGAATATAATCCACTTACTCCATCAAGTTTACATGATAATACGTAAGGTCCTTTAAATTTACTCATCCATGCGGCAAGAGCATTAGTGTCTGGTTTAATTTTATCCATAGATGCCATTTCATAAGGCAATTTAACTTTATTTCTTTCAACTTCAGCTCCAATTTCGGTAATAACAGCATTATTTGGGAATTTTTGTTCAATAAATTCTTTAACAATATCATATTGATTATCAGTCATAATAGGAGTTTGATTATAATATTTACTATTAGCTAAATGAATGATATGAGAAAGTTGTTTTTCATTAAGAGATTCAAGTGTAGAAATGCCATTATGTTTAAAATTTTCAATAATAGATAAAATTTCTGCTTCAGTTGGGCTTGTTTTTAATAAAGAAGATTCCTCAATTTTGTCTTCAACAATAACTAATTCAGGTTTGGTCTGTTTTTTTTTAAGAGTTTTATGTTTTTTGACTGGTAATATTTCAAATACTTCATCTACTTCCTTCATAGCAGTAGGTATCATTTCTTGCACTTGTTCAATTTGCTTCCCTACATGAATGTAGGGCATCACAGCCCGACCATCTTCACGTTCTATTGGAGTTTTATATTGAAGTCCTAAAAAATCAAATATATCTTTCTCGGTTTTAAATTCTTTTAATACTTTTTCTCCCTTCTTCTTATTTTCTAATTTATAAATACCATGCTCATTAAAAGTATAACCTTTATCTAAACCATATTGCCTCATTACTGTATTAAATAATTTTGAACCTGTAAAATATAAAATAGCAAACGCAAATTCATCAGGCGGAGCATATAAGAAATCAACACGACGGGCTACTCGGTCTCCTGGTAACTTAGTTATTACTAATGTCTTTGATGGTCCACGCGATAAAACTTCCAATATAATTCCTGATTTTAACAAATCATCCACAAAATCTTTATATACGTTGTTAGTATTTCCTGTTATTATCACATCAATATCTCCCGATGTTTTAGCTCCTCTTCTGAATGAACCTACAATCTCAAATTTGGCATCGGGGTGATCTTTAGCTACTTTGTCAAAAATACTTCTAAAAATTTCTTCAAATTCTTCAATTTCGGATCTCGGAATTCGCTGTTGTATTTGATCATGATATTTTAAACCAACCTTTTGAATATCATTTAATAGTTCATTTTGTCTAACTCGCAATTCATCAATAGTTTTTACACCAGCATTTACTAATTCTTGGGCCTTCTTTGGACCTATACCGTAAATTTCACCCAAAATATTTATTGGATTTGTTTTTTCACGTTCTAAAACTCGTAAAGTTCCAGTTTGAATATATTCATTTAATTTTTCCATTATTGTTGAACCAATACCAGGCAAACCTTTTAATTGATTCAGTTCGTAAATATCATTAGGATAATTCATTAATGTTTCTTGGGCTTTTTGATATGCACATGCACGAAAAGGTTCCCCTTGTTTAAGCATAATATTATTGAGTTGTCCCAATAAATCAATAAATTCTTCATTATATCTTTTCTTTTCTTCCATTATTTCTAATTCAATAGGTGTCTTTAAACTACTTTTTGATAAGTTTTTGATTTTCGGAATTTCAATTTCAATTCTTTTTTCTGGTATTTCAATAATTTCTTCGGGTGCCTCAATTATTTCTATTTCAACTATTTTTTTTGTTTGTTTTTTGTGATTTTTGATTTTTTTTGTTAGTTTAATAGATTGCCGAAAATTATCTATTTCTTCTTTAGTATAACATCCATTACCTAATTTCTTATATTTTTTAGTTCCTTTTTTACATTTTATTTTTTTTATAGAAGATAATGATTTTATTGAAATTAAAGACTTAGATGAAGGTAAGGATTTTGATGAAGATAAGGATTTTGATGAAGATAAGGATTTTGATGAAAGTAAAGATTTGGATTTAATCTTTTTTGTTAGTTTATTAGATTGCCGAAACTTATCAATTTCTTCTTTAGTATAACATCCATCTCCTAAAGATTTATATTTCTGGGTTCCTTTTTTACATTTTATTTTTTTTGTTAAAGGTGAAGATTTGGAACTAATGTTTTTTGTTAGTTTAATAGATTGGCGAAAATTATTAATTTCATCTTTGGTATAACATCCATCTCCTAATGGCATATATTTTTTGGTCCCTTTTTTACATTTTATTTTTTTAGGAGTCTGGGAATCGTCTTCGACGAGAGAAGGAGATGATTTTGAAGTAATATTTTTTGTTAGTTTAATAGATTGGCGAAAATTATCAATTTCTTCTTTTGTATAACATCCGTCTCCTAATCTCATATATTTTTTGGTGCCTTTTTTACATTTTATTTTTTTAAAAGAAGGAGATGCTTTTAAAGTAATATTTTTTGGAGAATATTCTTCAATAATCTCAAAAATTGGAGAAATAAGTTTTGTTTTCTGTTTTTTAGGAATGAATTCTAGTTTATCCATATAAATAATTCATATTTTATCTTTTAGAAAAATTAAACAATTTATTGTGTATACTTGATAAATTTGCTGAATTTCCAGACGCAATGTTAATATTGGATGTTGGCATAATAAGTTTTTTTGATTTCATTTGTTTAATTCGATTTCTTTGTAAGTAATTATCTATTAACATCATTTTATATTCGTGTATAGATTTTGGTTTTATTACATTATTTTCTTTTGGTATTTCATTTTTAAAATATTTATTATAAATATAACTATTTTTTGGAATATTTGATTCATAACTATTTTGTGACTGTTCATTAAAATGTGAATTCTGTTGATTATGTTGTTGTGTATATTGTTGTTGTGATGTTAATGTATTTTTATCAAGTAAATGTAATTTCCCATCAGAAATAAGCATGCCCATTTTTGATAATATATCTTCATATGAAATTTTAGGTTTTGGTTGAATATGTTGTTGTCTAATAATTTTGGCATTTTGTTTCGGAATAGGTTGGTGTAAAGGTTTATTTAATATGGATTCATCAAAATGAACAGTTTTTTTAATAACATTAATTGGAACCGAATTTTCTGGAATTTTTTCATATTCAAATTTAGATAGAACCTCGTCATTATCTGGATGTAAATGGCTTAAATTATCATCTAATTCAGAAATATTTAATTGCATATAAAAAGTAAAATATATTTTTTTTAAATAGAATACTCAAAAAAAATATATAAGTTTATTATAATGTCTTCCTATATTCAAAATTATGGTTTTACTAAAACATTAATACAAGATAATCTAAATAATGAAAATAACGAAATTCATAAACTTGTAAAATGGAAAAGCGATTATGACGGAAAAATGGCAAATATTAATATCGACATAAATAATAATGGTATAAGAGAAATTGTTAATATGAAATTAAATAATAATGAACTAAAAAAAATTTTAGGTATACAACCTGTAGAAATACCATTGGAAAAACGCCTAATGGAAGATTTTTTATATAATAAACCTATAAATTTAGAAGGTGTATTCCAAAAAAGTAGAAAACACAGGAAAAAACATAATAAAAAAAGAAAAACTAAACGTTTATAAAAGTTCGCTTAATAATTGATTTTCATTATGTGTAAAGTTTTTATCTTTTATAAATTTTTTGTAATTTTGGGATAATTCTTTATCAACAGTATTCAAATAAAAAGAAGAAGCATAAAGTAATTTATATAAATCATTGTCATAAACACATTCAATATAACTGGATTTATATTTTTTTAAAAATTTAAGAAAGTTAATTAGATTATCAAAATTATCATATAAAAAATTTATAACATAAACGCAGTGATATCTGGGTATTTTTTTGGTGCCATCTTCTTCTGTTAATGAATAAATATTATTACAATTGTAAAATTGTGCCATATCCAGAATAGTCTTCTCAACTTCCGAGAATTTTGTTTCTTTGAGTAAATTAACTGAAATTTCAATATTATACCCCATTAATATAGCTTAATATTTTTGGTTTTTTTAAATTTTTAAATTTATGTAGGTAATTTTTACCTACATAAAATGGGCTTCATAATTAAGAATAAATAAAAATTTATTAAAATAGTATTATATTAAATGTCAAGTTTTAGAAGATATGGTGGTTTAAACTTTTCAGCTAATAATAGCATTACAAGAAGCTATATTTCAAATTCGGAAATGATGAATATAAATAATTTTTCAGGACAGGAAAATTCAAAGGAGATATTTGCAAGTAATATTGATTTAAGTGGAAATTCTATTTTACATACAGGAACAATTTATTTTCAAGATGGAACCTCACTTAGTTCAGCAGTATTTGTAGGTCCTAAAGGAGCACAGGGAGCACAGGGGGCACAAGGAGTAACTGGGGTTGGAACGCAAGGGGCACAAGGTGCACAAGGAACACAGGGAGCACAGGGATTTCAAGGTCCGGGGGTAGGGGCTCAAGGAGCACAGGGAGCACAGGGGGCTCAAGGTGTAACTGGAGTAGGTACGCAAGGTGCGCAAGGTGCGCAAGGAACACAGGGGGCACAAGGTCCACAAGGGACACAAGGGGCACAAGGAGTAACTGGAGTAGGGGCGCAAGGTGCTCAAGGATACCAAGGAAACCCCGGACAGGGAACAAATATTCTTTCACTAAATAATACTTTTACTGGGTTAAATTCTTTTACTAACAATACTACATTTAATGGAGCTGTTAATTATAGTTCTTTTTCGGGGATTACAGGAGGAACCACTGGAACAGGATTAACATTATTTTGGAATCAAAGTACTGGATTTCAAGGAGAGGTTGATTATCTTTGCTCTGGTCAAGCAGGACCTGGTGGACATTTTTTTTATATATCAAACTCTTATCATTCTCCCTACCTTTATATGTCTTTAATTGCCCAAAGTGATTATAGTAATTTAGGTATTTTAAACATGTCAGGAAATATAATAGCAACAGGGACAATTACAGCTGGTTCTGATTATCGAATTAAAGAAGATATAAAACCATTAATACTTGAGGAATATTCTGTTGATCCATTGAAACCAGTTTATTTTAAATTTAAAAATTCAGGTAAAGAAAGTATAGGTTTAATAGCTCATGAATTAAAGGAATATTTTCCATTTTTAGTGGAAGGAGAAAAGGATGGGGAAAAAACACAAACCGTTAATTATAATGGCTTAATAGGGGTTTTAATTAAGGAGATACAAGACCTTAAAAGGAGAATTAAAATATTAGAAAATAAAATTGAATAAATAAAATACCAATTTAAAGATTTTATAATAATTTAATAGATAAACCAAAATGTCAAAAATCACCCCAGTTTTACAGACCAGATTTCCACACCCTCGTGATAAATTTATTAGGTTTTATAATAAAGGCCATAAATATGAAATTTTGTGTGATCCAGAATCCAAATATACTTCTGTTACTACTTGGAATCATAAACATTTTCCAAAATTTGATGCAGATGCTGTTATTGAAAATATATTTAAAGGAAAGAATTGGGGGCCAGATCATAAGTATTGGGCAATGACTCCAGAACAAATTAAAGCCTCTTGGAAATCTAACGGTGATTCAGTATCAGAGGCAGGAATAAATTTACATGAACGTATAGAAAACTTTATGAATGATAAACGTTTCGGATTTGTATATACACAAAAAGAATTATATGAAATTTATAAAGGAGATAATAAAGGAAAATTAGATCAACCAATAGAATGGGATTATTTTCTTCATTTTGTTCGTGATCACCAACAGTTAAAACCATATAGAACTGAATGGATGATATTTGATGAAAATTTAAAACTGGCAGGTTCAATTGATATGGTATATGAAAATCCTGATGGCACATTATCCATTTATGATTGGAAACGAAGTAAAGATATTTCAAAGATCAACACTTGGAATAATTTTGCAATAAATCCTATAATTTCTCATATGCCTGATTCTAATTTCTGGCATTATGCGTTACAATTAAATACATATAAAGAAATATTAGAACGTAAATATGATAAAAAAGTGACAAAATTATGTCTTGTTAGATTACATCCTGATAATGAAGAAAAAACTTATGAATTATTGGATGTTCCGATACTAACAAAAGAAATAAAAGAATTATTTGAAGAAAGAGAAAAAGAAGTATCTTTGTAAAGAACTTAAAAATATATATATATTTTATATATTATATTTTATGTATAGTATTTCAGAAATATTAATAATTCCACTTTTAGGTTTCATTATAATGTTTAATTCAAAATCAGTAATTAATTATATAAAGCCCACATTTTCTTTTTTTTTTAATGAAAATTTTGAAGAAAAAATAAATGAATTTATAAATTTTTCTTACAAAATTGTAAATTTTTTACATGAAAATAATCCTTTAATTAAAGATTATTTAGAGGAGGAAAAGCTTACAGAAAAATCAGATATTATTGATTCGGAAAATAAATCTGAAAATCAAAAATTAGAAGTAAGATTTGAAGATAAATATTTGGAAAAATTTAAAAATTTTCCAAACGAATTTAGTTTTTCTGAATTAGAATTAAAACAAGAAAATGAAGAATATATAAAAATAAAATTAGAATATGAAGAAAATAGGTTTAATCTTATAAATTTAATTCAGGAAAAAGTTTCAAAAATAAATGAAATTCAAGAAAAAGGAAATATTGATCATACTAATGAAATATTTACTAAAAATATTAATGATTTGGGAGTAAACTTGTTATTAAAATTTTTTGATATAGAAGAAGAATATTATGATGAATCAGAGGATTTTGATTTAGAAGAATTATATTCTGATTTATTGAAAAATAAAGAAGAACTATTAAAGAAATTGAATGAGCATCAAAAAATAATAATGACAGAAGAAGAAATGCATAAAAATGCTCGTGATAAAATAATTAATAAGAAATTAGATAAATTGATAGATAATTATATTTTAGAATATACGCCATTAGGAAATATATACATGAGATATAATAATGATAAAAAGTCTTTTGAATATTATAGTAATAATACTATTCCATATAGATATTTAGAACCAGTAGGTAGAAAATATGTGTTAACTTATTGGTGTAAACCAATTTTTGTTGATATTGAACAAGAACTTAAAAAAGCAGAAGCTCAATATGATGAAGAAAAAAAGAAAATGGAGGATGAAAAAAAAAATATACAAGAAGATATAAATAATAATCCAAGAAAGGTTTTAGCTCAGCTTAAAAATTATAATAAAGAAGGAAAGGATATGAAAATGGCACAAATAAAAAATCGTTTAAATAAAAATTCTGTATTACCTCCACAAATTAAAGTAAATTTACCTGATGTAAATAAACCATCTGAAAAACAATTATTAAAAGAAAATGCTAATAGATATACTTGGGAGGGACGTTTAACAAATTTTTGTCCCTTAAAGAAAATAGATAGAAAGATATTTGATAAAAAATTAGAGATGTCGTATGCTGACTTTAAGAAAATACAGCAGCAAAAACAAAATAAAAAATAGATATAATATAAAAATGGTAAATAAATCAAAAAAATTAAATAAAAGTAGATATTTTAAAAGACGATCTCCTAAATTAAATAACTTAGTAAAGACCAAAAGAATGTATGGGGGAGAAAATAAAAATGAATATATATATCCTCCTACATCCACTCAAAATCGGAAACTGGAGGAAGTAAAATTACCACCTCCAACAATGATGGAAAATTTAGAAGATTTAGGTAATCTTGGTGCATCCGCACTATCAAATGTTGTTGCAACTGGTGTAAATTCTCTTTCTAAAACATTTAATGTTGACCCAAATAAACCTGCTAATGAAACTTTACAAGAACTTTCAAATAGAGCAGATAAAATGGTAAAGGTATTAGAAAGTCCTCAAGGGAAACAATTTTTAAACAATTTTAGTAACTTATCAAGTAAATTTGTAAAATCATTAGAGCCAGCGGCTAATGAAGTTGTTAATATAGGAAATGATTTGGTTAAAAAAGAAATTCCAATAATAGGTAATATGGCCAATGAAGCAGTATTAATGATTCCAGGACCAGGTACTGTAGTTGGAGCTATAGAAGAAGTAGGAAACGTAGCCCAATCATTAGAAGCTGCAGCAGAAAGTGTAGGTGATTTAACAACAGTTAGTGCAGAAACAGCAAAAAAAATAGAGGAAGAAAAAAAAGATTTAGAAACTGTATGGGAGCAAGGTAAAAATTTATTAGGAGATATATCAACAGGAATTAATAAAGGTGCTTCCGATTTAATTAATGTTGTTCAAGATAAAGTAGATAATTATGGTGAAAATATAATGAAAGATAGAATTTCAGAAATAAAAAATATTCCCTCAACTAATGAGTTAACTGGGGGAGCTTTAAAAAAATATCAAAATGAAAAAAGGAGGATCGGAGCTCGAACTCAGCTGTCACAATTAGAATTTCTGACTTCAAATGTAAATAGGTCACATATTTTAAAGCAATATGGAAAAAAATTCAATACAAAACGTCGCTATTTTTTAAAACGCAGATTGACATCAAGAAAAATTTAATTCAATTATTATTTTTCTTCCACTCTAAAAATCCATTACTTTTAATTAAGTTAAAAGAGGAACCTAAATGTTTTTTACCAATTAGGTATGCCTGTCTTTCAATTATATCTAATTGTTTCAGATAATTTTTAATTTGAACTTTTGTTTTTTCATCATAATTTTCAAAATTATTTGGCAATTCAAATCCTAATTCTATTTCAAGTTCTTGTCGATTCATTTTATTTACTTTATTAATTTTATTTAAAGAATAAAATTAAATCAATTTTTTTTAACGAATATATGTTATATTTGGTTGATTATTGCCATAATAGGTTACTGTAAAAGCTATTTTCCTATTAGACAATTTAATCTCACTTTGGTTTAGCATATTAGTTATTTGGGTTTCAATCTGGTATCCATTTCCAATTAAAAATGTTATTAAATCTGGAATTTCATCTGGAGTCATTAAATTACAAGCTAAATTTTCTGTACAACATCCTTTACTAATTAATCTATCTATACCTAATCCTATTTCTAAACCTTGTAAACTTTGTATTGCTAATCCACATAAAGGAATTGGATTACAAGCTCCAGCTCTTTGAAAAGGAGATAATCTTGGTAATCTTGTTCGTCTAACTAAATATCGCAATGGACCTCTTGGTAAAACATTAACCATCATTATATTTTTATAACATTGATTAAATTGATCATAAAATGGTTGAGATGTAATTGTAAAAGTTTTTAATCCAATATTATTTTCCGCATTAAACATTATATAAAATATAAAATATAAAATATAAAATATAATTATTACTCCAACCATTTACAATTATTTTTTGTAAAATTTTAATGTTAAAAGATGATTCTAAGATATAAAATATTAATTTTCAAAAAAATTGAAATTAAATAAGCTTTAGGATTTTATTATTATATTACGCACAAATTCAAATTCAGCAAATGAATACAAATAAAATATTTAATTCCAACTATTTCATTTCAATAGATACAATTATTGATAGTAATAAATCAAAGGATAATATTGATGTCCCGTATAGGGAACATAGTGAGAATGAATTTAGAATAGATAACACAACTTTTTCAAAAGAAAACTCAGATACTGCTTTACCTAATCTTATCTATAGATTCAAGTTTACCGAAGATTTTATGGAAGATTTATATAAATTTTCCAAGATTCATCAATATGATGAACGCAATGATTTTAAAGAAGCTTGGAAATTATGGATTGAAGAAAATCATGATATAATTGAAGAAGAAATTTCACGTCTTACAAATCTTGGATATGATGGAGATATTATGAATAAAATGTTTAAAAGTGCAAGGTATTATTTTAGAAAGAAAAGCACAGATAAAAAACAACCAAGAAAACGCAGACAATATATTAGTGTCTCACATGAACTCTTAGATGCGATGGATAAACACATTGAGGAAAATATATTTAATATTGATTATCAACCTAAAACTGGATTTATTTTGTTTTGTAAAGCAAATGAAATGATTCTTAAAGAATCTATATCTAAGATCTTTGAGCAGGGTATAAAAGATTCGGAACTTATTGAAAATAAGATAAAGAAAACATATAAAAATAGATATTTTATGTTAACTCAGATTAAGAATAAGTAAATATTCATTAAATTTATTCATTATTTATACAAAGTAATGAAAAATAATAAACAATTAGAAACTTGTGTATTTTATTTTTTTAATGAGAGTGAATTAAAAATTAAAAAACAAAAAATACATAAAATTGTTCAAATTGATTTTTTTATTCAAAATGAACTAACAAATCAGAAAAAATTACTTAAAATTAAAGATATACAAAAACATTATTATTTATTTGAAAATATTTCTGAATTAACAATGATTAATATTGGTAAAGAAGACAGACAAATTTTAAAAAATCATGACAATACTATTTTATTAGAATTCCAAGATCGTAAATTAATATATTTTAAAAATTATTTAAAATCTTTAACCGAAAATAACTTTACTTTAACATCTTCAAAAAAATATATACTAACAATTATTAATTCTTATAAACATCTTTTAAATTCTATTTCTTTGTTAGTTAATAATAATATTTTTCACAATCAAATAAATTTTGATTCCATTTTTATTGATAATTCTGATAATATTTTATTATCTAATTTTTCTTTTTCTATTGATTACTCAAATAATAATATGGATAAATTTATTAAGCATTTTATTTTAGAATATGAACCATCTTATATAGAATGGCCTATTGAATTACATATTCTTTCTTTTCTCCTAACTAACAAATTGAATAGTTTATCAAGTTATAATATTGAAAACATAATTACAGTTTATATTAATCATAATTATATTTTAAATACTTTTGATCCAAATATTGTAAGTTTATTTAAAGAAGAAGCAACCAAGTATTTTAATAAATATGTAAATCAATCCTATGAATTTATATTAACTGATATTTTACAATTTATTCATACATGGGACAATTATGCTTTAAGTATTTTATTTTTACGTATTTTAATTAGTATACATAAATCTATTGGAATAAAAAACAAATTCATAATACTTTTTATGAAGTTGTTAGTTAATAATATAAATTTAAACCCTTTAAAAAGGCTAACTATAGATTTAACAATCAATAAATTTGAAATATTATTAGATAGTCTTGAACCTATAGATTACAAAAATATTATAAATTTAATGTCTTCGTGAAGCTCGTCTTTTAGCTATACGTGCAGTCCTTCCCCCTCTTCTCCCTCTCCCTCTTCCTTGGGATTTACGAATCGTTCTTCTACTTCTTTTTCCTCCCATAATGGAATTTTCGGTAGTGGTTGTTGGACTTGGTGTTTGTTCGACAAATTCTTCCATGGTTTCTTCCTCAATTGTATCAGGATTTGTTAGTTCTCCATCCATAATATCATGAGAAGTTGTATCAATATTTTCATCTAATCTTTCGGAAACATTAGATATTATTTCAGTATCTTTAGATTGTCCCCCAATCATCCACTTCTCCCCCTTTTCTTTACGTTGCTTAGCACGATGAATAGCTTCCTTGTAAGTTAGATTTTCTTCTTTTTGAACTTTTTTAACAAATGTAACCCAAGCTTTAAGACTTTTATTTATTTTACGTTTACCTCCTGTTAAACTCATTATATAATATATATAGATTATTTTTTTTATAATTTAGAGCAACGCTCTAAATCAAATAATTGTTAAATAACTTAAAATTGAAAAATATAAATTTATAAAGTTATAAATATAATAAATGAATACTATCTATAAGAACTACATTGATAAATATGGGAATTTCTCATATATTCTCAACATTAAAATTAATAATAGTTTAAGTAAAGACGAAAAAAATACAATTCTTCACAGCATATATGACTTTATTAATGAAAAAAATATTAGTAAAAATATATCGAACACTGATATAACTGTTAAATGGAGAGTATATGATGAAAACGATTTATTACATTATTATACAAATACAAATGACATTCTTTCTGATAAAGGAGTTTATGAGCACACAAAATTATTATTAAACGATATTAAACAAATTAAAAATAGTGATAATATCAATATTGTTCTTAGCAAAAAATGTAGATGCTTCAATAGAACGAGTTAAACCAGAAAACTATAAAAATTATTTTGATTATGCGTATGGAACAAATAAAAAAATAGAATATACAAGGAAACCATCTACACGAAAACTTAAACTCAAAACATATAAAGATGCATAAAATTGAATAAAAAATTGATTTGTTTTTAATGAATAATAAAGATAGTATAATACTGAATACATTATAACAAAAATGAACGGAATTGAATTATTTGACCGAATTAAACAAGCCAATACTTTTGCGGAACTCTTACAATCTGTAAATGGTAAAACAAAGGCAGAAACGCAATCTAAATGTGGCAATCTATTTGAAAAAATGTGGGATTATGTAATTAAGTTTGGGTTTATTGGTGTTTTGTCAAATGACGAATACGACCATTACGAAGGAAATATTAATACATGTAAATTAAAAAAAGTTGATAATTTGGAAACTTATTTACAAAAAATGCTAATATTTAGCAAAGGTAAGGGAGGTTCAAGTGATATCACATTACAGCATAAACTTACTGGAAAATGGGTATTTATGTCATCAAAGTTTTATTTAGATGATAGTAAAAAATCTATTGACAATTACGATGTTGAAAAAATATTAGCAATTACAAAACAACACGCACATAAATACAAAGAATACGATATTTATTTACTGGTAAATAATAAACAAAAAGTATTAAATGTGATTTCATCGTGCCAATCAACAAATAACTACATTAAAGAAAATATCCATCATATTTTGGATTTGAGTGATTTGGAAATTGGTTTTCAAAATCTAAAACACTCTATACAAGATATTAGTATTGATGCGATTAATTCTATATTTTGCAATACAAAAATACCATTAGAGTTGAGATTTCATCAAGACTTGATTACATCTAAACAAATGGAAAAAATCGACGAGGGCGAGAAAGAGTTATTATTGGGGGCAAAAGCAAGGTCTGGAAAGACATATTGCGTTGGGGGTTTATTTGTAAAACACCACAAAAAATATGTATCATTAAACTCTCTTATTATTACACCAGCCCCAACTGAAACCTTATCTCAATTTACAGATGACTTGTTCCGCAAGTTTAGGGACTTTATTGGAATAAATATTGTTGAAATAAAAAGGGGGTGTGATTTTGATAGCATGGTTTTACAAGATAATAATATCATTATTGTAAGCAAACAATTATTAGACGATTATGTGTTGGAAAAAAAAGTGGAAGCAATAGTTCAACTCGGTTTAGATTTTATCATATTTGACGAGAACCACTTTCACGGAACAACGCAAATGTCTAAAAATATTTTACAATCATACTCATCACAAAAAACG
>Ga0114958_10000601_pt1 | contig 30755 bp, 34 predicted proteins | sample C_130208_EF_Meta_FD_89577 | JGI IMG/M metagenome (GOLD analysis project Ga0114958, IMG submission 89577) | Freshwater microbial communities from Lake Croche, Canada to study carbon cycling - C_130208_EF_MetaG | ecosystem: Environmental > Aquatic > Freshwater > Lake | place: Lake Croche, Canada... | reverse complement strand
CGGTGAAATGACCGCGGAAGATTTTGCAGCAATGGTAGAAAGAGCAAGAAACGCTGCAGGAACTGGCGGAGATGATTGTGAAATGTGTGGTTCTTAATTTGAAAATAGAGTAAATAATTTAAAATAAAGAAATACAGCTATCACTTGATGGCTGTTTTCATTTTAACTACTTTTGAGAACATAAATAAAAGCATCATGTCAAAAGAAAAAGGAGTGTACACCGGCATCATAGAAAAAGACCAAAATGGCAACTATTTTTGTGGTGAATATTTATTGGATTTTAAATATACTGAAGCTAGTTTCAAACTCGGAGATGAAATCAATATCAAATCGGTAATTGCAAATCCAAGCGACAAAAGTTACAATCAATATCCAAAGAAATCTAAAAATTTCTTTTTGGCTAATCAAAAGGAATAATAGCGACTATGCAAAATAATAGTAAAAGACAATTTTATGTTTCTCAAGACATTTACGCCTCACTTAGTCAACGATTTTTGAACTTATTGATTGATACATTAATAGAGGTTCTGTTGTTTTTCATTGTGCTAGTTATCATCGCTGCCAATATAGAAGCTAAAGGAGAAAAGGCCTTTATAAATAATTTAGGAACCAATACAATTTTGCAATATACCATTACTACTGGTATTGCTTTATTGTATTACAATATTTGCGAAATATTTACAGCAAGAACGGTTGGTAAATATTTCACTCAAACCATAGTAGTGGATGAAAATGGCGAAAAACCTAGCCACGAAACCATTTTAATTCGTTCCTTATGTCGCTTAATTCCATTTAATGCTTTTTCATTTATAGGCATTTCAGGGAGAGGTTGGCACGATACCATTTCAAAAACCTATGTAGTGAACAAAAAATTATTAGCAGAAAAGAAAGGTTTATTTTATGCTTCGGCACAAAATAAAAATGATAATTGAACTCTTCAGAACCACTTTCGTTAAGGAAGAATTTGTATCCAAAGTAGCCCAAAAAAAGCGACTATATTTTGCCTATACAAAGAGGTAAAACGTTGTCAAAAGTATTTGCACAAAAAAAGTAATTTAAAAATGTATCTTTGATTTATAAATACTAATTCTACAATTCCTAAATCTTAAATCAATATGACCTGGGAACAACTTTTATCTCTAAAACGCCAAGGCGATACTAGCAAAAGGCTACGCATAGAACAAGACGACACGCGTCTAGGCTTTGAAGTTGATTATGATAGAATTATCTTTTCGTCTGCTTTTCGTAGTTTACAAGATAAAACTCAAGTGATTCCATTGTCTAAGACTGATTTTGTGCATACAAGGCTAACTCACAGCTTGGAAGTTTCGGTCGTTGGTCGTTCCATAGGGAGATTAGTGGGAAAAAAAATAATAGAAAAATACCCGCATCTCAAAGAAATTCATGGGTATCACATGAATGATTTTGGAGCTATTGTAGCAGCTGCAGCTTTGGCTCACGATATAGGAAATCCACCTTTTGGGCATTCAGGAGAAAAAGCAATTGGTGAATATTTTTCAATTGGCAACGGGCAACAATTTAAAGACCAATTGACCCCAAAACAATGGCAGGATTTAATCGATTTTGAAGGTAATGCTAATGGGTTTTCGGTTTTAACAAGTTCTCGTCCAGGCATTGAAGGAAGTTTGCGTTTGTCTTATGCCACGCTTGGCGCTTTTACTAAATATCCCAAAGAAAGTTTGCCAAAGAAACCAACCAAAAACATAGCCGATAAAAAATATGGTTTCTTCCAATCAGATAAAAAATTCTTCAAAGAAGTAGCCGAAGAACTGGGCATGATTTCCAATAAAACAGGTGATGATATAGGTTACGAACGCCATCCGCTGGCTTTTTTAGTCGAAGCAGCTGATGATATTTGCTATACTATAATAGATTTTGAAGACGGTATCAATCTTGGTTTGGTTTCAGAAGATTTTGCTTTGGAATATTTAATCAAATTGGTAAAAGATACTATTGATACTGCCAAATACCAAACCCTAACCACCAAAGAAGACCGCATCAGTTACTTGCGCGCATTGGCAATTGGAAATCTTATCAACGATTCTGTTCGTGTATTCATTGAAAACGAAGAAGCAATTCTGAAAGGAGAATTCCATTTTGCTTTGACCGATAAAAGTAAGTATAAAGCTCAAATGGACGACATAATCAAATTGAGCGTAAAGAATATTTATCAAAGCAGAGAAGTTATCGAAAAAGAGCTTTCGGGTTACCAAATCATCAATAATTTATTGGATAAATTCATTACGGCATATAACAACAATCACGAAGGGAAAGTAACGAATTACGATAAATTACTACTAAAAATTTTACCAGAGAAACATCATCTAGAAAAAGAAAATTTATATGACAGATTATTGCACATTTGCCATTTCATCTCCATGTTAACCGATGGAAAAGCGGTGCAATTAAATAAAATTGTAACGGCTTAATCTTCGTCCTCTTCTTCCTCAAGCAATCCTGTAAAAAGTAATCGCAACCCATCAACATCAATATTGCAGAATTGCTGCAACTCGTCAATCGTACCGTGTTCTATAAAATAATCGGGCACACCACACAGGAAAATTTCGTTTATATAATCATTCTTAGCTGCAAACTCAAGAACAGCACTACCAAAACCGCCAGTAGTAACGCCATCTTCTACGGTAATTATGGTGGAAAATTTTTCGCAGATTTTATGTAATTTTTTGTCATCTAAAGGTTTTACGAAGCCAAAATGATAGTGGGCAAAATGACCATCATCTTCCATTTCCGCCAACGCGGCGGTAACATTATTGGCTATAGTTCCTGTAGAAAGTATGGCTACTTTTTTACCTTTTTTAAGTTTTAAAGCTTTTCCTATTTCTATCTTCTGAAAATCAGTTGGGAATTTCCAATCTGCATTTTTTCCTCGACCACGAGGATATCGAATGGCTATAGGATTTTTTAATCCTAACGAAGCTGTGTATAAAATATTTTGTAAATCAAGTTCATCTTTCGGAGCATAAATAATCATATTTGGGATGCAACGCAAATAAGCCAAATCAAAAACACCATGATGCGTTGCGCCGTCTTCGCCCACCAAACCCGCTCGATCCAAACAGAAAATCACAGGTAAGTTTTGCAACGCTACATCGTGAATCACTTGGTCATAAGCGCGTTGTAAGAAAGTAGAATAAATGTTGCAAAAAACCACCATCCCTTGTGTAGCCATTCCGGCTGAAAGTGTTACGGCGTGTTGTTCAGCAATACCCACATCAAAAGCGCGTTCAGGAAAAGCGTCCATCATAAACTTCATAGAACTTCCGCTAGGCATGGCAGGAGTTATCCCAATGATTTTCGGATTATTTCTAGCTAATTCTACTAACGTCAATCCAAACACATCCTGAAACTTTAACGATAAGTTTTCCTCTGATTTTTTTAGTATTTCTCCAGTAGAGGCATCAAATTTTCCTGGTGCATGGTATTTCACTTGGTCATCTTCGGCTTGTTGTAAGCCTTTACCTTTCGTGGTTATAATATGCAGAAACTTAGGGCCTTTTACTTTTTTTAAACGTTCTAATTCTTTGATTAATGTTGGCAAATCATGCCCGTCAATTGGACCAGAATAATCAAAGTTTAAGGATTTAATCATATTATTCTGCTTTGGGTTTTTCCCTTCTTTGACAGCTGTCAAATAATTTTTCAAAGCACCCACACTTGGGTCAATACCAATAGCATTATCATTAAGAATTACTAACAAATCAGCATCGGTAACTCCTGCATGATTTAATCCTTCAAACGCCATTCCGCTGGCAATAGAAGCATCGCCAATAACAGCAATATGATGTTTTTTTTCACCTTTCAATTGCGAAGCAATTGCCATTCCCAAAGCCGCTGAAATAGAGGTAGAGGAATGCCCAACACCAAAAGTATCATAAACACTCTCACTTCGTTTAGGGAAACCCGAAATACCACCCAATTGTCTATTGGAAGCAAATTTTTTTCTGCGTTCAGTCAATATTTTATGTCCATATGCTTGATGTCCAACATCCCAAACCAACAAATCATTGGGCGTATCAAAAACATAATGCAAAGCAATAGTTAATTCAACCACACCAAGACTGGCACCAAGATGTCCTTCCTTCACAGAAACAATATCAATAATAAAGTCCCGCAATTCTTTGGCCAATTGTGGCAATTGAGCAACATCCAATTTTCGCAAATCAGTGGGATTAGAAATATGGTCAAGCAATTTTTTAGACATAAGGCAAATGTACGAATTGAAATTGTATTTTTGTTTTATGGAAAACCCTTTCAACGACGAATATTTCATGAAGAAAGCTTTACAAGAAGCCCAAGTTGCTTTTGATAAAGGCGAAATTCCTGTAGGTTCGGTCATTGTCATTGATAATAAAATCATTGCCCGTAGTCATAATCTCACTGAAATGCTCACCGATGTTACCGCTCATGCCGAAATGCAAGCTATTACTTCGGCAGCTAATTTCATAGGTGGAAAATATTTAAAAGGATGTACTTTATATGTTACTTTAGAACCTTGCCAGATGTGTGCTGGAGCATTATATTGGAGCCAAATCTCAAAAATAGTATTCGGTGCTTCCGATGAACAACGAGGGTTTGAAACCCTTGGCACAAAACTCCATCCAAAAACCGAAGTAGTAAAAGGTGTGCTTGCACAAGAATGTAGTGATTTGATGGTACGTTTTTTTGCATCCAAAAGAGGATAAGTTATTCTTGACTCACTGTTTAATATGCTCAAATAGAGATAAAAAAACCGCCAATCTCACGAAAGGCGGTTTTTTATTTATTCCTTAATTTCCTTTCCTTCTTCATCGAAGAAACGGTATTCAAGATACGTGTAAGCGTCACGTGGTATGATTTTTACCCATTTTTTATGCTCAAAAAACCATTTTGAGCGTAATGATGGAAAACCTTTTTTAAGGTATGCGGCCACAAAAGGATGAACATTTAATTTCACGCTCTTATGGTCTTTTATAATCTTTTCAAGCGAAAAAGAAATCTTATCTATAATTTGAATAGGAGCATCAACATCGCTCATCAAGTTATTAGGATTTTCTTCTCTTGTTTCAATATTTACTTCAGGTCTTACCCTTTGTCTAGTAATTTGGACTAAGCCAAATTTACTCGGAGGTAGAATCTTGTGTTTTGCTTTATCATCGCTCATCTCTTCTCTCAAAAAGTTGAACAACTCCTGACGGTTATCTGGATTTTGTAAATCAATAAAATCCACTACAATGATTCCGCCCATGTCACGAAGACGCAATTGTCTGGCAATCTCTGCAGCAGCAATCATGTTAACCTCCATGGCAGTGTCTTCCTGATTGGTCGCTTTATTAGAACGATTACCGCTATTCACATCAATGACGTGAAGAGCTTCAGTGTGTTCTATAATCAAATAAGCACCTTTGCTCATTGATACTGTTCGTCCAAAAGAAGTCTTAATCTGTCGTTCGATATGATATTTCTCAAACAACGGAGTGTCTTTAGATTGGTAAAGCTTAACTATTTTTTGTTTCTCAGGAGCTATTTCGGCCAAATAGTCCTTTGTTTCTTGGTACAACTCTTCATTATCTATCTGAATACTAGTGAAAGTATCGTTGAATACATCTCTCAAAATAGAGGATGCTTTATTCATCTCTCCTAATATCTTTGACGGATGATGAGCTGTTGGTAATTTTTTACTCATTGCAGTCCATCTATTGATTAAGTTCTGCAAATCTTTTTCTAATTCTGCTATGCTTTTGCCTTCGGCTACTGTTCTCACAATAACACCAAAACTTTTAGGTCTGATAGATTGTACTAGTTTTTTTAGTCTATCCTTTTCCTGTTTCGATTCTATTTTTTGAGAAATAGATACTCGATCCGAAAAAGGGACTAAAACCACAAAACGTCCTGCGAAAGAGAGCTCTGAGCTTATTCTTGGACCTTTAGTAGAAATAGGTTCTTTGACTACTTGAACTAATAATGACTGATTAGCACTAAGTATATCTGATATACTTCCGTCTTTATCAATCTCTTTTTCAAACTGAAAGTTTTTTAGGGAAAAATCTTTTAGTTTACCTGCGCTTACAAGTTTTATGAATTTCAAATAAGAAGCTAAATTAGGGCCTAAATCATGATAGTGTAAAAAGGCATCTTTTTCATAGCCAACATTTACAAAAGCAGCATTCAAGCCTGCAACTGGTTTCCTGATTTTAGCAATAAAAATATCGCCTACTTGGAAGTTGCTTGTTTCTTCTTGTTTGTGTAATTCAATTAGTTTTCCATCTTTTAATAAGGCAAAATCTACAGCATCTTCACCACTACGGATGATTAATTCTTTATTCATGTTGTAAATTTTTATCCATGTTAGTTGTCGGTTGTCTGTTATCGGTTGTTGGAAAAATCCATCAACTATTAACTATTAATCATCAACTTTACAGGGATGGATTAAACAATTTAAACAGGTATTGTATTACCCGGTGAAATAGTAGTATTCAGTTTTTAGTTTGCAGTAAAATGGATTACTATTTACTACTACTGATTACTAATTTTCGATTTCAATGAACTTTTTAAAAAAAGAAAAGTAGTTTAGAACTACTTTTTCTTTTTGTGTCGGTTAGCTCTCGCTCTCTTTTTGCGTTTGTGAGTAGCTACCTTATGTCTTTTTCTTTTTTTACCACTTGGCATAAGTTAATTTTTTGTGATTAATAAATAAGTTTTATACTGCTATTTCAGTATTTGTTTTAACTGATTCAACGAATACTTTAGCAGGTTTGAATGCCGGAATATTGTGTGCCGGAATCTTGATAGTTGTATTTTTAGATATGTTTCTTCCCGTTTTTTCAGCTCTTGTTTTTATAATAAAACTACCAAAACCTCGTAAATAAACATTGTCTCCAGTTTCTAAAGAATTTTTCACTTCTTCCATAAAGGCTTCAACAGTTGCTTGAATATCTCCTTTTTCAAGACCTAATTTTTCTGAAATCTTTGCTACGATATCTGCTTTCGTCATTTTCTTTCGTATTTAAATATTATGTGTAATTTTTTAAGGTTGCAAATATATGAATTTAAAAAACAATATTTCAAGCATAATCTATTAAAATTTAATCACATAAAGATTTATTTTTGCAAACATTAATTCAGTTATGAAATTTTCCAACTCTCTAATTCAATGGTATTTACAAAACAAACGTGATTTGCCATGGCGAAATAATAGTAATCCATATACTATTTGGCTCTCCGAAATAATGCTCCAACAAACAAGAGTTGCGCAAGGACTCCCTTATTTTTTACGTTTTACAAATGCCTTTCCTGCCGTTTTTGACCTAGCAAAGGCTACTGAAGAAGAAGTATTAAAACTTTGGCAAGGATTAGGGTATTATTCTCGCGCAAGAAACTTGCATCAAACGGCAAAGAAAATAGCTTTTGAATTTAATGGTGAATTTCCAAAAACGTATAGTGAACTACTAAAACTAAAAGGTATCGGCGAATATACTGCTGCAGCAATTGCTTCTTTTGCTTACAATGAAGATGTTCCCGTAGTTGATGGTAATGTGTTTCGAGTTTTGGCTCGTTATTTTGATATTGATACTGATATTGCTTCGTCTGTAGCAAAAAAAGAATTTACTCAACTAGCAAAAGAATTATTGCCCTCAGGAAAAGCCAATATTTTCAATCAAGCCATAATGGAATTTGGAGCTTTACAATGCGTTCCAAAAAATCCGGATTGTGGCAATTGTATTTTTAACACTAGCTGTTTGGCTTTAAAAAACAAAAAAGTAGCACAGCTGCCTGTAAAATTGAAAAAATTAAAAGTGAAGCACCGTTTTTTTAATTATTTGGTTTTTTCAGATTCTACAAATAAAACAATTGTAAGAAAACGAACCGAAAAAGGTATTTGGCACAATCTTTATGAGTTTCCATTACTTGAAACAGAAAAAGATGATACTATAGAAAATCTGATAGAATTAATTCAAAATCAAAACTTTGTAAGCAATACAATTGATTCTTTAGAGTTATGGAATTCAGAAATTTTGATACATAAATTGTCACACCAACATTTAAATATAAAATTTTGGAAAATTAAAGTAAATGGCATTATTGAAAATGGAATTGATAGTAAATCAGCATCGGAATTGCCTTTCCCAATTGTCATTTTTAATTATATAGAAAAAGAATGGTTTTAGTTTTCAAAAAAAGCACTAAATTTGAAGTAGAAAAACAGATAAAAAATGAACGGTACATTAAATAAAGTAATGCTAATTGGTCATCTTGGAGACGAGGTGAAGATGCACTATTTTGAAGGAGGGAACTGCATTGGCCGCTTTCCTTTGGCTACCAATGAAGTTTATATTAATAAGCAAACAAACGAAAAAATTACTTCTACAGAATGGCATAATTTGGTAGTAAGAAATAAAGCTGCCGAAATTTGTGAAAAATATTTATCTAAAGGAGATAAAATATTTGTAGAAGGTAGAATAAAATCTCGCCAATGGCAAGCTGAAGATGGAACAACAAAATATACTACCGAAATTCAAGTTACCGAATTTACTTTTCTAACTACAAAAAAAGAGGTTGACGGAGTAAAATCTCCCCAAAATTTAGAAACAAAAAACACTAATTTTGAAGAATCAAACTCGGCTAGACCAGAAAATGACTTGCCTTTCTGATATCGTTTAACTAACCATGACACTATTGGACTCTGAGCCCAGTTTAATTTTAGTAGCTAATCTAGATACAAACTTACTTTTTGGAAGTATAGCTATTGTTTTTTTCTTATTTTGCTCTGCCATGGTTTCTGCAGCAGAAATAGCACTGTTTTCTCTAACTCAAAATGATTTAAAAATTCTTTCAGAAGAAGATACAGCAAAATTCAATCTAATTTCAAAATTATTACAACGACCAAAAAAATTATTAGCCACTATATTAGTTGCCAATAATTTTAGTCATATCGGTGTGGTAATCATTTTTTCATATGTAGGCAATGAAATTTTCGCTGCCATTCAATCTCCAATAATAAAATTTATTGTAGAAGTTATACTAATAACCTTTTTGATATTGTTGTTTGGTGAAGTTTTGCCCAAAGTTTACGCTAGTAGAAACAACATTAAATTTTCAAAATTTATTGCACAACCTTTGGCTATTTTAGATAAATTATTATCTCCCATAAGTTTGCCAATGCGAGCTATTACTGTTTTTTTGCATGAAAAACTAGGAAAACAAAAAACAAGTATATCGGTTGACCAATTATCCCAAGCATTAGAATTAACATCTTCGGAAGACACAACGTTTGATGAACAAAAAATATTAGAAGGCATTGTATCTTTTGGGAATACTGACACAAAGCAAGTTATGAGTCCAAGAATTGATGTTTTTGCTATTGAAATTGATGAAACATTTGCTGAGATTTGCCCAAAGATTATTGATAAAGGATATTCAAGAATTCCTGTTTATAAAGAAAGTATTGATCATATAGAAGGAATTTTGTTCGTGAAAGATTTAATTCCTCATATCAATAAAAAAGAATTTGATTGGAATAAATTGATGAGAGAACCATTTTTTGTTCCCGAGAATAAAAAACTAGATGATTTACTAAAAGATTTTCAACGCATGAAAAGTCACTTAGCAGTCGTTGTTGACGAATATGGGGGAACATCAGGATTAGTTTCTTTAGAAGATGTAATTGAAGAAATTGTGGGTGATATATCCGATGAATTTGATGATGAAAATTTAAACTTTTCGCAAATAGATGATAAAAATTTCCTTTTTGAAGGGAAAATAAATTTAAAAGATTTCTACAGAATTATAGATGTTGATGAGGAAGCTTTTGAAAACAGAAAAGGGGAAGCTGAGACACTAGCTGGATTTATATTGGAAATATTAGGAAACTTTCCAAAAAAAGGACAAAAAATTCATTTTTCAAATGTATATTTCACTATTGAAGTGGTAGATAAAAAAAGAATTAAACAACTCAAAGTAACATTAGAATAATTACAGCATGATAAAAAAAATAATTGGTTTATGTTCTTTGGGAATGGTTTTGATTTTTGCCAATAGTTGCAAAGATGATGTGCTACCAAAACCAGCCAGTCAGTTGCGCTTAGATTATCCGGTTGCTACATATGCCCATTTTAGTACTGATTGTCCGTTTGAATTTGATATGAATGAAGATGCCATAATCACAAAAGATAAAAATTGTGATTTTTCAATTAAATATCCAAAAATGAAGGCAACTATTTACCTGAACTATAAAACGGTAGATAACAATCTGAATAATTTACTGAAAGATGCTCAAACACTAACCTATAAACACGTGATAAAAGCCGATGATATTTTGGAACAGCCTTATATAAACAGTGATAAAAAGGTATACGGAATGTTTTACTGCGTTGATGGAAATGCCGCAACAAATTCACTTTTTTATGCTACAGACAGCATTAAACACTTTGTCACAGGTTCTATTTATTTTTATGCAAAACCAAATTATGATTCGATTATGCCGGCAGCGGACTATGTCAAAAATGATATGCAGCGTTTGTTGGAAACGATTAAATGGAAATAAAAAAAAGGAACTCATTGAGTTCCTTTTTTAGTATGAAATATTTGTTTTCTTAGTTAAGTTTTAACTCTAAAACTTTATAGGTTTCTCCATCGCCAGTAGTTTGAACTGCCTCAACAATATCTTTTGAAGAAAGAACAGCAGCATCAAAATTAACGATAGCTTCTTTTTTATCAAAATCAACAGCAGCTTTTTGAACACCATTCATTTTTGATAATTTGGTTTCTATGGTTTTAGCACACCCAATGGCACATGTCATTCCTTCAATTTTGAAACTCGCTGTTTCCGGTTTTGCGGCAACGGTTGCTGCTTTTTGTTCTGTTGTTGTTTCTTTTGTTTCTTCTACAAGTTTTGATGCTTTTTCTTTGCAACTAAACAATAGGCCAGACAAAAGAGTTAAGGTCAATAAAGATTTTAAAAAATTCATTGTGATATATTTATTTATGGTTTTATTTTAACAAAAATAATTAAAAATTTAAGATATTATTCTTAAAATAATTACAAAATTTGAACTCGAAAAACACAACTATGAAAGCACAGCAATTAAAATGGGTAATTCTTTTTGTTCTTGCCCTGATATGGGGAAGTTCATTCATTTTAATAAAAAAAGGATTGATAGGTTTAAACCCATTTCAGTTGGGTTCACTTCGAATTATTTTTTGTGCCGTTTTTCTCTCACTAGTTGGCTTTAAAAGTTTAGCCTCTATACATTTACATCAATGGAAATATATTGCTTTAACTTCCTTGTTTGGCACATTTATTCCCGCCTATTTTTTTGCTATGGCAGAGACCAAAGTAAGTAGTTCTATATGTTCTATTTTAAATTCATTGACGCCTTTAAACACTTTGATTTTAGGTTCAATGGTTTTTGGATTGAATTTTAGAAGAAATCAATTTATTGGAATAGCAACAGGATTAATAGGAACAACAATCTTAATTTTTACAGGTAAAGCCGAAACAATTTCTGAAGATAATACATATGCTATTTTTGTAATTATTGCTACTATTTGTTATGCAACTAATGTGAATTTGATAAAAAAATATCTTTCGGATGTCAAACCTTTAAGTATAACTACTGGAAATTTTGTGGTGATGTTAATTCCTGCAATAATCATTTTATTATTTACGGATTTTAGTACTAAAATAAATTTGCCAGCAACACAACATGCTATGGTATTTATAATGATTTTGGGGGTTATTGGTACAGGCGTTGCCAATGTTATTTTTTATAAATTGATACAAATATCGTCACCTGTTTTTGCCTCATCAGTAACTTATCTAATTCCTGTGGTGGCTTTCTTGTGGGGAATTTTGGATAACGAGATGCTTACACCATTACAGTTTTTTGGTGCATTTATAATTTTGATAGGCGTTTATTTAGCAAACAAAAAATAAAAAAGTCCCGATTATTCGGGACTTTTGATTTATTGAAAAATATATTGGCTATTGAAAATCAGCATCTGAAATGCCTTCGTTAATTTTCACATCATCAATTTTGATATCTAATTCAATTCCAACATTCATAATAGTGTTGAAAGGAACTTTCACTCCTTTTACATCTCTATAATCATTGAAATAAGTAACGCTTGTCATTTTTTTACCTTCTTTTTCATCTGTTGTTGACTCAGCTGTTTTTAAACCAGTTTTTACGTCAAAGAAAAAGGTAGTATCACCATCTACAACACTGTAAGCATCGCCGCCATTCATTGGTTCAACTCCTGTAACTGTTACGCCAGGTTTTGTTGCTAACAACGTTTCATTAAACAGTACGGCATTTTCTTTTGCTTTTGCTAATTCCTCTCCTTCAAGAACTTTCTTTTGACCTTGTTGAGACATATAAGCAGTATTACCATTCACTACTTGTTTCATCAAAGAACCCATTCCTGACATTGAAAGTTCAATGGCCATTCTTCCTTTAGAGTCTACTTTTGAAGTATATGATAAAGGTGCAGGTGCTTGTGGAATTGAAGTTGAGCCTGTATAAGATATTGATTTTACTGTTTTAATCGCTTTTTCTCCACCGATAGCTTTAACATAACCATCAATTACAGTTTTAACAGTAACTCCTGCAGGAACTGGTTTTTTCATTGCTGGTTTTTCACTAGGATTACCAAATTTATCGAAATAGAACATCGGAATTTTTAGATTTTCTAATGCAGTAATTACTTCTGATCCCTTGCCGGTTATAACAATTCTTAAATTATCGGCTAACATATATTTATTAGCTACCCTCACAACATCATCCGCCGTAACAGCATTGATGTTTTTGATATAGTTTTCATAAAAATCTGCTGGTAAACCTTCTGTCTCTATGTTTAAAGCATAACGAGCTACAGTGGCAGGTTTTTCAACTTGCATTACAAAACGGCCAATGTATCCCGCTTTTACACTGTTTAGCATTTCATCGGTAACCTTTTCAGTTCTTATTTTTTTCAGTTCTTTAAGAGCTTCTACAACGGAACTGTCAGTAACGGCATTTCTTACTTGAGAATTGGCTTTAAACATGCTGTAAACATTTTTGTTAAACCCTATACTAGAACGTGCACCATAAGTCCAACCGTGTTTTTCTCTTAGGTTCATGTTTAGGTAACTGTTGAAATCTCCCCCAAATACTTGATTTGCTAGGATAACTGGGAAGAAATCTGGGTCAGACATTTTTAAGTTTACGGTATTAATCAATGAAATCTCAGATTGAACCGCATTAGGCATATCCACAAAGTTGATTTGTGTGTATTGAACATTACTTGGATTAGTATAGGTAAACTTTGGAGCTGTTGCTTTTACCCATGATCCAAATAGTTTTTCAACTGTTTTTTTCACTTCTTTGGTTTTTACATCTCCTACTACTACTAAATAAGCATGCTCAGGAACAAAATAAGTTCTGTAGTTGTTTTTTACGTCTGCTAAAGAAACATTATTAATGGTTTCTTCTGAAAGGTATTCACCAGAAGGATGACTTTTGCCATAAGCTAAAACGTTTTCGACTCTTCCTGCTACTGCTGTAACACTTTTTTCTTGCGTTTTTAAGCCTTCGATTAATTTATCTTTTTCTTTATCAAATTCTTCTTGAGTAAAGTTTGGCGTCAATGCACCTTCTGCCATTAATTCAAGAATTCTTCCTGAATATTTTGATAATCCGCTTGCAGAAGCGCCAGATGAAAAGAAGTTTATGTTTGCTCCCAGAAAATCGATTTCTTCATTGAAAGCATCTTTAGATGTTTTCGTTGAACCATTTCCAATCAAGCTACTTGTTAAATCATCAACACCTTTTTTATCTCCTTCAGCATAGGGTGTATTGTCTATACTTAAATTAAATGAAACCCTAGGAAGTTTATGGTTTTCAACTACTAAAACTTTTAATCCGTTTGGCAACGAAAAAGTTTCTGGTTTTTTTATGTTTATTGATGGTGCTGGACCTGGTTTCGGCTGAGTTCTGTCTTGTGCTTGCATAATAAAAGTTAAAAACAAGCTTGATACTATTATAATTGATTTTTTCATTTTCTTAAGTTTATTTGTTTTGCTTCGCCTGTTCACCTACGTTCGAGTCAGCTTTGTCTTTTGCAGCAACGTAATCAAGGATTAAACGTTGATTAGGATTTAAGAATTTTTTTGCCACAGCTCTAATTTCTTCTCGAGTGACAGAACGATACATGTCAATTTCAGTATTGATTAGATTTACATCGCCATACAATAAATAGTATGTCGCCAAATTTTCTGCAACACCTTCAACACTTGCATTGTTGTCAACATAGTTGTTTTCGTTGATGTTTTGTAATTTTTCAAAATCTTTCTCGGAAATCAAATCAGTTTGTAGTTTCACAATTTCTTCATCAATTTCTCTGACTAAATCAGCTGAAGTATTTTCGCCTTGTGGCATTCCATAAAGAATATATTGACCGTAATCTTCTTGACTATAGTTGAATGCGCCAATTTGTAGGGCCATTTTTTTATCGTCAACAATTTTTTTATACAATTTCGAACTTTTTCCTCCACTTAAATAAGTAGAAATCATATCTAAAATTCTAGCATCACGAGTTTTCATTGATGGGGTTCTGTAGGCAGCAACCACCATTGGTTTTTGGATGTTTGAATCTTCAAAAGAAGCATGAATAGTTTCTGTAATTGGTGCTTCAACAAAAGTTTCTTTTTTCAATTCTACTCCCCTTGGAATTGGACCAAAATATTTTTCAATCCAAGCTTTGGTTTGAGCTACGTCAATTTGCCCAGCTACTACCAAAACAGCATTGTTAGGCGAATAGAATTTTTTGTTGAAAGCTTGAAATTCTTCTAGTTTTGAAGCGTCTAAGTGAGCCATAGAGCCAATAGTTGCCCAACGGTATGGGTGCACTTTGAACATGTTTTTCTTTACCTCAGCAATCAATTGACCATAAGGTTGATTGTCAACACGAAGTCTTTTTTCTTCTTTTACAACTTCGTTTTGGGTATCTACGCCAATTTGGTTAATTACAGGATGCATTAAACGTTCTGACTCCATCCATAAACCTAATTCGGTATTGTTTGATGGGAAAACTTCGAAATAATAAGTCCTATCTTCAGAGGTATTTGCATTATTAGTTCCTCCATTAGAAGTTACCGTTTTCATCCATTCACCTCTTTTGATGTTTTCTGTTCCTTCGAATAATAAATGTTCAAAAAAGTGAGCAAAACCTGTTCTTTCTGGGTTTTCGTCTTTTGAACCTACATGATACATTACTGAGGTAATTACAACTGGCGCAGACGGATCGTTGTGTAAAATAACGTGCAACCCGTTTGGCAAATCATATTCCTCAAAAGCTACCTTTTGGGCATGAGCCATTCCTCCAAGCATAAGCATTGAACTTAAAGCGATTAGTGATTTTTTCATAAAAAATTAAAATTTTTTCGTTGATTACGTAGGTTAGTAGTCCAACCCATTGATTTGTTACATCAAAAGTACTTTTTTTTTCTTTGAATTTGTAAGAATTGAAAAAAATATCTTCCATATTTTTAAATTTCTTAAAAAGCAGTTACAAACTTTTTTTAGGAAAGTGTTGCGTGTGAAACAAATAGTAGTATATTTGCACACTTAAAAAATTAATTAAACATCATTGTTATGTACGCAATCGTAGAGATAGCAGGGCAACAATTTAAAGTAAGCAAAGACTTAAAGGTTTATGTTCACCGTTTAGCTAATGAAGAAGGTTCAAAAGTTTCTTTTGACAAAGTTCTTTTATTAGATGATAATGGAAACATTACTTTAGGCGCCCCAGCTATAGAAGGTGCTTCAGTAGAAGCCAAAGTGTTACAACACTTAGAAGGAGACAAAGTAATCGTTTTCAAAAAGAAAAGAAGAAAAGGTTACAAGAAAAGAAATGGGCACAGACAATCTTTCACTCAAATTCTGATTGAAGGTATTAGTGCAACTAGTGCAAAAAAAGCGGTCAAAGCTGAGAAAGTAACAGCAGAACCTAAAGTAGAAAAAGCAGAAAAAGTAGAAAAAACAGTAAAAGTAGCAGCGCCAAAAGCGCCAAAAGCTACTAAAGTAAAAAAAACTGATGCTACTGCAACTGAAGATAACATTTAATATTTAAAACTTATACGTCATGGCTCACAAGAAAGGTGTCGGTAGTTCTAAGAATGGTAGAGAATCAGAATCCAAACGTTTAGGCGTTAAGATTTATGGTGGTCAAGCAGCCATAGCTGGAAATATCATCGTTAGACAAAGAGGTTCTAAACACAATCCAGGAGAAAACGTTTACATGGGTAAAGATCATACCTTACATGCAAAAGTTGATGGAATTGTGAAATTTCAGAAAAAAGGAGAAAACAAATCTTTTGTTTCTATCCTTCCGTTTGAAGCATAAGAACAACTCTCGTTATCATTTAAAACCAGTTCATTATAATGAACTGGTTTTTTTGTTTTTAATCTGAACTTGTTTCAGATTCTAATTATTTTATTTAGCTAGTAACCCTATTGTTTTTTGGATTCCATATTCCTGTTTTCTAAAAGTAATTCGAAGATTTTCGTTATAATCAGAGCTAATTTAGAATGGTATTATTTCTATATGAAAAACCCTTGCCCTTAAAGTGAACTAAATTCAGTTTAAAGGCAAGGGGTTTTATCTTAAAACTTCGTACTTTGTGTTTAGTACTTCGTTCTTTTCTTAGTATCTGTAATACTCAGGTTTAAATGGCCCTTTAACGTCAACACCAATATAATCAGCTTGGTCTGTGCGTAAGGTTTCTAATTCAACACCTAATTTTGCTAAGTGTAACATCGCTACTTTTTCATCTAAATGTTTAGGTAACATATACACTTCGTTTTTGTATGCCGCACTGTTATTCCACAATTCTAATTGCGCCAATGTTTGGTTAGTAAATGAGTTACTCATTACAAAACTTGGGTGACCTGTAGCACAACCTAAGTTTACTAAACGACCTTCAGCCAAGATAAGGATGTCTTTTCCTGCTATAGTATATTTATCAACTTGTGGTTTGATTTCAACTTTAGACGCACCATGGTTGGAATTTAACCAAGCCATGTCAATTTCGTTGTCAAAGTGACCAATGTTACAAACGATAGTTTTGTCTTTCATTTGCTCAAAGTGAGAACCCAAAACGATATCTTTATTTCCAGTAGTGGTAATGATAATATCAGCTGTAGCTATAACGGTATTTAATTTTTTAACTTCAAAACCGTCCATAGCTGCTTGTAAAGCACAAATTGGATCGATTTCAGTAACGGTTACAATAGAACCAGCGCCACGAAAAGAAGCAGCAGTTCCTTTACCAACATCACCATATCCACAAACAATAACTCTTTTTCCAGCTAACATAATATCTGTTGCTCTACGAACAGCATCAACTGCCGATTCTTTACAACCATATTTATTATCAAATTTTGATTTAGTAACTGAGTCGTTCACATTTATTGCTGGCATAAATAAAGTGCCGTTTTTCATTCTTTCGTATAAACGGTGAACACCAGTAGTAGTTTCTTCTGATAAACCTTTTATGCCAGGAATTAATTCTGGGTAACGGTCAAAAACCATATTGGTTAAATCGCCACCATCATCTAATATCATGTTCAATGGTTTTCTATCTTCGCCAAAGAATAAAGTTTGCTCTATACACCAATCAAAAGATTCTTCGTCTAAACCTTTCCAAGCATATACCTGAATTCCTGCAGCAGCTATAGCCGCAGCAGCTTGATCTTGAGTAGAAAAAATATTACAAGAAGACCAAGTAACTTCTGCTCCAAGAGCAATTAATGTTTCAATCAAAACAGCTGTTTGAATTGTCATGTGAAGACATCCTGCAATACGAGCTCCTTTTAAAGGTTGGGTAGTGCCAAATTCTTCACGAAGAGCCATTAATCCCGGCATTTCAGCTTCTGCTAATTCAATTTCTTTTCTTCCCCAAGCTGCTAAGTTAATATCTTTAACTTTATAAGCTACAAATGGTAATGTTTGTGTACTCATCTATTATGTATATTTGTTTTTTTTATTTCGGTGCAAAGCTACATAATAGAAAAGAATTAAAAAAAGGTTTTTTGTTTTTTTGTGAATTGTTTAGTCACTTAATTTTCTGAAATACAAACAGATAATTTTAATTTACCCATGCCGTTATTCAAAATCATTTCTTTAAATAGTTATACTCAAGTTTTTATTTGGAAAATCACCGAGACTTTTGATGAATTGTTTCAAAATGTGGTATTAAGAGATGATTCACGGGCAAGACTAGAAGGCATGAAATCTGAAAGTCATCAAAAAGGGTTTTTGAGTGTGAGAAGACTATTAATGGAGGCCGGTTACACCGATTTTGATTTGTATTATGATAATTTTGGAAAACCACATTTGAGAGAACCGGCAAGCGGCAAGGCGGAAGCGGGAAGCGGGAAGTGGGAAGTAGGAAGTGACATCCATCTGCCATCTGCCATCTTCCAACTTCCGTCTTCCAGCCCAAAACATATCTCTATTTCACATTCCCATAATTTTTCGGTTATTACTATTAGTGATGAGATTATAGGAATTGACATAGAAATGCTAAAACCCAAAACCTTAAAAATTGCGCCTCGCTTTATGGATATTTTTCATTTGGAAAATCTTTCTGAGGAAAATCAACTTATTAAAGCAACCGTTATTTGGGGCATTAAGGAAGCCGTATTTAAAATAAAAAACGAAATAGGCATCAGTTTTAAAGATCATATTTTTGAGCAAGATTTTAGTTTAGAAAATAAAAAATGCACTGTTGAGTTAAGATTTAAGACAAAAGTTGAATACTTTGATGCAGTTTTCGATTGTATAGAAAATTATGTTTTTGTATGTGCCTTTAACTCCGTTCCGTTCGGCTTAGCTTCGGGTGAAAAGAAGTAATGAAAGAGATCTACAACAATATTCTTAGTGCAAAATTTCAGCTTATAAAGCTTTTAGCCATACTACTAGATCCAGATAAATTGGATTTGGATAAAATACCTGAACTAGTTTCAAAAATAAATAAATCGCCTGCAACACACATTTTGGTTGGAGGAAGTTCTTTTGAAGGCGACCATTTAAATGAATTAATAATTGCAATAAAAAGTAAAACAAGTTTGCCAATTTTACTTTTTCCTGGTCATTCTTCCCAAATCTCTGCTGAAGCGGATGGTATTTTATTTCTACAATTACTCTCGGGAAGAAATCCTGATTATTTAATTGAACATCAAATTGAAGCCGTTCCAATTTTAGAAAAAACAAATTTAGAAATTATTTCCACAGGTTATATTCTGATAGAAAGTGGTGGCGAAACAGCTGTAGAAAGAGTAAGTAAAACCAAACCTTTAGATAGAAATAATCACGATTATGTTTCCCAAACGGCCAAAGCCGGAGAAATGATTGGCAATAAACTAATTTACCTCGAAGCAGGAAGCGGCGCACAAAAAGCTATTCCTTTAGAAATGATTTCTTCTGTTTCAAAAAGAATTTCAATTCCTTTGATTGTTGGTGGAGGCATTCGTTCCAAAAAAGCAATAGAAGAAGCTTTTAGCGCTGGTGCAGACCTAGTAGTCATTGGAACTGCTTTTGAAAATGACATAAACTTTTTTGAATAATGTTTGATATCCTATTTTCACAATACAAAGATTATCCAACCTATGAAATTATCATGGAAATTACCGCAATTATCTTCGGATTATTGAGCGTTTGGTTTGCCAAAAAAGATAACATTTGGGTTTTCCCAACAGGTATTATCAATACAGCTATTTATGTTTATTTGCTTTGGAAATGGACTTTACTTGGTGACATGATGATAAACATGTATTATGTAATCATGAGTATTTATGGTTGGTATCACTGGACTCGAAAGAAAGATAATCAAGAAGAATATCCCATTTCAAGAATGACATTCTCAGAAAAGAAATGGTCAATCATCATTTTTGTATTAACAATTCTATTTGTAGTAGAAGTTTACACATTTTTTGATAAATTTACCCATTGGACATCCTACGTTGATACTTTGGTCACAGGAATTTTCTTCGTTGGAATGTGGCTAATGGCACGACGAAAAATTGAGAATTGGATTTTATGGATTATTGGTGATATAATTTCCATACCAATGTATTTTGTCAAAGGATATTCATTCACGAGTATCCAATATTTAATTTTTACAATTATTGCCATTTTTGGCTTTTTAGAATGGAAGAGAACACTACAACAAAAGACAGTCTAGTAAAAAAATATGGTTTAAACGCTACCGACTTTGATCAGATTAAAGGTCATGGTATTTCATTAGATAAAATTGAAGGCGAATTATTATTATTTCAATCTGGAATTCCTAAAATATGTTTGGAAAAACCGGCCACCATCAATGACGGAATTCTTAAACTATCCAAAGAGGAATTTCAAAAATTTGCTAACCATTTCGATGCAAAGAAGTCAAATTTAAAACTTAAAAAGTTTGTTCCAGCTTCTGGAGCTGCCACGAGAATGTTTAAGTTTTTGAATGAATTTTTAAATGATTTTGATATAGAAAATGAAACTATAAACGCATACATTAATAGAAAGAAAGATAGAAATTTATCCATTTTTTTAGCTGGAATTGAAAAATTTCCATTTTACGAAGAAGTAAAATCTAAAGTGAAAATTTTAGTTGACAATTACTATTCATTGGAAAGTCACGAAAAAAGTTATCATTTTATTAAAACTATGTTGGGTAACGAACATTTTGATTTTGCCAATAAACCAAAAGCAGTTTTAAATTTTCACAAATACGACACTCATGTTGCCACTCCAGTGGAAGAACATCTTAACGAATGTATTTTTTATGCAGAATCCAATAAGGTATCTCACTTGCATTTTACCGTTTCGGAACACCATGAAAATTTATTTCAAAAAATTGTTGATGATGTTAAAGAAAAAGTGCAAAACCAATCCAAAATTAAACTCCATATAGGATTTTCTTATCAAGACAAAAGCACTGATACTATTGCCGTTGATATGCAAAATAAACCTTTTAGAAATGAAAAAGGCGAACTGGTTTTTCGTCCTGGCGGACATGGAGCTTTAATTAATAATTTGAATACGCTTGATTCCGATATTATTTTTGTTAAAAACATAGATAATATCATACAAAATCATATTGAAGAGACTACACTTTATAAAAAAGGATTAGCTGGTATTTTATTGGATTTACAGCAAAAAGTTTTCGAAATCATAGCAGCCATTGACAATCTAGAGGCTGACGAAAACACAATCCAAGCAACAATTGATTTTATGCAAAACAAATTGAATATTGATGTTTCAGATGATTTTTATAAATACACTATAGAAGGTAAAATGGATTATATAAAAACCAATCTAAACCGACCAATTCGAGTTTGTGGTATGGTTAAAAATGAAGGCGAACCCGGAGGTGGACCATTTTGGGTAAAAAATGCCAAAGGAAATGTATCACTGCAAATAGTAGAATCTTCTCAAGTAGATTCTCAAAATCCTGGACAACTAGAAATCTTGGCAACAGCAACCCATTTTAATCCAGTAGATTTAGTTTGCGCTACCAAAAATTACAAAGGAGAAAAGTTTGATTTAACTGAATTTATAGATTATAGCACCGGATTTATTGTACACAAAAACAACAAAGGCAACGATTTAAAAAGTTACGAATTGCCAGGTTTGTGGAATGGTGCTATGGCAAAATGGATAACTGTTTTTGTCGAAGTGCCATTGATCACCTTCAACCCAGTGAAAACTGTAAACGACTTATTGAAACCAGCTCACCAACCAAAATATGAAAACTGATATACTGCTCTCGGAACTTCAGTTCAAAGCCGTTAGAAGTTCTGGTGCAGGAGGACAAAATGTCAACAAAGTATCTTCTAAAGTGGTTTTGACATTTAATCTAAATAATTCTAAAGCATTTTCTGAAGAAGAAAAAGAGCTGCTAAAAATCAAATTAGATTCAAAATTATCTTCCGAAAAAGTATTGATTTTAAATTGTGATGAAGATAGAAGCCAACTACGAAATAAAGATATAATCATCAAACGGTTTTTGGAATTACTAAAAAATGCTTTGATCGTTCCAAAGAAAAGAAAAGCAACAAAAATTCCTCGTTCCGTCATCGAAAAAAGAATCAAAGCCAAACGTAATCTTTCAGAAATCAAACAAAACAGGAGAAAGCCAAATTTTTAATTTTAAAGTAATTACTTTGATAATTATAATAAAGAGTTATATCTTTGCCTCGTCTCAAAAGGGGTGCTCTAAATTACGAGCTGAGATTATACCCAATGAACCTGGAACAGGTAATGCTGTTTAGGGAGGGCTGAGCGTTAAGAAAATGTTCGGTGAACATTTTTAGCGAAAGAGCCAGCAGGCGCCGCTGGCCTTTTTTTACGCTTTGCAAGAGTATCAATTTAATTTTTAACCAAAGAATAATTACCTCTTTTTATTCGTAACATTTTTTTACGAATGAAAACTCTATTAAACAACAAAAATAAGGCACTGCTTTATTTTCTCTTTCTTCTTTCTTCTTTCTTCTCTTTTTCTCAAGAAAAAGTAATAGACACCACCAAAGTAAACCCACTCGATGAGGTTTTGGTATCCGCAGTTCGTGTGACAACAAAAACACCAGTTTCATTCAGTAATTTGGATAAAAAGGAAATCAAATTCCGTAATCTTGGGCAAGATATTCCCATCTTGATGAACTACATGCCATCAGTTGTTACCACTTCCGATGCTGGAAATGGTGTGGGCTACACAGGAATTCGTGTTCGAGGAAGTGATGCTACAAGAGTTAATATCACCATCAACGGCATTCCATATAATGATGCAGAAAGCAGCGGAACCTATTGGGTAAACATGCCCGATTTTGCTTCTTCGGTGGAGAGTTTGCAATTGCAACGCGGTGTGGGAACTTCAACCAATGGCGCTGGAGCTTTTGGGGCAAGTTTAAATTTGCTCACTGATAGTTTTTCAAATGAAGCCAATGGCGAAATTTCTAATGCTGCCGGAAGTTTTACCACTAGAAAGCATACGGTAAAATTTAGCACAGGACTTTTAAATAATAATGCTGAAAAAAACTCAGCGCGAGGTTTTGAATTGGCAGGAAGATTATCCAATATTGACTCGCAAGGATATATTGATAGAGCTTCTTCTGATTTGAAATCCTATTTTTTACAGGGAACATTTGTGGGTAAAACTACTTTAATCAAAGCCTTAGTTTTTGGTGGAAAAGAAAAAACCTATCAATCATGGTATGGTGTTGATGGTGAAACATTAAACAATGAAAGAACCTTTAATTATGCTGGTATGTATATTGATGCTTTTGGGAACACAAAATTCTACGATAACCAAACCGATAATTATCAGCAAGATCATTATCAATTGCATTGGAATGAAAGACTTTCAGAAAACTGGAGTAGTAACATGGCATTGCATTATACGAAAGGAAAAGGGTATTATGAAGAATATCAAAATGCACAGAATTTTGCAGATTATGGTTTAACACCCATCATTGTTGATGCAACGATTATTAATACGACAGATTTAATTCGTCAAAAATGGCTAGATAATAATTTTTATGGAACAACTTTTTCTGCTAATTATAAGAAAGATAAGTTGGATGTCATTATTGGCGGTGGTTGGAATAAATATGAAGGCAAGCATTTTGGCAAAGTAATTTGGGCACGCTATGCTTCTACGAGTGAATTGGGCGATCATTATTATGACGATGTTGCTACCAAAAACGATGGTAATATTTTTGCAAAAGCCAATTATCAGGTTACTGAAAAAATAAGTCTTTATGGCGATTTGCAATACCGAAATGTAAATTATAAAGCCGATGGTGTCCAACCAACTTTAGTTAATGACATGTTTAACTTCTTTAATCCAAAAGCGGGGATGAGTTACAGTTTTAATGCTAAAAATATTTTCTATTTTTCTTATGCCAAAGCTAATCGTGAACCCAACAGAATCGATTATGAAGGTGGAAATGTAAAATCTGAACAACTAGATGACTATGAATTGGGTTGGCGATATGTTTCAGAGAAAATCAAAGTCAATACTAATATCTATTATATGGCCTACAAAGACCAATTAATACTAACAGGAAACCTGGATAATGTTGGCAATCCTATCCGTTCTAATAGTGAAAAAAGTTACCGTTTAGGTCTTGAGGTTGATGCAACAATTGCGCTTTCAAAGCAAGTTATTATTCGCCCAAATTTCACGTTAAGTCAGAATAGTAATGTCGATTTAAAAGTAGCTGGAGCGCATGTTGGCACAAAAGACATTGCCTATTCTCCATCAGTAATTGCAGGTAATATTTTAGTTTATAAACCAACAGAAAGTTTGCAAGTTGCTTGGCTTTCAAAATATGTGGGGGAACAATTCATGAATAACATAGAGTTGCCTGCTGCTAAGTTGGTAGATTACTTTGTAAACGATTTCAATATTGCATATGAAATCAAAGCTAAATCGATTTTTAAATCCATTGTTTTGACAGGTTTAATGAATAATATTTTAGACAAACAATATGTTTCCAATGGTTACATGTATGATGTTTACCCTTATTATTACCCTCAAGCGGGAATTAATTTCTTAGCGGGAGTGACTTTGAAATTTTAATTGGTAACATATAAATATCCTCCGTTAACATCAACCCGATATTGTTTCATAGGATATTGCTTTCCTGGACTTTGAGCTGTATATAAATTATATACCGAATTATCACAACTACAAGTAGCATTTATACCGGTTATGGTCATTGGGGCCGTACAAGTGCTATAAGGTTGATTTGGGCAGGCTAAATCAAAAGCCACATAATTATTTCCTGCGTTGAAAACTACAATTCCTCTGGCACCTTGAGAATAATCTACAACATGATTGCTTGCAAACTGGAGATTACTATAACCAGGCAAACTCAAATTTATTTGTAGGTTAACAGAATAATTAGGAATATTAGGGTTGTTATTATTAACACTTCCAGTATCACAACCAAAAGCAAATGGCATTACCAACAATATAATGAAAATTCTATACATATAAATTTATTTGAAATACTATGGTTTAACAAATTTAATTTAATTAACTTTGACATATGTTAAAACGCAAACAAATTTGAAATAAATTAAAAAATAATATCTTTGCAAAATGAAATCCCGTTGCGATGGGATTTTTTCTATTTATATAAACGATGAAATTATGAGTACAGTATCTTATTACACAGCTGAAGGATTAAAAAAATTAAGAGAAGAATTAGATCAACTTAAAAGTATAGAAAGACCAAAAGCTTCTCAGGCAATTGCTGAAGCAAGAGATAAAGGCGACTTATCCGAAAACGCAGAATATGACGCTGCCAAAGAAGCACAAGGCATGTTAGAAATGAGAATTTCCAAAATGGAAGAAGTATATTCAAACGCCAGATTGATTGATGAGTCACAACTTGATGTTTCCAAAGCTTTGGTTTTATCTAATGTAAAAATTAAAAATCAAGCTAACGGAATGGAATTAAAATATACTTTAGTGGCCGAAAGCGAAGCCGATTTAAAAACTGGAAAAATATCCGTGAGTTCTCCAATCGGTAAAGGATTATTAGGGAAAAAAGTGGGCGAAATTGCAGAAATCAGTGTGCCTAATGGAAAATTAAATTTCGAAATTTTAGAAATCTCTAGAGACTAATTAATTAGTATTCAGTGTTCAGTTTCTAGTGTTCAGTTGTATTTAAAAACGAAAGAATGAGTTCTATTTTCACCAAAATAATCAACGGAGAAATTCCGACATATAAAATTGCTGAAGACGAAAACTACTTGGCTTTTTTAGATGTAAACCCCAATGCAAAAGGACACACACTTTGTATTCCAAAACAAGAAATCGATAAGTTTTTTGACATGGAAGAAGAATTGTATCTAGGATTGATGAAATTTTCAAGGAAAGTGGCCAAAGCTTTGGAGAAAACCGTTCCATGCAAAAGAATTGGAGTTGCAGTAGTAGGATTAGAAGTGCCACATGCACATGTGCATTTAATTCCACTTCACGATATGGATGATATGCGTTTTCAAAGAAAAACGATTTTAACTAAAGAAGAATTTGAAGAGTTGGCGAAGGCCATTCAAAGTAATTTATAAAACTAAAAATCTCGATGTATCGAGATTTTTTTATGCCTTTTTAAAAGAAACTTGCATAGTTGTTCCTTTGCCTATTTCGGAGTGTAAGACTTTTATTTTTCCTTTATGGTATTCTTCTACAATTCTTTTGGTGAGGGATAAACCTAAGCCCCAACCACGTTTTTTTGTGGTAAATCCAGGTTCAAAAATGCGGTTGAACTCCTTTTTTGGAATCCCTTTTCCGCTATCAGTTACTAAGATTTTAACAGTGTGAGTATCTTGTTCAATTACAACAGCTAAAGTTCCTTTTCCCTTCATAGCATCAATTGCATTTTTAACTAAATTTTCTATGGTCCAACTGTGTAATGCCGGATTGAGCAAAACCAAAATAGATTTTTGAGTAGCTTTAAAGGAGAACTCTACTTGTTTAGAAAATCTCGATTTTAAATAATCAAAGGATTGTTCTGTTTCTTCTACTATATTTCTTTCCTCGAGTATGGGTTCAGATCCAATTTTTGAAAATCTATCGGTTATGGTTTGCAATCTAGTAATGTCTTTTTCAATTTCAGCAATGGTGGTTTCGTCAACATTGTCAGCTTTCATTATTTCGAGCCAACCTATTAAAGAAGACAAGGGTGTCCCAATTTGATGAGCTGTTTCTTTTGCCATTCCAGCCCATAGCTTGTTTTGAGTTGCCATTTTAGTACTGCGATAAAAGTTATAAACCATAGCGCCAAAAAGAAAAATAATCAGTAGTAAGCAATCGGATAATATTTTAATTTGTTTAGCAATGAGGAATTACCATAATATAAATATTGAAATTTTCCAGGAAGGTATTCCATTTTGATGGCATCATTTTGTGATTTTAGTTTTTCAAGAAAAGCTTTGAGTTTTAGCGGGTTTTTTTTAATATCTTCTTCAATATTAATATCGTTGATAATTTTATTGTTTTCGGTAACAATTATTGGGATATTTGGTTCTTTAATGATTTGAAATGGTAATTCCATATCAACATCGGCATTAGGATCGGCAATATTAATTTTTTTTTGTGCCAATGCCCAATTTTCCATTTTTAAACGCTCTTCGTTTTTGAAGATTTGAAAAAAAGTGAAGGTATTCCATAAAATTAAAGTCACTATGACAAATGAAGCCATTATGATAATCCACCGGGTAAAGTTTCTTTTTTCCGAAAACTGCATGCCAACTAATTTGGTTTAAAAGTAATGAAAAAATGATAACTTCAAATTTTGATGTAAAGGATTGTAAAGATAAAACATAAAAAAATTACATTTGTATAAACAAACAATATCATGCTTAGTTTCGAACCACATACTCTTTCGCCAGCCCAACTTCAAGGTTACTTACAAAGTGCTGTTGCGCCAAGACCTATTGCTTTTGCCAGCACTATGGATAAAAACGGGAAACCTAATTTATCACCGTTTAGTTTCTTTAATGTCTTTAGTTCAAATCCACCGATACTGGTTTTTTCGCCTGCACGACGAGTAAGAAACAATACTACGAAGCACACATTAGAAAATTGTAAAGTCACCAAAGAAGTAGTAATTAATATGGTCAACTATGATATTGTACAACAAATGTCATTGTCTAGTACAGAGTATCCCGATGGTGTAAACGAATTTATAAAATCAGGGTTGGCTATGTTGCCATCAGACATGATAAAGCCATATCGAGTAGCTGAAAGTCCAGTTCAATTTGAGTGCAAAGTGAATGATATTATCGCGTTAGGAAATCAAGGCGGCGCTGGGAATTTAATTATTTGTGAAGTAGTAAAAATTCATATTCATGAAAATATTTTAGATGCCAACAAAATGATTGACCAAAACAAAATAGATTTAGTCGCTCGTTTAGGGGGCAATTGGTATTCGCGTTCCAATCAAGGATTGTTTGAAGTAGAAAAACCATTAACTACACTTGGAATAGGCGTAGATGCAATTCCTGATTTTATCAAAAAAAGCCCTGTTTTTGATGGTAATGATTTAGGTAAATTAGGAAATGTAGAAGCATTGCCAACTCCATCAGAAATTACTATATTTGTACAACAAAATTTTGCTGTGAAAGGTGTTTTGAGTTCGGATGATGAAATGAAAATCCACCAAAAAGCAAAAGAATATTTGAATAATAATGATGCATTTTCTGCTTGGAAAGTGCTTTTAGCAAAACAATAATTATGGAAGTTACTGGAAAAATTAAAGTGGTAAATGCTGAGCAACAAGTGAGTGCTAGCTTTAAAAAAAGAGAATTAGTTGTCGCTACAGAAGAGCAATATCCACAATTTATCAGCATCAATTTTGTGCAAGATAAATGTGATTTGTTGAACAATTATAATGTTGGAGAAGCGGTAAAAGTTTCAATCAATTTGAGAGGAAGAGAATGGACAAATCCTCAAGGAGAAGTAAAATATTTTAACGACATTCAAGGTTGGAGAATTGAAAAATTACAATCAGAGGCACCGGCTGCAGGAATGCCTCCAATGCCAGCTGCAGAAGCCTTTGAACCAGCTACTAATTTCAACGAAGAAGAGCACGACGATTTGCCTTTCTAAAATATAGAAAATAAAGAGCAAAGACGTAAGTCAGAAATTAGGAATTATTCTAATCTCTGACTTTTTTTAAAATTCAAACTTTGTACTTCGTAAATCGTATTTCAGTATGCATTTTTTAACCAAAGAGTTATATTTTCCCCCAGTTGAAGAAGCTTCTTATGAAGGTGTTTTAGCTATTGGTGGCGATTTATCTGTGGAGCGATTATTATTGGCTTATCGAAACGGAATTTTTCCTTGGTTTAACGAAGATGACCCAATCCTTTGGTGGGCACCACCAGATAGAATGGTTGTAGTTCCTCAACTGTATAAAGTCTCTAAAAGTATTCGAAATTTGATGAATCAAAATAAATTTCAAGTAACGTTCAATCAGAATTTTAAGGCTGTCATCAGAAATTGTCAACAGATAAATCGCCCAGGTCAAGATGGTACTTGGTTATCTGATGATTTTATAGTTTCTTATACCAAACTACATGAAATGGGAATTGTTAAATCAGTAGAAGTGTGGCAAAACGATGAACTCGTTGGTGGATTATACGGTACAGATTTAGGACACATTTTTTGCGGCGAAAGTATGTTTTCTAAAGTTTCTAATGCTAGTAAAATCGGCTTTGTTTGGCTAGTGAATTATTTAAAAGAAAACAATTATAAATTGTTAGATTGCCAAGTTCACAACGATCATTTAGAAAAACTAGGTGCCTTTGAGATTTCCAGAGAAACATTTATGAAAGTATTGAAAAGTTAGTTTTCAGTTTTTAGTCTCAGTTTTCAGTTCTTATAAAAACACTTAAAATTAGTTTTTACAACCAAATTTTTCAGGGTTATTAATCATGTAATTTATCAATTTCCCTATTTCGAGTGATTTAGATGATAGTATATTAAAATCTTCACTAGAAATATAATTACATTCCAGAGCAAAGTCTAACCAAACATTTGTTTCTGAATTTTCAGAATCGCTATCGGTTAATTTACTGATAAAATGATTTACATACCTTCTTTTTCTATAGCCTTCTGCCATATTAGCACAGACACTTCGCGAAGAAAGTCTTATTTGATCTGTTAGAGAATATTTTTCTTCAGCAGGAAACTTTTTAGAAATTTTAAAAATTTCCATCGCCAATTGAAATGCTTTTTGATAAGCCAATAATTCCTTGTAATCCATTTTAATAAATAATTAAATAACTATTATAAAACTGCAAACTTAGACTGCAAACCGAATACTATTTCCTCTTCCAACAATCCTCTACATGATCATTGACCATTCCTGTAGCTTGCATATGGGCATAAACCACAGTTGAACCAACAAATTTAAATCCACGCTTTTTCAAATCTTTGCTAATGGTATCTGAAAGTGGAGTTGTAGCTTGAATTTCTTTTGTGGTTTTTATATTGTTATGTATCGGTTTCCCTTCAATAAAACCCCAAATATACTTAGAGAAACTTCCAAATTCTTCTTGCACTTTAATAAAAGCAACAGCATTGGCAATCGTTCCTCTAATTTTTAATTGGTTGCGTATAATTCCTGAATCTTGTAATAATTCTAGAATTTTATTTTCATTATAATTGGCAATTTTCTTGTAATCAAAAAAGTCAAAAGCGTTCCTAAAGTTATCTCTCTTTTTCAATATAGTATACCAACTCAAACCCGCTTGAAACGTTTCTAAGACCAGAAATTCAAATAATTTATCATCTTCATAAACTGGATTTCCCCATTCGTTATCGTGATAATCTCTATATAAATCGTCTTTCTCGCACCAAGCGCAGCGAATTTTATTTTCCATCTAATATTATTTAAACTGTTTTGGATTTTGAAGTGTAGAAAAAATATCGAGTATATAAATCCTGTTTAACTCAATTTTATAAACTATTTTATAATTCCATTTCGGGAAAAATCTGATAGTATTGTCGTTGAAAAGTGGTTCAACTGGATTTTTTTCCGGAAAAATATTTAGTTTATCTCCTAATTCAAATAATGTATCAATAACTAAATCGGCATTTTGAGGACTTTCTAAATAAATGTAATCGTATATTTCTTGTAGTGATGCAACTGAGTTTTTTGACCAAACAGCAGGTTTCATTTTCT
>Ga0114958_10000600_pt1 | contig 30793 bp, 41 predicted proteins | sample C_130208_EF_Meta_FD_89577 | JGI IMG/M metagenome (GOLD analysis project Ga0114958, IMG submission 89577) | Freshwater microbial communities from Lake Croche, Canada to study carbon cycling - C_130208_EF_MetaG | ecosystem: Environmental > Aquatic > Freshwater > Lake | place: Lake Croche, Canada... | reverse complement strand
AGTGAGTACCATTTCATCCAATAATATTGTTGTCAATTATGTTGTCAATTCCGATGCATTAAATAAGGCAGCTGACCAGTTCGACAATCTGACCGATGCTGAACGTGCTTCAATAAATGAAACGAAAAAGCTAAATAGGGCATTAAAGGAAACCGGTGATGAAGGCCAGAAGTCAACCAAGAATGTCAAGGATGGCTTTTTGAGTCTTAACAATATATCCAAAAATCTTGCTGGTACACTAGTTGGTTTATTCGCCATTGGATCAATCAAGCAGTTTGGTGCTGAAGTTCTGGCAACAACATTGAAGTATGAATCATTAAGATCAGCAATTGATTTTACTTCTGGATCGATGCAGCAAGGTGGATACAATATGCAGTTTTTAATGAAGACTGCTGAAAAACTAGGGATATCACTTGATTCTGCTGTTGTTGGATTCAAGACAATATCAGGTGCTGCCAGTCAAGCTGGTTATTCTGGCGGACAAACAAGAAACATATTTGAAAACGTATCCAAAGCAGTTTCAGCATTCAAATTAAGTGGCGATGATGCCAAAGGTGTATTTCTTGCATTAGGTCAGATGATTTCAAAGGGAACTGTTGCAAGCGAAGAATTACGTGGTCAGATTGGTGAACGATTACCAGGCGCATTCAGTATTGCTGCCAAATCAATGAATGTAACAGAAAAGGAATTGAATAAAATGCTTCAATCTGGCAAGGTAACAACCAGAGAATTCTTAATTCCATTTACGGAAGCATTGGCCAGAATGTCTGAATCTGCTGCTGGAAAGGATGGCGCAGCAAAACGAATTACCTTGTTACAAAATGCATGGGAATCATTATTGAATACAATAGGTCAAAATGCCAATGCTGGTGGAGATACTTTTTTTGGTGGTTTAATAAATGGATTTGGTAAGATTACCAAAGCATTGAATGAATACTTGATGACGCAAAAGCAAGTTGCTGAACAAGACTTTTTCAAACAATCGACTAAAGTCCAAGAAGAATGGTCAAAGGCATCTGATGAAGCAATCAAAAGAGCAATGACCAGCGAAAAGTATTCAATACAGAATCTAAAGAATGAAATTGTTCAGCGAAGGGAAGTCAATAATGAGATTGAATTTAATGGAAATGCCACAAGTGATACAAGGGAAGAATATTTGAAACTAAACAAAGCAACAGAAGCAGAAATCAACCTTCGCAGGGCAAATCTTGATGGATTGTTTAAGTTGCTAGAAGCAAGAAAAGCCAATGGTGCTGTTGGTGCTGCAATAGCTGCCAAGACAGACAAGGAACTAAAAGATGAATACAAAGCATTATTGAATATCATCGATGCGCAGGAAAAGATTGCAGCATTGAAGATTGAAGCCACAACACCAGATGAATTCAAGCAGAAACAAAAGCTACTTGAAAACCAAATTACATTCAATCAAAAACGATTAACAGTTGACCGTAAGTATGCCAAATTAGGTGTTGATGATGCTAAATTAAATGGTGATCTGCGAGTTGCGGAAAACTTAAAATATAATTCTGACATTGTTGCCAACGAAAAAAAGCATAATGAAGAAATCAAAAAGAAGTGGGATGAACTGACCAACTCTTTAATTGACAAAGCAAGGAAACGTGGTCAACTTATTCAAGGTGCAGAAGAAGACCGATACAAAGCAGATGTGGAAATGATTAACAATCGCAGAGATATTGCAGAACTTGATATTCAAGCAATGGGATTAGCCGAAAAGGAAGAAAAGAAAAGAATCATTCAGAACAATATTAAGTTCAATGAAGAACAAATCAAGATTGAAGAAGATGCTGCGAATAAAGGAATTGAAGGTGCGCAGGCAAAAGCTGATAAATTAAAAGCCATCAACAATAAACTGAATGCCGATTTACTGAATTCAGATAAGATGTCTGCTGAAGAAAGGCAGGCAATAGTTGAAAAGTCGGTTGAATTAGCCAGCACATTATATCAAGGTTTTACAGACCTATATCTTGCTAATAAATCAAATGAACTGGCAGCAACATCAGCATATTATGATGAACAGATTCGACTTGCTGGTGATAATGAACAAAAAAAAGTAGAACTTGAAGAAAAGAAAAAATCAAAAGAAAAGGAAATAAGAATTGAAATGTTTCGTGCGCAACAAGCAGCAGCAGTTGCACAAGTTATCTTTAATACTGCACCTATAATTGCACAACAACTTTCTGGAGTTATTACTGCACCATTAGCAGCATTATCATATGCAATTGCAGCTGCGCAAATTGGTTTTATATTGGCGCAACCAGTGCCGGCATACAAAGAAGGTACAAAAGGTAAAAAACACAAAGGTGGTTTTGCATATGTCGGTGATGGTGGTGAGTCAGAATTGATCACAACGCCAGGCGGTAAGTCATTCTGGAGTCCTGCAACCACAACATTGGTTGATCTGCCAAAAGGATCGCAAGTCTTCAACCAGAAACAGTTGTCGCAGGAATTGTTTCTTGGAACTGCGATGTCAAGACAAGGCAGGCAATCGAATGGAAGTGATCGTGTAGTTGAACGATTAGCGAGCATTGAAAGTGCATTGATGGGATTGCCAATTACACAATTGAATATGGATGAACGTGGATTCGAAAAGTATATTCGCACACCGAAACGCACAACTAAGATTTTAAACAATCGATTCCCTAGTAACTGATGGCAGGATGGAGTTTTTTCCTAAATGGAACGGAAGTTGAAGAACCTATTGGATGGGATGCTGTGGAGTTCACAGCAAAGCGGATGGATTCGCATGGAATGGATCAACCATTCAGCACAGAACTTACATTCGATGGTGTTGGTGCGAGGTTGATAAAGGCGCAGTATGATGCACACTTTATCAATGCCAACATCACACTATTAATCACATCAGATGTCAATGTCAATGGCACGGCATGGTCATATCTTGGCTATGTTGATTTATCAATATATTCCGAAAAGAATGTATGCGACACAGATAGCTGGGAAGTAACTGTTGGAATACTTGAAGACAATTTTCGAGAGAAATTTAAGGCTCGAATGGATGTCGAAGTTGATTTACTGACACTGAAAGACCTCGATCAGAATACAATTCCTGCGATTACGTTGCATGAAACTCGGCTACATTGTCAAGAATTATTTTTGGCTGGTGAAGGTGCTCAATTAGCTGCTGTTTCAAATGAAGGTATTTTTTGGTTAGATAGTTGGGATAGAGATTTATTCGCTATAACAATGCCTATTTATTGGGGTAATTCAGATTTTAAGGGAACATTTGGAAACACACTTGATCCAACTGGATTAAATTATACAGATACTAATTGTTTTTTTGTCAATAATAGTTCTTTTACAAGAAAAATTAATTTAAATTTTTCTGTTATTATTGGTTTTAGGTGGTCTGCAATTGAATATATATATCCTTATGATCCTCAGGGAGATACTGCAAGTATTGATGTTGCAATTGTTGTAAGAGATAAAGATAATAATATAACAGATTATAGAACCATTTATACAAGCACTTCAGCATCTTATAATGATGGTGGCCCTCAAACTGTTTATTCAAATTTAAATGTATCATATTCTGGTGATTTTACTGTTCCTAAAGGAGGTAGAATTTTAGCATATGTAGAGTGGTCAAATAAAGGAGGCGATACTTTTAGAAGATATGTTGATGTTGGTTTATTGGTAACTGGACTAGCTATGCTGGTCAATATTGATAATGCTTGCCTAACAATGACTGAGTTAAATAGTTCAGCAGATGCCTCGCTAGCCAAAGGATTACTTGTAAAGGATTATCTTGATAGACTGACATACATTATAACTGGTCAGCAGAATGCAATCGTATCAGATTATTTCCAGCAATCAACTGGCTGCGAATGGGCCAATATGCTGACCACTGGTTTATATATCCGTAACGCTGCAACAATTGATACTTTAGTAAATGGATGTGGAACAACAACCCCAGTAGAAGCATTATATTCTCTAAAAACCAGTTTTAAAAAGACATTTGAAAACCTTAGTAAAATATTTTGCCTTGGCTGGCAGTACGAGCAGCAAATTGACTTATCATGGAAGATCCGCATTGAGCCAGTAGATTATTTCTATCAAGCAAATCTGATGGCTTCCTTCGAAAATGTTGGTGATATCAGGCAGTATGCAATGACCGATAAGTTGATGAACAACGTTACTGTTGGCTATTCTGACAAGTGGAAAAACATCGCTGTTTCTGGAATCTTTGAAATCCATACAGAACGCAATTACTTTATAAAAAACAAAGCCACAACGAATGGGTCAACTGCCAAGTTAGATTTGAAATCGGATATCATTGCATCCGGATATGCTATTGAATTCAGCAGACGATTGCAGTTCTTGCGTGATGATTCCGGTTCTTCTGACCGACCAAATGACTATGAAACTTTTATCATTGCTTTGAATTCTGGTTCTGTTTCAATTGCTGAAATTGCTGGTTCTGGCTATCAGTTGCCAAATGAAACTGGTCCAAAGACTTTTACAGCTGGAACAGTAAGCTATGGTAGCAACTTTATCGCTGTTAGCAATGCGCCAATAGGAAGGATTTATAATATACCATTAACACCAATGCGGAATGCCATAAGATGGTGGAAGCTGTTGGGAATGCACACATTTGGTCTTGATACTGCCGATGCAAAGCTGTTCTTCCAAGTCGGGGAATATTACACAACATATTCAAGTGAGATTGCATCAAGTTGTTTGGAGGAAATACAAGGCGAAGTATTGGCAGAAAATATTGATATTTCCGTTGACATAATTCAACCGGCATATCAGGAATATATATTCAAGCCCATCGCAGTAGAATTTGAATATCCGCAGACATTGTGCAACTTCATAGGAATGGGTGATCCTGGTAATGGAATTGTTCAATTTACTTCTGGTAGTTTAACCGGTCTTGGATTCATTCAAGAATCTGCCAACAAACCAGAAGATCCTTCCGGTGGCACAACTAAATTTACGTTAATTTTGTCAAACAAAACCTTACCAACTGGCCGACCATATTCCGATGGTTATTCAGATGGATTTGAATAAAAAACTATGGCCATAAAAACCAAAGCACAATTAGCAGCAGAAAGTGCAGCAACATTTGCAGATAATACCAATGGTGATATCACTCCGGTATTGCATCGTACTTACAATACTGATACGATTGATTCATTCTTGACTTCTAAGGATGCTAGCGAATTGCAAGCGGTAATGCTGGAAAATAGATCCAGTTCTAAGGCATCCGCTAATACTGTGGATTTATCTACGGCTGATGGCAACTTTGTTCATATTACTGGAAGTATAACCATCGCAGGATTCGGAACTGTGCAGGCTGGTGCAAGGTTTGTCTTACTTTTTGAAGCTGCATTGACATTACAATATAATTCCGTTTCGTTGATTCTACCAACATCTGCGAACATTACAACGGCTATTGGCGATACGGCATTTATGATTTCTGAAGGCGGTGGTAACTGGAGATGCGTGGCCTATCAACGTAAAAGCGGTGCTGCCTTGGTTGGTGGTGGCGGTGGTGGTGGCACTTGGGGTTCAATCACTGGAACGCTATCTGATCAAACAGACTTGCAGGGTGCTTTGGATGCAAAAATTGATGAAAATGCTGCAATAACTGGCGCAACTAAAACTAAAATTTCCTATGATGTAAAAGGGCTTGTAACGGCTGGTGCTGATGCAGCTATTGTTGACATAACTGGACTTCAGACTGCATTAGATGGTAAATTCGATGATCCTACTGGTTCAACTAGTCAATACTTACGTGGTGATGGCTCACTTGCTACATTTCCAACTATACCAGCAGCGCAGATTCAGTCAGATTGGACTCAAACAAATAACGCTGCACTTGACTATATTAAGAATAAGCCAACAGTTGGAAGCGGTACTGTTACTTCGATTGCTACTGCTGGGTTATTATCAGGCGGAACAATCACAAGTAGCGGAACAATTACAACTTCTATAAATACCAACAAATTAGTTGGAAGGTCTTCGGCAAGTGCTGGAGTTATGGAAGAAATAGCAGTAGGTAGTGGATTAACGCTATCTGGCGGAACGCTAACCAATACAGCAACACCTACACCTTTGGGTTACTATGGTGCATTTCAAGATCAAACCATACAAACTGCTGCTGCTATTAATACACCTTATGCAATGAAGTTTGGCCTAACGGATTTGAATAATGGTGTTACGATAGTTAGTGATGGAAGTAATTTAACAAGAATTACATTTGCATATAGTGGTGTTTATAATATTCAATTTTCAGCACAATTTGACAGAACAAATAGCGGAACTGATGTTGTAGATATTTGGTTAAGAAAAAATGGGGCTGATGTAGCAGGAACTGGTGGCAAGATTGTATTAACTGGAAGTGCTGCTGCATCTCCATTGATTGCGACTTGGAATTATGTATTAGATGTAATAGGAACGGATTACTATCAATTGATGTGGAGTACACCAGATACTCACGTTAGAATATTATATGAAGCTGCTCAAACTTCGCCATTTGCGCATCCAATTATTCCATCTACAATTTTGACAGTAACACAACAGTCTGGAATAATGGCCGGAAGTGGATTGACTGCATTGAATGGAATTTCAGCAATTACTAACCCAGTTCAGACATTCGCTACTAATGGTAGTGGTTCTGATTTCAATATTGCATCAACTGGAACAACTCACACTTTTAATTTACCAACTGCATCCGCATCGGTTCGTGGTGCATTAAGTTCAGCAAATTGGACTACATTTAACAACAAGCAAGATGCAATAACTGGTGGCGCAACAACTATTACAAGCAGCAATTTAGCTTTATCAAAAGCATTAGTCAGCGATGCCAGCGGTAAGGTCGCAGCAGCTACTACTACCGCACTAGAACTTGGATATGTCAGCGGAGTAAGTTCAGCAATACAGACACAATTTAGTGGAAAAGCACCAACAAATTTAGTCGGTTCACCTTGTGAGATTCAAACGGCTGTAAGTGATGAAACTACTTCATTGACAACTGGAACTAGCAAGATGACTTTCAGGATGCCTTACGCAATGACAGTTACATCTGTACGAGCATCAGTCAATACTGCACCAACTGGATCGGCAATAAGTGTGGATGTAAAGGAAAATGGCACTTCAATAATGACAACCACCAAAATCAGTATTGCTGCAACGACTAAAACTTCTGTTGGTTCTGGAACACCAGTAATTACAGATTCTGCACTTGCAGATGATTCTGAAATCTCGATCGACATTCTAACAGTTGGAAGCACATTCAGCGGATCAGGTCTTAAAGTAACTATTATCGGAACTAGAGCATGATAATAAATCCATTCATAATCAAAGCACCTTATGATTCGGATGCTTATGCCTTTATTTTGGCTGCAAATCTTAAAACAGATACGCAGGCCAATGCCATAAATAATTTGGTTTTATCATTAAAATCAAATTCATTATGGACAAAAATGAATGCTGTGTATCCAGTAATTGGAGGAACTGCTGCAAGCCATAAATTTAATCTAAAGAATCCATTAGATACTAATGCAGCATTTAGATTAGCATTTGCAGGAGGATGGACACATTCGGCAACTGGAATGCAAGGAAGTACAACTGGATACGCTAATACATTTCTTGCACCATCTTCTATATTATCTCTTACAAGTGGACACATATCTTATTATTCAAGATTGCAAAATCAGCAGGTTGGAGATAGTGTAATAGGATCTGCAACTGGTACTGGATCTGAAAATATTATTGTAATGTCAATTGCTAGATCAGTTACTAATACATCATCTGGAGGATGGGCTTCTCAAAGTCCAGCTGGAGCAATTACAACTTTATCTGGAACATCAACACAAGGTTTATTCACAACTACAAGAACAAGTGCAACGGCTTCAACTTTAAAAATATTTAGAAATGCAATTGCTGGAACTGCTGCATCTGCTAATGGAACTGGCATTCTTCCAACTAATACAATTACCTTGAATTGTCTTAATTATGCGATGGGTCAAACTGCTTTTTCTGCTAAAGAATGTGCTTTTGCTTCAATCGGAAGTGGACTTACAGATACTGATGTTTCTAATCTATACACAATTGTTCAAGCATATCAAACCGCATTAGGTCGCAACGTATGATACAAGTCTATTTATTAAATGCTGAACAAGCTGCCTCTCTGGTAGGTGTTGAGTATATACTAGAAGTCATTTTCAATCCAATTCAAGATGCTTCTGATAATTGGATAATTTCACAAGAAGAAGTCGATCAATGCTCAATTGATTGGGTGAAAGAATTACCTTTGATTGACTATTTTCCAAAAACATCAGAAATATAATGGCCACAAATCCATTTTACAGATTCGAAAATTCCAATTGGAATACTGCATTTGAGCCAGCATTCACGCCAACTGTGGATGCACTATATGATTTTATTGTTGATATTTCAAATGGATTTTCGGTCGGTGCATCATTAAATTTTGGATTAAGATTGATTCGAAATATTATTGAAGAAAGGAATGCAGCACCTTATCATTTCAACTTTATCCTCGTGCCATCCAATCCAATTCCAATGGTTCCAGTTGGTTCAGGTACACAGTCTTGGCAGTATTACATAACCGATAAGCAATTAATTTCACTTCATTCTGGTCAAAAATTCGTAATTGATTTTACAACAGTAGATGGAATTATAACTGTCACAACCGTAACGCCAAATACAGATGTCAGCTATCCTTACGATTATTCGCTGCCATTATTTCCAACAGAAATAGCAGCATATAGGGCCTTGGAAATTACTCACGCAAACGGTGCTGCATTTTTTCCACCTGAATATAAGTATGATTCAACCACCGGAATTGCGACATCAAGTGTGGCTAGATTTCAGGATTGCAAATTCAATGAAACAACTGGATTCGGTGAACGCTATCCGCTAATTACTGCACCAGTATCACCTTATTGGAGTTTGGAAATTTCTGCAATGTCTGCCGATGAAAGGTATATGCTTCTATTGATTAATAGAATCATAGAATTTGGCCTTGACAGCACAAAGACAGCAGCAGAAATTGAAGTCTATATATTGAACTTAATCTATCCAGATGGATGGGCAGTTTTAGGAGGTTTTGATTTGACTGGTTATCCTAGGGTGCAATATACATTTTTCAATAATGACAATAAAGAATCATTGGCTATAATTGGAAGGTTTGATGCTGAATGGAAATGGCAAAGATTTTTTAACCGATGGACAAGCAACACAATAGGTCTATTGGAAGTGATGGAAATTACTTCACCGACAACACAATTGCCATACCCACCAACGGTTGGAAAAGGATACTCCATTGATCCTGAAAATTTATGGTATGATTTCGAGCAGATTTGCTTTACCGATGCCTGCGACATTCCAGTTGAATACTATCCGATGCCAGCCAAGACAGCTGACCACTTGCAGTTCAATGTAATTCCATCAATCAGCAACACAACTGGAATAATAGAATCAAAAATTGGGTTGTTTGATTGCCAAGAAAATTTCATTCAGGAAATTGGAACTCAAAATAAAATAACAATTAATTGTAATATTTGTAGTAGACCAATTCTTTTTGATGGTTTTAATTTAAATTTAGAAGGATATTTTAATGGAGTTAGAAATTATGTAAATATTACACCACCTTATGAAGTTTATTATGAATATGGTATTTTTATTTTTAATGGCCCAAATCAACTTACAGACGAATTAATTTATGCTAATACCACTCCTTTAGATACATATTATAACACATATGAATATCCACAATGGATAATAGATTTAGAAAATATTATATCAGATTCAAATAATACTTTAGTTATTAGTTCTTATAATGATATTACTGGACTTGCAAATATAAGTTATACTTCTAATACATTAGAATGTATAACAAATCCACACGCATTTTTATTATTAAGAAATATTGCAACTCAAGAAATTGTAAATATTTTTTTAGAAATTCCATATATTCAAAATATAATAACTTCCACACAACTACAAGCATCAATTGACATTCCATCGGTTTCAACTGGTGAATATAAATTTGGGCTATACAACCAGTCAGAATCAGCGTTAGAAATATATTCCACATCTAACCCGATTCGCATTGATAATTTTGAATGTTTTTCAGAAATCATAGAATTCTGGGGTGATGGAATTGTTGAAGGATTCGAATACTATCCAAATTGGACACAACGTATCCGGATGGGCATCAATGGCGGTGGTGAGAAAATTCAACTAGAAGAATCATTATACCGGCAGTCAAATGGAATTCATCGCAGACCGCAGAATAAAACAGATTTATCATTAGATTTGCATACTGATTATTTAGATTTGCCAGCTATCAAGGCCATGACTTCTGCCACAAGACACAAGTTTTTGATCTGGAAAAATCAGAATATCTTTGTCAATGGTGATATTGAGGTTGCCACAACTCAAGATTTCACCAATGAAAGCTCCTTCGAAACTTTGAGCCAAATGAAGTTTCAGGCACTCGTGCAGGGCTATCAGCCCTACAACAACAGCTGTTTAGGCTGTTAAAATCATTTAAAAAAATGTCTTGTTTCACAATTACTTGTCCATCCGATGGTTGCTATGCCAATTATCTGTGCGACATCGAAAAAGAAAATAGAATTGTGGCTGCTGTTCTTGTTAAGAAGGGAGTCCCAATCACAAAAACTACTTCAGCTGCTTGGCTTGATAGTTTGTTGATAGCTTGCAATGAAGGTAATGGATTTTTGATTCTGAATATTTCAGGCGAGAAACCAAGACCAGATACTGCTGAACTTCCAGGTCGTGGAAAGCAGTTGAACAAACCAGGAGGAAAAACTCATACCTTGAACTTTACCGATATGCAAGGTGTTGTGAATGTTGATTTCTACAATAAGATTGCCAGAACTTCCAAGAATTATGATTTGTATTACTTCACACCAGACTTGATATGGGATGTTGCCGGTGAAACCATTTCACTTGTTGCAGATCCAGTTATCACAGCTGATTTGAATACTTACATCGGTTCTGAGGCGACTATTAAGTGGGTTTCTAAAGGCAATCCATTGCCATGCGAATTTGATGTCGATACATTGTTGGATGGTTTATATTATGAAATTTCCGGCACAACTGATCCTGATTTTTCAATTGAAGTTCAAACTGGTGGATCTGCAACATCAACATTTACTGCTGACTTAAATATTGCATTGTATTCTAGCCCTGAATTAGTTTGGTCAGTATCTGCACCAAGTAACGATGATTTTACTGTTTCTGTTGATCCTATAACTGGTATAGTAACAGTTATTGCGCCAAACCAAGATAGTCAAACAACTACATTCACTTTGAAAGTAACCAACATTTATGGTTGTATTTTTGGTGAGCAAATTGTAACTGCCTTCACCGGCATCACACCGTAATAAATGGAAGAGTTAATCAGGGCAATCAGTAGTTTATTATCCACCAGTAAGGTGCGTAATGGCGAATTGGACTATATTGAAGAAGCCAGAGAAAAGGCAGAGGTATTGGAATACCATTTCGATACTGATTACCCTGATGACCTTCTAAGGACGCAACATCCATCTGAAGAAGCATGGATGAAGGAATACAGAAGGCGAAGATGGCAACCGGTAACGATGTCATCAACTGGTCGCATTTATATTTTTCTTCAAAAAATACAGCAAGCGGATGACTTTAAGATTAAGTTTAAAAAGGATTTTGCAGAAACTGGCATCGTTGAATTTGTAGATGGTCAACCAAATACACTTGCTGATTATGTAACATTTCAGCTGCCAAAATTCAAAAACCTAGAAACATGGACATTCAATGTCTTCTTGAAGACTTATCTTCAGGATGCCAATGCAATTGTTCTGATGCTTCCAGACATAGACGATTGGATTGAACAACCAGAACTGATTCAACTTGATTTCACAAAACCATATCCACAGATTTTTGATTCTGAAGATTTGATTTATGAAGATGACAATGTTGTCATTGTGAAGGTTGAAGAATATTGTGATGCATCCGGTAGGGAATGGGATCAATTCATGGCAATTCACGAAGGCGGAATCTTGCTGTATCGCCAGGTGATGCCATACGAAAAAAGTGTATTTTCATTCGAAATCTATTCACAAGAATTTAACTTTAGAAGGTTGCCAGTTGTTAAAGTTGGTAACATCATTGATGAAGTCGAAGATGGTCATCTGCTGTACGATTCGATTCTTGCACCATGTCTTCCAGCATGGAATGAAGCATTATATCGCACAGATGATTTGAACATCATATGGGCCATTCACGCACTTCCGCAGAAGTGGATGGTGAAAACATCCAACTGCAAAACTTGCAAGGGATCTGGACAAACTAAGTCCAAAAACAATGAACTGATTGGTTGTGGAACTTGCAACGGATCTGGGCTGGATTCTGCTACACCATTCGGTGTGGTTGAAGTCAATCTTCCAAAGGCATCAGCATTGCAACCTAATCCGGTCAATATCCCAACACCACCGATGGGGTATATCGAACGACCATTGGATTCTGTTGATGCATTCAAGAAGGATATTGAAGATAAAATATATCAAGGATTTCAGGCAATCGGTCTGGAAATATTGACTCAAATTCCAAGCAATCAATCAGGCATTGCGAAGGAGTATGATCGCAAAGAAATCAATACATTCTGCTATTCAGTTGCTGTTCATCTGTCAGCTGTGTATGAGCATCTGTGTGAACTTATCCTGCTGCAACGATATTCAGGTCTTGTTGATTCTGGGCTGCTGAATTATGAAAAGCAGATTGCAGCATTGCCACAGATAACTGTTCCAACTGATTTCGATGTACTAACCACATCAATGATTGGCGATATGTTGTCAACTGCAAGGAATAATAATTTCAATCCGATCATCATCAATGGCATTGAGATGGATTACACCGAAAAATTGTATGGTGAAAATAGCTATCAATTGACTGTGCTGAAATTGGTCAACAAACTTGATCCTTTGCCATTTAAGAAGCCAGATGAAAAGATGGCAATCAAGGAAAGTATGGGATGCACAGAGATTGACTACATCATGAGTACATACCTTCCTGCATTTATTGCGCAGCTGATTGATGCCAATCCGGATTTCGTAAAGATGCCGATGCCAGAGCAAAAGGCATTACTGATTGGATTGTCGCAGATTAAACTTGATGAAATCAAAGCTGGTATTGTGCCAATAATGCCAGTCGGATGATCACGCAAAAACAATTAGAGATAATCAAGAAAATCCAATTGCTGCAAGCAAGTATTGAAAGCAGCATGGACAATCGATTACCTTTGATTTTTTCCAAGCTATCTGACCAAGTGATTGAACTGGCAAATCAACTTCCATTGGATGCTAAGGATCGTGCAAAACTATTGCGTGAAACTATAACATTAAAGCAGCAGATCGCTGCAACTATCATCAATAATAAGGAATACCAGCAGGAAGTTGGCAATGTAATCACAGGATTTAAGGAATTAAAAAATCTAAGTGATGCCTATTTTTCTGAATTGATTGATGGTTTTTCTGCCAAAGATGAATTATACAAGGAAATCCTGAATGCCAATATCACATTGACAAAGGACAATCTTCTAGGTGCTGGCATTCGCAACAATTTCGGTAATGCAATCACAGAAGTATTAAAGGCCAATGTTTCTGGCATTTCAAATCGTACAACCTTGAATGCTACACTTCGCAAGTTCATTGAAGGCACAGAAGCAGATCAACCATTCCTTAACCGGTACATCAAGCAGACAACTAATGATGCTGTTATGGGATTCAATCGTGAATATATTCAGACAGTCAGCGAAGATTTAAATCTTGCATATTACTTCTATGCCGGTACATTGATTGCCGATTCCAGAAGTTTTTGCAAGCCAAGAACTGGCAGATACTTTACAAAAAAAGAAGTGCAAAACTGGTCGAAGTTGGGCAATTGGAATGGAAGGATGGCTGGAACAAATGAAAATACTATTTTCACCAATGCTGGTGGTTATAATTGCAGACATACCATCTGGCCAGTAACTAAGGTGCAATATGAGATTGCAAAACGAAATGGAACGGCAGGATTAAAATAATATCTTTGAATTATGAATTGCTTAGAAAATTACATAGGACTTCGATCATGCACAGCTGGCACACCATTGTCTAATCTATGGATTAACGATCTGCCAGGCATGTCAACTGAACTGCTGGATAAGATTGCAACCACCGACCAGATTACTTATTCTGGTGTGTGGGAATCAATCCAGCGATCTGCATATGAGGATTTCAAATTTGACATTCAGAATGCCTTGTATCTAAGTGCCGAAGCACAGTTAGATCAGGTGTTGTTCCAGACTTCCAAAAACTTCGTACAGAACTGGCAGCAGATTGATCCATTGCCAGCAGCAGCAGAATATCGTGGTGTGTTCGTATCAATTCAAGGCAGCAAGTATTTAGGTCTGCGAGTAAAGCAGCTATACATATACAATGCTGGTGCAATCGCAGTTCAGGATGTATCCTTAAAGATATACCAGACACAAGATGCCAAGTTGTTGTGGAGTGATTCTGTTGAACTTCTTCCAGGTATGAATTACATACCGGTGAATCAAGTTTTTTACTCTGATTTTGACAAAGTGAACATCGCATTGATGGTCGATTGTACTGATCTGGATACTTTGCAAGGATCATTCATTGACTATGGCTGGAATCAGATGGACATCGAATGTGCAACCAGATTTACTTATCTATGGCGCAATGGTTGGTCAATTTTCCCAATCACAGCACCATTGGAATATGGTCTTGGTGTGGACTGGTCGCAGGATAACAGTCAATCTGGAATCTATTGGGATGCAGAATTGCTTTGCTCACTTGATGCATTTATTTGTGGACAACGTGAATTCCTAAAAATGGCATATGCCTATAAATTAGCCTATCAAATATTGTGGAATAAGATGCTGACACAACGTGGTAACTATTTTGCACAAAGCAATAAAGACATCACAGAACGTAACATGGCAACGATGGATGAGAAATATAAGGCAATGCTGGCAACATGGGCCAGACAACTTAATTTACGTTCTGAAGGCCTATGCTTCAATTGTGAAGAAGCTGCTTTGGTTCAGGTTGGCAGATTGCGACCATAAAAAAAACCAGCAGAATATCCGCTGGCTTTTAGATGTTAAACCAATTAAATCTTAAAATTTACCCTGCGCAAATTAAGGTATAATCCTTCATTTGCTTTGAAATTATTTTCACGTTTTCCATACAATCTGACAGCCCAGAATCGAAATTCAAACCTTTTTTCAAGGTAATCAGATTTTCTTTGTGAAGATTGATGCTTTTCTGGTGTGGATGTGATAAGCTGTCAAACCTTCCAGGCTGTCGGAATATCTTTACTCTTTTGGATGCACATCTGCGATATAGGTCATCATCTTCTGCACCCCATCCCCAATATTCGTTTGAAAAACCGTTGATTTTTGCAAAAATATCTACCGGAAAAATGACAACACCACCGAAGTATTCCTTGTAGGGCATCCTATAAATGAACTGCTGAACTTTACCAGCAAGATGCCAAACAAATGAATCTAGCGCATAATTTACCTTGACCGGTATCATATCGACATCATGGATGCAGATTGCAGTTTCCTGCGGATCAATATACTTGAATCCGATGTTAATCATCTTGCCTCGATTAAATGGCTTGTCATCGCATTGTTCAACAACTATAATCCTGCCATGCTGCACCAGATGCGGAATCAATTCAGCAAGATGTTTTTCCCGATCTCTATATGGAATGATGAATGTCATGAAGATATTGCGATTTTACGAATAGATCATTAATTCGGTGGTTGTGAGATACACTTTCAAGATATTCCCTTGAATACCATGAATGCCAGCAGAATTGTTTTTCAACGTGAATCAGGCCGGTACTAATGCCATCGAAATGCTGAACTGCATCCAAGTAATACGGATTTCCATAATACATCAGGAAGTAGAACAGTCCAGTGAATGGCTCAACATTATCATGATTGAATCCAATTCCATCATGCAGAAAAAATGGTTGTTTTTCTTCCATCATTGGATGATAACCCATCATATTTATCTGCTGATAAGTGAATCCAGATGACTGAATCAAGTCACGAATTAAGGCACAATTTAGGACAAGAAAGAATGGATTCTGAGTGATCCAACTATGCTGTCGATGTTCACAAACTCCACCATCAGGCATTCCAATGTTGGTATATTTGTAGTCGATGCAGCATTGAATCACTTCATTGCAGGTCTTCCAATCGTATATGAAGCAATCTTCATCAACAATGACTGCAATGTCCTTGGAATTATTGATAACGTGGTACAAGAAGCCAACTGCATCAGTCCAATGCTGCATTCCTTTGATTTGATGTGCAGTTACATCCTTCGGCCAAAATGAAGATGCCATCTTATACAGCATATCATTGTTCGATCTAGTGAATATTTCCATCAGTTTATATGTCTTTGATTACCGGTGTGCCTAACGTATCCAGATAACAATGTTGCAGCCTTGAATCCAGCATTGTAATATGCTTCACCAACTGCGATTTCCGATTCATATGGTCTGCTTCTGTTGAACAATGTCAACTTACTATATGAACCAATCTGATGGTAATCATCCAGCCTACGCAGTCCAGGATTGAATGAAAATCCTCTCCATGTTTCCTTGTATCTGGTTGACATCATCTGACATCGCACACCATTTATGGACATAATTTGTCCAGTTACCGGATGTTTGTTCCGGTCATTCGGATATCTAATCCATACTTGGCAAATGGTCGGTGCTGCTTCCAATATCTTCATTGAATCTTGAACAAATCCAGTCCGATCAAATTCCCAGTCATCCTCACAATGGAATATGTATGGTGTGGTGATTCGTGAATACATGGTATCAATGGCAATGATCTGGCCCTTCCTATCCTGACCAATCCCGAATACTTCAAATGGACAAAAATTGTCCAACCATCGTGCAATCAATTCCTTATAATCATTGATTTCTGTACCATGAATTTCGGCATCCTCATAAATCAATAATTCCTTTGGCGGACTGCCATCCCAATACTTAACAAGGCTGGTAATTGTCCGCTGCAATAAATCATATCTTCCGCATGATGTAATTGCGACTGTGATTTCATTCATTTTTCACCGATTTTTAAATTGTTAATATTGCATTTTGTGTTTTTGCGATAATCGCCAAAGGAAGAAATCACAACATGATTGATTTCATCAGGATTAGAGAGAATGACTACCTTAGCGTGTTGGATGAACGCAATTCCATTTTTGCCAATGACTTCTTCAAGTGTGTATGCAATGTGGTACATCATTTGGATATGGTGATAATTTCTAAAATTATGATTATGATAATTGAAACAATAAAAAATGCCCAGGATTGGGCATTCATTGGGTGTTCATCTTTCTTCATTTTATGCCAATGAAGTGAATGAAAATTGATGGATGAACTGTGTAATCTGAAGTATATAATGATGCAATTTTAAAACTGGTTGATTCTTCATCAATACTTCGAATTAGATTCTTTTCTTTGAGGAATTCTTCATCCAAAGATGTAATTTCATCAAATGACATATCCTTGTAATTAAAGGATAAATGATTTAAACTTAAATCAAGCAATGCAATCATTTTTTGCGATTCTTTTGCTTCTGCGATTTTTTCAAGAATTAGATTTTTCATTGTATTTTTGTTTTTGTTCAGCAAATAAATAACAGATATATATATTCTGCAAATTTATTTTCAAAATTATGCCAGACTACAAGAATACCAGTGATTTCATCAAGCAGCAGCTGCGCAACTTCAAGGAAGCAACCACAGCATCCAAGGTGGTGCGTGAAGCTGCCATTATAACTGCACCGGCTATCCTGAATAGAGTGCAACAGAATGGCCAGAAATCAGATGGTGGTCAGATTGGAAAGTATGGCCAGCGAGTCATTAAGTCAGCCATCAGTAAGGCACAGTCATTTGGCAGCAAGAAACGATTGAAGAAGGTAACGAACGAAGATCCATACATCATTCTTCGCCAGAAGCTAGGTCTGCAAACCAATTATATCGACTTCACATTTTCCGGTGATATGTTCAAGACATGGAGGCCAGTTCCAAGTGGTACGAATAGTTGGGGTGTTACATTTACTTCGAAGGAACAATTCGACATCGCAAACAGCCTAGAAAAACGATTTGGAATTACATTCGATCCTACAAAACAAGAAGAACAGATTGCTTTAGCATCGATAGTAAAAAATGCAATAAAATACTTAGGACAATGAAAATAAACGTAAGCAATGCCCTTGATGCGATATGCCAACAGATAACTGGCAACATATCCAATGTTCTGATATATGGCGAAGGAGTCGAAAAGATTACCGACCAGGATGGTGCGAATTATGTCAGCACAACGAATTATGAACCATGCGCAATCAACGATGGTTTTGATATGGTGATTTTCTTTGTCCGAACAACTGCTGATCCTAATGATCAGGTGCGTGGTGGCCGGAAGAATAAGTTGACAAGGAATGTCAAGTTCAAACTGATTGCCAATGCAAGAAATGTCAGTTCAGAATATGCACTTTCGGTTCTGCTCAATCAAACCAAAGGTGTAACATATAATGGATCAGACTTCGACAATAAAGCCATCGCAACAACCTATTTTGGCCTGACTGAACACAACTTCGAAACTGCATTCTTTTCAATGGATTTCTATTGTGTGGAAACAATTGTCTGTCTTGACTGCTAATTCAGAATATGTTTCTGAATGAATTGTTCCGGTGTAAGTCCTGCGTAATGCTTGCGAAGTTTATGCAACAAATCAGTTTCTACCGATTGTATTGCTTTGCTGGCAATCTGCTCTATCAGAGCCAGAGTTTTCTTGCTTGGTTGATTCTCTGAATCACCTTGCACTTCTCTCGCAATTATCTGAACCAGTTGATCAGTTTTTTCTTTTCTGCTCATAGTTAATTTGAATATGCAAATATTCAATTTTAATAATACTTTTGCAAAATGATTGTACCATTCGATCAGGTCTATTATATATCTCTGAAAAATTATCCATCCAGAAGACTGAAGATGGAAAATTATATTGTGGATATTAATCTGGTTGACAAGCATGGGAAATCACCAATCTGGTACGAGGCCAACAGCGGATTGAATGTTGATCACTTAGTTGATAACTCAATCAAGTTGCAGAATCGCAGGGCCAAGATGTCAATGTCTGAAATCGGATGCTTTGCTTCGCATCGGGCCATCTGGAAATTGATAGCTGAAGGTGATGTAGAAACTGTGCTAATACTTGAAGATGATGCCAGATTTAAATCTGATCAATTTCTTGATTTTGTAGCCAATTTTGATTCACTTCCAGAATGGGATTACATTAATTTTGGATATAAGCGAATAAGAGGAAGCATTGAAGACCGGCTGGAAATTGTCCAGAATCCATTCTTCAAGACATTATATTCCGGTGCTGGTATGTGGTTAACTCATGCATATGCCATTAACAAGAAAGCAGCAGAATACTTCTATCGGAACACAAATGTTCAACTTGGATGCGTTGACTGGCAGTTGACTGGCTTACAAGGCCAGATCAAATCATTCGGTTTCAGTCCGGAATTAATTATGCAATTAAAAGTAACCATGTCGAATCCATCGACAATTAAACATACACAATAATAATTATGCAAGATCAACTTCAATACATCAGAGATGCCATCGCTAAAGATGGCAAAGGCGCACAAGTCCAGGTAACCAGATGGGAAAAAGATCCTAAAACTGGATTTCAAGACAAGCCATTTGACATTACCGTTACGGCATCAATTGCGTTATCAATTCTTGAAAAACCATTGAATAAACGCAGCAGAACATGGCAGATGATTAGACCTTATGGCAATGCGCCAAGTTATATGCAGAGCAATATCCAGCCGATTGATCAGAATTCTTTATCAAATCCAGACTTGTTGATGCAACTGGCCAACAATTCAGACTTGATGAAGCAGCTTAAAGCAATGGAGAAGGAAAGCAAGAAAAGTGCTGATAACATAACCACCGAACAATAACATGGCAAATATACTTGATGCAATTAAAGAATTAGCTGCAAAAGCTGGCTTGTCAAACAATCAAGAACTGGATCTGGCATTGGCAGGGAGTGCAGCAGATACGCTGCGAGCATTCGAAATACCCGATTCTGCGATGTCAGCATTCAGGGAAAACCTGATGGATATGCAGCAGGCCAAAGCTAAGTTGGACTTGAAGAATCACTTCATCGGTGATTACATGAAGGGATATGATGAATCGGTGGTTGATCTGGCAAAGGAATCTGGTCTGGCATTGGAAACTATTGCTGAAATTAAATCTGCCAAGAATTCAGGCGATAAAGTAAAGCTGGCATTCAGAGCGATGAAGGCATTGGAAGAAGAGGCAAGAAAATCTGGCAAAGGTGGCAACTCCGATGAATTTGTGCGTAAAATCGCAGAGAAACAGAAAGAATTAGAAGACTACAAACAACTGTCTGAATCAGAAAAAAATCAGATTCAGCACAAGTATGTCAGCAAAATGGAATCACTATGGAAGCAATCTCATTTATCCGGAATCAGTTGGAATGATGCACTTCCAGAGATTGCCAGAGTTCCGGCATATGAAGCTGGCTTGAATGCAAAACTTTCTTCCCTAGGTGGCAAGTTAATTTTTGATCCTGAAACACAGTCCGCTAAGGTTGTGAATGCGCAGGATTCTTCACTTCCGTTGATGAATGGGTCAAAAGAATTTGCATTTTCAGATTTGCATTCATTAGTTTTGCAGGAGAATAAATTATTGAAGGATTCGAACGGTGGTGGCACACCAGCAATACCTTCAGGCACACAGTTTATTCCACCATCAGGTGGACAAGGCACACAAAAAATCTCTCCTTCAATGGCGAGTGCATTAGCTGACATCAGTCGAACTGCTGCGCAAATGCAAAATCCTTCTTAAAAATCATGTCTTTATCTTTAGCGAATGTCTGTCCAGCGATCCTTACATCGCTGTCCGACAACTTAATAAACAACCCAGCGAATGTGAACATCAATGGTGGAACACTAGCTGCATTGAACGATCCATCCAACTTGCGATCTGGTCAAATCATCAGAAATGCAAACGATGATGGAACTGGTCATTCTAAGGAAGTGCGAGTCGTTTACAAACAACGATTATTGAAATCCGACACAGTAACTGATAAGGATTGTGTTGTAGGTGACGAAATGTTGTACCAAGAAGAAACTTTCGCAGTTAATAATTATCGTGGTATTCCCTTTTCAATGACTGAAGCACAACTTCGTACTTACTGCGCATCATACTCTGAACTTGTACGATTAACTGGTTCAACTGATCCAGGTCAGATTGTTCAACGTGCCGGTGGATTGGGTAGCGCACAAGGTGCATTGTCAGTTGTTCGTGAAATGTTCATGGACTTCCAGTTAGCTGCTGAAGCATTGGTTCAAGCAATCAACACCGATTTGTTGACTTCAATCTCTGGCGCATATGGTAAGTATGTTGGTGGTGCTTCCACTAAAGCATTTCATATTCAGCAATCTGATGGTTCAATCTATGCCGATGGTCTTTTTGCTATGAAGCAAGAATATATGATTACCGGATTCAATGGTGCGCCAATCATCATTGGTGGTGCAGGGCCATTACAACGAGTATGGATGAATGATTCAAGATACTTTGGCCAAGCAGCTAATGGTATCAACTTTTCAACTGTTCGTGATAATACCGGAATTGCTCAATTCTACTATGACCAAAACGTAAATACAGTTTTGAGTGGTCAGACTAAAGCTGTAATCTTCGCACCAGGTTCATTGGTTTATACACCATTCTTGCAATATGCTGGAAACTTCGGTCAAATTGGTACAATGCAACGATTCACAATGCCAATCCCAGGATTGCCAAACGTGAAGTGCGATGTTCGAATTCTTCCAAACGAATGTGATGAAAATTACGCTGTATGGATGGAAGTATACTTCGATGTTTATGCTGCACCGACTACCATGTTCCCTGCTGGTGATTACCTTGAAGGTGTTAATGGTGTTTTCGCTGCTACGTTCACACAAGCCTAATTTTAGGATTGTTCCAAAAAAAAGGGAAGGCCAAAAGCCTTCCTTTTTTATTTTAAACCAAAAATCAAAATGATAACCTAATCCCAATTCAATATCTTAAATGATTCATATCTGCTAGATTTCTCGAAGTTCTTCCGTTTGATTTCAATCAAGTTTCGGCTTTCGAATTGTAGTAGATATTGACTCATATCTTTTATGTAAAACTCATATTCAAGATCCAACAATTTTGAATTGCGTCTTTCAATTGATGTATTATAACCAAATGTTTGAACCAATTTTTTATAAAAATCAATTGTTTTAGTTTTAAATCCTTTCATTGGATTTTCTTTCGGTTCAGAAAGTACCAACTGTTCAACTGGAGTTCTAAACTTATTCATCAAATCAATATCGCTATCATCTAGTAATATCGCAAGTCTGTTTTCTATTCTGATAAATTCCATGATTAAAAGCTGATTACAAGTCCAGTCTTTGATTCTTTACGTGGCGGAAAAACTTGGATAAGTTCACCGGTTTCTTCATTCATCACTACAATTGCAGTCTTTAATGCCTTCAAGAATTTTTGCCTATCCTTTTCTTTTTCGGTGATTTCAGCTTTTTCATCTAATATCTCCGCAATGGTCGGATCATTGGTCTTGTCATAAAACCATTTTGTTCCAAGTTCCCTAATGGAAACTGATGCATTGTATTTGGAAAATGATTTTCCTTCACGTTCTGCTTCAGTTAATGCCGATTCTTCAATACCTTGAATAATCAAGTCAATTGACTTTTGGAATGCCTTACACTTGATGAACAACTCCAGTGCGGAGTATTCACCATCTTCAATTTGCTTGATAGTTTGAATCGCAAATGATTCAATTTCAGGGCCATTGGTTGGCCCTAGATTAATTACTGATGTACTTGTCATGATGGTAAATATGATTTAAGTTCCTTAATCTGTCCTTCGTTTAAATTAAATGCCCTATGTGCCGATTCGATTGCGCTGGCATCACCAGACTTTACACGATCAATCAACTTTTCGTATTGTACTGCTGTTATTAATCGCAATTGCTTTGCCGGTACTTCTGGTTGCTTTGTTTGATAATCAGGATCTGCTTCTGTTTCATCGATTAGAAATAAACCATTCAAGGCATACTTCCTTGCATATGATGATGCAGTTCCGGTGGCTTGTTCCGCTGACATTCCTTTGTGGAATGCCAGTTCTGCGTATCCGGTAACGCACATTTCTTTGTCTGCAATTGTTAAGCAAGCTGTTGACTTCATGAAGAACTTTGAACCAATCACAACGATGCGATCAGTTAGAATCAGCACAGCTGAATATTTCGCCAAGATTGGTTTCAGATTTTCAAGAATATCCTGACAAGACCGGTACTTGTATTTCCCGAAGGAATTGAAGTTGCCTTTTGGCACTTTCAGTTCCATCTGAATTTTTATTAATATTTCCATGACTAGAATGGCAGATCGTCTGTTGGATAAACTGGAACACTAACTTTTGGCGCAACTGGTACAGATGCCAGTGTGTCTTTTGATGACCATACAGTCTTGCCGTTGCCAAGATAAACCTTTGGAGTCTTGGCCTCACGTTCTTCCTTAGTTTGATTTGTTGTTACAGAAACATTGTTTCCATAATTGTCAACCTCGTCATTAAGATTAACTTGTATGTTGTAATACTGCGCACCATTCTTACCAGGTATGATTCGACTTCTGTCGATTTTTGCAAGGTCTATGCTTGCTGAAATTATTGTTGCCATTTTTGATATTGTTTAAATGTCCTGCAAATAAACAAGGTTCAAATCTATTGTGCAAATTTATTTTCAAATTGATACTTTCTTTTTCACACCTCTTTTAATGGCCCGAATAGTATCAACTGCCAGTCGATTATTTTCATTGTCAAATATTTCTGGCTTTATTGAATGATCAGATTTGATGGTTTCCAGCAAGTTAATGTGGCGAAAAACCATTGATTGAGTCATATCATATTTTCGTGCAAACTCTGCCATCGTTAATTGTAGTTCCGTTTCCATTTTATTAATATTTTTGCAAAATAGAACACAAAAAAGCAAACAATAAAGAATATGACCGGATTTTCCTTCGAATTTATTCATAAGTCCACAAATGCACCAGAATCGATTGCGCAGTTCAAGCCATACATTGGAACGGAAGATCAGTTGCAGATGGTGGTAGCATCTTATCTGGACTTCAGCAACGCATTCTGGACACATCCACCGAATGGCGGTCAACGTAATATAATTGTGGCAAGCAGGTTGAAAAAAATGGGAGTGAAACCAGGTATTCCAGACATCCTGATTTTTGATCAGAAAAATGGATATTCAGGATTTGCCATCGAATTGAAGGTTGGCAAGAATAAACCATCACCATTACAGATTCAATGTCTGAAGGCACTACATGACCGGAACTGGTTAATATTAGTCACCAATTCGTTGGATGAAGTCATATATTGGGTTGACTGGTATTTTAATGAAAAAAAACTTGCAAAATAAAATGACTACATATTTATTTGCCAAAAAATAAAACAATGGAAAAACCAACAATCGAAACCCTTCAGGAGAAAATAAAGAAGCTGCAACATTCTAAGTCCTACTATAAGATAGAACTTGACAAACAGAAGTTCATGCAGGAAGAACTTATCAACAGTCTGGAATCTGCAACTGATTACGGCATCAGGATGGAAGGCAAGTATAATCAGCTATCATCACAGTATGATATCCAGGTTGCCGATTACCAGGTTGCAATGGAACATCTGGAAGATTACGAACAAGATTACATTTCACTTCAAAATACTAAAACGTTTTTCAAATTTGGTTTTTTAGCAATGATTGCCATCAACATTATAGGATTAATAACTTGGATTGTAACACTATAATGCCTGAATCAATAAACTACGACATAAAGCGCACCAAGTACCGGTTAAATCGGGAATTGAAGTTTGCGCAGAAGAAATATGATCATCCTAGATATGCCGATGCCAAGCATATTATTCGTGAAGAAATCGACTATATGAAATCAAATCTTCATTTTCTTGAACAGTATGAAAAACAGCTAAAAATTTTCAAAACGATTTGTAGAGAAATGAAAAATTGATTTATATTTGCATCCGTTGAGCAATAGGAGTGAAGACCTACAACGATTTCCATACATACACACGACATTTAAAGACCTTATTCGATTAGTATCTGGCTGCGTATGGCAGGCTTCACCCAGAGAAAGTCGGATAAGGTTTTTTTATTTTAAAATTATGGCAGTTAAAAAAGTTTTTGTAGGTAATTCTAATATTGAAGTGGTAGTTGATGTATGTCAAGATGAAAATCTGTTATATCTTGAAATAGTAGATAGGGATTATTTAGATCAAATTCAAAATGTATTAATAGATTTTGAAACAACAATTGCATTGAGAGATGAATTGAATAGGTTGATTGAAATAATGAAAAATAACCAATTGTAACCGGTTATGAATGGTTACGAATTAACCAGAAATTGGTTTGATTTTAAATTTGAAAATTCTCAAAGAATTAAGTCAAGCCATTCTGAATTTTATTTTTATCTGGTTGATAAGTGGAATAGGATCGGTCAAAAATCTGAATTTGGCCTTCCTACTGCTTATACTATGGAATCACTTGGTATTGCATCTTATAACACTTATAAGAAGATTCTTGATGATTTGGTTGAATTTGGATTTGTAGTAATTGTTCAAAATTCCAGTAATCAACATCAAAGTAAAATAGTTGCTTTATCAAATTCTGACAAAGCAACTGACAAGCCACTTGACAAAGCAGTTGATAAAGCACTTGACAAAGCAACTGACAAACCATTTGATACCATAATAGAATGTATTAGAACTAATAAGAACAATGAAATAATACAGAACAGTAAGACTATAATTCAGTCAAAATTAAATTTTGATGATTTTGGTTTTTTTGAACCATTAATTCATCGGTGGTTGGATTACAAGAAAAGTCAGCATAATGAAAAGTACAAGAGCCAGGATACACTTAATACTTTTGCGAAAAAATTATTTGAATTGTCAAATGGTCAATTTGAAATTGCTGAAAAAATAATTGATACATCAATCGCATCCGGTTACAAAGGAATTTTTGCCTTAAAAATTGCAAATGGTTTTAATCAACAAAAACCAGATAAAATGGAATCTTACAAATCAGAATACGAAAAAGCAATGAATTTAATTTACTCTCAAAAAAATGAACCAACTACAAATAATTAATTCAAGTCTGGAAAGGAATCCGGTACTTGACAAACCAGGTAGATTGAACTACGATTATTCGCAGAATAAAAATTCAGTTGAAAGCAAAATCGCAGATTCAATTTTCAAAGCTGCATTAGTGATGGGAATCAATGCTGTTGGACAAATGGCAGTAATTACTGCACAAGAAGTCATCAAAAAAATACTGGCAACATATCCAGGTGCATTTGTAGATGATATTTGCCTATCTATCAACATGGCATCTTATGGTGAAATCAAGCTAGAAAATCAATTGACAGTCCTATCAGCAGCTAACATTTTTTGCTGGTACAAAGAATTCAGATTAAATCATTCAGAAAAATCAACAATGCCATACTTGCCAATTAGAGAAATTCAAGAGGTTTCCGAAACCGAAAAGCATTCCATCATGATGAATGCCTTCAGCGACTTCATAAATGATCCACAGAAGCATGAAACTGGCATTCCAGTATATTATGCCAAACTTGAAAATATCGGTGCTTACAAGCCTTCTAATGAAGAAAAATTAAATGTTCTATACAAACACTTAAAAAAATTCATTGAAGGGATGCCGATGGAAGTCCTGCGGGATCATGCGAAACGAAAGCAAGCATACCAGTTCAAGGATTATCTGGATGCTTTACCGGATTATTCTGCGATGTCAATCCCAGAATGGCGAGAAAATCCCATATTCAAAAAAGCAGTCGAAGCCAGCAAAAAGGAAATGCTGATCAACTTCATCAATTCGACCGACAAAAAACAATTACTTCAACTTTATAAAAATAGCTTAAATGACAAAAAATAGAGCCTTAGACTTTTCGAAGTTTGTATGCGCAGTCAAGGCATTGATCTGCTTTGGCACAGTTGTCAAATATAATAATGCAAAAGGACTGAAAGGTGAAATGAAGCTGCACTTCAACCGGATCTTGAATGATTGCGAAAACTTTGAAAAAACACTTCACAAAGGACTGGGAGAATATGCCGATGACGAAGAAAATCTAAATACTAGCTTGGTTAAGTTAGTTGCTGACATCTTCGACATGGAAGCCAATGAACGCAATGCCTTGATTGATCATCTGAATAAATTCGAATATCATGAAATCAAATGATGACAAGAAAATGCTTCTTCAGGATGTCATTGATGCCTTCAATCGCATCTCACATCGCAACCGGCACAAGTTAACACAAGCCAAATACGGAACGCTCAAGAAGCGATTGGAAGGTGAAATCGAATTGATGGAATCAGCAACCTTCTACCTGTCCAAATTTCTTAATAGATAATTTTGAAAATAAATTTGCAGAATTGAAATCAAGATATTTCATTTGCCAAACAATCAAAAACAAAATGTACCAAGAAGAAAAACTTCCAAATGAAATCTGGGTTGCTATCAAAGCATTTGCAACCTTATTTGCTTTAATCATTGTTTCATCTCTTATCGAATCATGGTAATGGAACGTGAAATTGAAATCAATGGATACACTATCCATTACGCCATAAACTGGGTGCAGACTAGCACAGATGGCATCGGTCAGTATGAATATTGGGGATCGACATACACCGATCTTGGTTCGCCAGGATGGAAAATTGAATCTGTTGAAATCCTATCTGCCAACACACCGGAAGATGAAGAAGTTGATATTGATCATCCTAATTCAGCCTATGATGTAGGTGCCTGGATAAAGCAAATTATTAAGTCTGAACCAGAATATTTAAACGAAAACGATTAATGAATGTACTAAGTCTTTTTGACGGAATGTCTTGTGGTCAGCAAGCATTAGAACGATCTGGAATCAAGGTTGAAAAATATTTTGCTTCTGAAATCGATAAGTATGCGATAACAGTTACAATGGCAAACTATCCTAATACAATTCAACTTGGATCAGTTGTCAATGTTAATGGCAACGATTTACCAAAAATTGATATTCTTATTGGTGGATCGCCTTGTCAGTCATTCAGCTTTGCCGGAAAGCGCAATGGAATGTCAACTGTTGATGAAGTTGAGATATTAACACTTGACCATTATCTTCAATTGAAATCTGATGGATATGAATTCATTGGTCAATCATATCTATTTTGGGAATATATGCGAGTACTAAACGAATGTAGAGCCAAAAATCCAAATATATATTTTCTTCTTGAAAATGTGGAAATGGGCGAAAAATGGGAAATGGTATTAAGCAAAGCAATTGAATTGCGTGGTATTCATATCAATTCTGCACTTGTTTCGGCTCAAAATAGAAAGAGGATATATTGGACTAATATAGGATTGCAACCAGCTGGCTTATTTGGAGATTTAGAAAGCATTATTCAGCAACCAAAAGACAAAGGAATTCTTTTAAAAGATATCCTTGAAAATGAAGTTGAAGAAAAATATTTTTTAAGTCAAAAAATGATTGCAGGATTTTTATCACATAATAAAAGACATATTGAAGAAAAAAATCAAACTGGTTTTAACTGGAAACCAACTAAAGGAAATAAAAAAGCAGCTTGTTTAAGAGCAAATGCAGCATTATGTCCAACTGATAATTCCATAATTGTTAAAATTGACAAAAAAGGCAACATAAAAAATAATCAAGATAAAGCATCTTGTTTTACTGCTGGTGGTCATTCTGGTGGTAATCATTCAGATATGGACTTAATTGTTCACAATACTATGCCTAGGTCATCAACAACCGGTAAAGGTGGCACTGGGCCATTAAGTAGAACAGATGGCAAAACATATTGCCTTGATACCGGAAATACAAATGCAATTGAGATATTCAATAATAGAAGATTAAATGAAACAATTGAAAAATTTAAAAATGATTTGGAACCAGGTACATTAATTGATAGTTATAATAAAGGCATACATAAAAATAAAAGCATAACAATAACTACAAATGTAAATGCTTCATATTCGACTCATTTAGTTGATACTAATAAAAATATAAACACACCAAGAATTCGCAGATTAACACCAATTGAATGCGAACGATTGCAAACCGTTAAGGATAATTATACCAATCACGTTAGCGATTCACAACGATATAAGATGATTGGAAATGGATGGACAGTTGATATTATTTCACACATTTTTTCATACTTAAAATGAAAGCAATAATTGAATTTGATTTAGATAATCCAGATGACGAAATAAAGCATCTGAGATGCGTTAAGGCAACTGATATGGCAATTGTGCTGCATTACATCACGAACAACCTTCAACGGAATATGAATCGTGCTTATGATTCAGGATCTAGTGAAAAACCAGAAATGGAAGATGTTTTTAAAGAAATTGATGATATGCTAGTTGAATATGATATAAATATTTCCAGCTTGATTTTATAAAAATGTATGATATTTCAAAATTAACAAAGGAACAGATTGAAATCTTGCTGGAAAATGAAGAAAAAGAAATCATTGAAATGCAGGAATTATCTATCAGATTACGAAAGAAAATTGTTGATCTGGAAGCCCAAATTATTCTGACAAATGAAGACTTGAATCGAAAAAATTCAATGCTTTTTGAGTTATCAAATAAAAAGTCAATCTGGAAAAAAATAGCACTAGCATCAGCAGCAACATCAGCATTTATCATCGCATTATTCAATAAGGAATGAACACAGCACTATCAGAATTGATTATCTGGCTTTTCGAATCAGAAGTCAAAGGAATTGAACCAATCAGAGAAAAAATCTATATGAAAGCACTTCTGCTGCTTCATAAGGAAAAAAAACAAATTATGGATGCATTCATGGAAGCAAACAAGCCATTCGCAGACCAGCAACTTGCAGAAGAATACTTTGAACAAATTTATTTTAAAGACGAAAATTCCCAACATTAAAACAGATTTAGATAGGTAATGATGAAATCAAAAATCTTTGCATTCCTAATTTGTACGGTACTTTGTACGGTACTTTATCCGTACATTTTTAATGTACATCAGCCATATAGAACGGCTACACACTGTCCAATGACAGCGGTCTATAAGACAATCAAGGCAACGTATTACCAGCCATTGTCAGGCCAATGCGATGCCAGTCCGCTGGAAACTGCAACTGGATACCATATCAACTTGAACAAGTTGAAAAAAAAGCAGATCCGCATTCTGGCAGTATCCAGAGATTTACTTAAAAAGTATCCGTATCATTCGGAAATCTATATTCATCAGCCAGAGCATCTGCGTGGATGCTGGAAGGTAGAGGATACAATGAACAAACGATTTAAAAATAAAATTGACTTGCTATCTTATGGTAGAATAGCAGTTGATTCAGTCACGATTTTATAAAAATGAAAAAGGATATTGATTGATTTAATATCATTTTTTGACTTAAAAATTACAGACCAAAATCAGGTCTGTTTTTTTTTGCATTTCAATCGGTTAATATTTGACTTTCAATCTGATATGGAACAATTTTCAAAAGCTGAAATAGCAAGACAATATCGAATCAAACATGGTTCT
>Ga0114958_10000599_pt1 | contig 30831 bp, 23 predicted proteins | sample C_130208_EF_Meta_FD_89577 | JGI IMG/M metagenome (GOLD analysis project Ga0114958, IMG submission 89577) | Freshwater microbial communities from Lake Croche, Canada to study carbon cycling - C_130208_EF_MetaG | ecosystem: Environmental > Aquatic > Freshwater > Lake | place: Lake Croche, Canada... | reverse complement strand
GCGATCCCCACCGCCTGGCTCGAACTGCAACTCACCGAGGGCAAGAACCGCCAGGTCCGGCGCATGACCGCGGCCGTCGGCTTCCCGACCTTGCGCCTGATCCGCACCGCCATCGGCGGCTTGGCCGGTGCCAGCTTCTCGGAAGGCGCGTGGGAGGTGTTAGACCCGGCGGCCGTCAACGCCATCTGGCGGAAATAAGACGCAACGGACCTTGGACTGCGGTGAAAGCGTTAGCGCATCACCGCTTTCGGGCTGGTCGCCAACTGCCCAGCGATGATCTGTCGATGCGTGGAAACTTTACGATAATTCCGGGGAGAGACCGGTTCTAGTCAACAGAAGCGACCTGCCATGCTAGCATCCAACTGGATTGAACAAGCCGACCAAGCGCTGATTCGTGCCGCCGCCCGGGCTAAAGCCGTGGCTGCCAGCACCCACACGCCGATCCACGTGATCAGGTATGCAACCATTGGAATGGCAGTACATCCACGCCACGGCTCCAAGCCATGCCTTGAAGTGGGCCATCATCGGTGAAGACGAGGTGTTTCCCGTCCGCCGCTGTCAAGATCGCGGCATCCGCGTAACCCAAATCGTTGAATGCCGGATGAACCGTGATGCGCCTGGACAGGGCCCGTGATTCCCGGGTTTTCACATCATGAACGAAGCGCAGGAATTCGAGGTGAAGATCTTGAAGCGTGCTTGCAGTCGGGCAATTCCTTTTGAGCAGATTGCCGGTTTCAGTCATGACCTGCGGCAGGATGATGAAGCGCGTGAAGAGGACGAGAACATCCCGGATGCGCTCGTAGTCCTCAGGGGAGTATTTCTCGGTGCGGGCGACTTTACCGATCAGGCGGAGATCGATGTTTCCCACCAGAAGGACCAGCAGAAGATTGGTGTCGATCAGGATGCCCTTGTCGCGATAGCGGGCAATCAAATCGCCGACATTCGTGTTCATGACACCCCGAGAGGAGGTTCATACATGCGGATGGCGATCACCTTGCCCTGTGCAGGATCGATTTCGAGCCGTTTGTATTTCCGCCGCCATGGATTGATGATATCGGCTGACAAGGAGGGAGTCCGGGATGACTTCAGGGAGATTTCCCCTGGAATCAACCCCGCACCCGGACGGGCGAGATCCGGCGAGGGTTTCGTGTCCCTGACCCAATAACCGAAAGTGACAAAATATCGACCGGTAGTCGCTTGTTCCTCGACTTCCTCGACCTCAACGCCTGTCACCTTACCATCGGGGAGCAGTTTCTTGAACTCTTCCTTGGCGATCTGAATGACATTTTCAAGTCCATCGGTCATACTGAAAATTGGCACCTCAAGTCCGAGTTTGCAAGCATCTGTTCAGGTTCCTGATGTTTGTGGCTGCACGCGCGCCGGGACGCGTTCTCACGAACGCGCCTGCGAACCGGACCCGTTGAATCCCGCGCTTTCCTTTTGCCAAAGCGGAGCTAGATTGCGCGCCGCGAATGACCGACCTGCACGCATCCCCGACCCGGCGAATATCCGGGCTCACCGCCACTTCGATTGTGGTCGCCAACATGGTTGGCACCGGCATCTTCACCAGCCTCGGGTTTCAGATCGGCGACCTGCCCAGCGGCTTTGCGATCCTGATGTTGTGGTTGATCGGGGGCGTGTGCGCGATGTGCGGGGCGCTGTGCTACGCCGAACTGGCCACTACCCTGCCCCGCTCGGGCGGCGAGTATCATTTCCTGGGCACGATCTATCACCCGGCGCTGGGCTTCATGGCGGGGTGGATCTCGGCCACCGCGGGCTTCGCCGCGCCGGTGGCCTTGGCCGCGATGGCGTTTGGCAACTACCTCACCGGCGTGCTGCCCGGGGTGTCGCCGTTGCTGGCCTCGCTGGCGGTGGTGTGGCTGGCGACCCCGTTGCTGTTAGCCGATGGCAAGTGGGGCAGCCGGTTTCAAAACGCGATGACCGTGCTCAAAGTGGTGCTGATCCTCGGGGTGATCGTGGCCGGGTATTGCGCCGGCCATGCGCAGCCGGTGTCGTTCCTGCCGCGCCCCGGGGATGGCGGGCTGATTGCCAGCGGGCCGTTCGCGGTCAGCCTGGTCTATGTCATGTTCGCGTATTCGGGGTGGAATGCCTCGACCTATATCGCGGGCGAGGTGCGCAACCCGTCGCGCATGATTCCGCTGTCGGTGGGCGTCGGAACCTTGGTGGTCACCGGCTTGTATCTGGCGGTCAACGCGGTGTTGATGCGCAGCACCCCGGTGGCGGAAATGGCCGGCAAGGTGGAAGTCGCCCTGGCCGCCGGACCGCATCTCTTCGGACCAGCGGGCACCCGGATCATGGCCGGCTTGATCTGCCTGGGCCTGGTCTCGACGGTCAGCGCGATGATGTGGATCGGCCCGCGGGTGATGGTGGTCATGGGTGAGGACCTGCGCGGCTTGCGCTGGTTTGCCGGCAGAAACCCTCACGGCACCCCGGTGCGCGCGACCCTGGTGCAATTCGCGCTGGTGAACTTGTTCCTTCTAACCGCCCGGTTCGAGCAGGTGCTCACCTGCGCCACGTTTGTCTTGCAACTGTGCTCGTTTCTAACGGTTCTCGGGGTCTTCGTGCTGCGCTGCCGCCGCCCGGACCTGGCGCGGCCCTACCGGACCTGGGGTTACCCGGTCACGCCGCTGGTGTTCCTGGCGGTCACCGCCTGGATGCTCTGGCACATCCTTTGCTCCAAGCCCCACGAGTCGCTCGTCGGGCTTGGCATCGCCGCGCTCGGGCTGATCCTCTACTTGCTTTCCGTGAAGAACCCGACACCATCGCGCCCGTCCCTTACCCCACCATGAGCCGACATCATTCATTCATCGCAGGAGCCCTTGGCGCGCTCCTGCTGGCCTCCCCGTTATCCGCCCAAGCCCCGGCCGCCCTGCCTGCGGCCAATCCGATCAATGACACCGCGCGCGTGCTGGCCGGCCTGGCGCCCTCGGCCGACCCGGCGCTGCTGGCGCTGACCCAGCAACCCGCGTGGCAACAACACGCCCGGTTCTTCGACACGGCTTGGGCGAAATTGGAACACAACCAACTGCTCAAGGTGCGCACCTGGGCCAAGACCCGCATCCCCGACGCATTCGCCGACAAGAGCACCGCGTTCTACATGTTCAGCGGCCCGGATTTCCTCTATGCCGACACCTTCTTTCCGCAGGCCGACACCTATGTGCTGTGCGGCATCGAACCGATCGGCCCGCTGCCCGACGTGTCGAAGCTGGCCCCGCAGGTGTTAGGCGGCGAGTTGCGCTCGCTGCAGGAAGCCCTCAACTCGGTGCTAAATTTCAGTTTCTTCATCACCAAGGACATGAAGAAGGACTTCCAGAACCACACCATGAGCGGCACCCTGCCGATCCTCTATATCTTCCTCGCCCGCTCCGGCAAAACCCTCTGCGACGTGAGCTTTGTGAGCGTGGATGAACACGGCGCGCTCACCACCCAACCCGACGCGACGCGCGGCGCCAGCTCGCCCGCACCTGGCGTGCGCATCCACTTCCTGGCCGACGGCTCCGCCGTGCCGCGCACCCTGTATTATTTCAGCACCGACATCTCCGACACCGGCCTGAAGCACAGCGGCTTCCTCAACTTCCTCAAGACCCTCGCGCCGGGCAACAGTTGTGTGAAATCCGCGTCCTACCTGATGCACGAAAGCTATTTCTCTAACATCCGCGGGTTCCTGCTAGATAACACGACCACCCTGGTGCAGGACGACTCGGGCATTCCATTCGCGTTTTTCAAGCCCGACGCCTGGCAGTTGCGCGTCTTCGGCAGTTATCCCGGGCCAATCCCCTTGTTCAAAAACTGCACGCAGCCAAAACTCGCCGAGTATTACCACACGACGCCCCACGAGCCGCTGGATTTCGGCATCGGCTACCGCCACCACCCCGGCGAGTCCACCCTGATGGTGGCCAGCCGCCTGCCCGCATCTAACGAGGCCGCGCCACCGGCACCCATGCCACCACCCGCGCCGCGCGCGGTGGTCATCCCGGAAGCCCCCGCAGCCCAGTAGCCGTAGGCGTGTGCGCCATGCCATCGCTCAAAAATCATGTGACAGATTGGCCGGGCGAACTGAGGGGTCAGTGGTCAGGGAAGAATCCGCCAATCTCTAACTAGCCCCTCGCCCCTCAGTTTGCATTCAGAAAAGAGCGAGGCGGAGCCTCGCGGTCCATTCGGCCGCCTACGGCTGCAGGATGCGGCGCAGGAATTCGGCGTCGGAGAAGCGGGCGTTGTCGCCTTGGCGCACGATGACGAGCCCGAGCGAGGGGATCACGAACAAGCGTTGATAGCCGGAGCCCACGGCGGCCACCAGATCCGCGGGCGCACTGCTACAAATACAGCGCTGGTGCCAGTCTTGTTGCTGCCACTTCTTTTCCAACAGGTCCTCGATGTCCGTCTCGCGCGCGCCGCCGCGCTTGGCGGAGTGGTTCATCCAAAACCCGAGGCCGAACATCGGATTGATGCGGCTGCCGGTAAAGCATTGGGCGAATTCCTGCTCGCGCACGACCACCCGCCGCTCGTATGTGCCACGGCCTAGCACCAGCAGTCCGAATTTCAGCCATTGCCGGGCGGTGAGCCGGAAGCCGCTGGCGACCAGCGGGTTGCCTTGTAAGTCGCGGCGATACTCCACGGCCCCAATGCCTAACGGATTCAACACCTTGTGCTGCACATAGCCAAACGGCGTTTCGCCGCGCGGGGCAAGCTTGCGCCGCAGCACCTCGCACAGCACCTGGCCGTGGCTCGGGCCATAGGTGAAGGCCTCGCCGATGGGCGCCACCACCGCCGTGCGCACCGCCAGCGCGTTGCGATCGACCACCTGGTCAGAATGCAGGTGAAACACCGGGTCCAGCCCGTCGCTGAAGTTCATCATTTCGCGCAGGGTGATCTGGCTGCGGTATGCGTCGCCATGCCACTCGGTGATAGTGTGAGAGACCGGCTCATCCAGGCGCAACAAGCCTTCCTGCGCCGCCACCAGCGTCGCCATGGTGAAAAACGACTTCGTGCCGCTGTAGATGGGCCGCGTGACGCGCGGGCCGCCGCCGTTGGGGTAGTCCTCGATCAAGGTCTTGCCGTGCTGCACCACCAGCAGCGAGCAACCGCGGCGGCTGGCGGAATAATCCGCCGCGGCACGCAGAGCCTGCGGCGTGAGTTCGGCCCCGGCGAGGGGAGGCATGCCGGCTAACAACGCCGCGAGGCCCAGCCCCGGGAGTGGAATCCGCCCGCACCAGCGGCTCGCGTGGCGCGGGGTATCGGTTGCGAGTGACACGGACATGGCGGGTGACGACAGGCCGAACGATAATGGGCAGCGGACAATCCGCAACCCACGATTCCGTCCCGCCGGCTCAGCGCACTGCACCCAAGACCGGATACAACCTCGCCTTCGAGGCACCGGGCGCGCGATCGATCCGGCCAGTGGCGGGATCAGAGGTGGCGGAGATCACGCCGCCGCCTGCCAGGTCACTTCCTTGGCGTCCTTCCACAGCTCCTCGAGCCCGTAGTAGTCGCGCAATTCCTGGTGCATCACATGGACCATGACGTCGATGAAATCCAACACCACCCAGCGGGTATCAGCCTTGCCCTCGGAATACACCGGTTTCACGCCGTGCTCATCGGCCACCTTGCCGGCCACATCGCGCAGGATCGCGCGGAGCTGCGGCATGGACGTGCCCGAGCACACCACCATGAAGTCCGTCAGATTTGAAACCCCGCGCATGTCCCAGATGCGGATGTTCTCCGCCTTGGTGGCATCCGCCGCTTTCGCGCACTCTTGCGCCAGTTGTTGTCCATTGATCGCCATAAGATTCCCTCTCGGGGGACGGCACTATAGGACAAGTCGCGCGCCGCACCAACTTAAATTGCGCGGCCACAGGGAACGGCCAGTGAAGACCTTAAATTCCATGCCGAGGCTAGGGGCTAGGGGCTAGTGAAGAGTCGAAGAGTCGAAGAAATCGCGCTTCGCTCCCTCGTTTCGTCTCTGCTCCAGCCCCTGACCCCTCACCCCTCACCCCTGACCCCTGACCTCTCCCTCAGTCGGCCGATTTGGCGGTGGCGGTGGCCGGAGCACTGGGCGCGGCCGCCGGGGTGTCGCTCTTGGTGGCACCTTTTTCCGCCTTGGAGCCGGCATGATACGACGACGAGCGGTAATCGGTCTGATAAAAACCCGCCCCCTTGAACAGGATTCCGCCGCCGGTGCCCAACAGGCGCTTGACCGTGCCGTCGCAGTGGGTGACCGGGCAGTCGGTGAGTTTCGCCGCATTCATGCTTTGAAACACCTCGAAACGTTTTTCGCATTTTTGGCACTCGTAATCGTAGTTCGGCATGGCTTGGGACGCGACTTGTAGCACGTTTCCCGGCCCGCGCAACCCCGTCGTGACAACCGAACTCACCGGCCGACCGCAGCCACGGAATTTCGCGTGCCGTGGCCAGGTTCTTCTGCTTGACTCCAGCCATGCCTCCGCGTGTCCGAGCCGTCGCCTCCATCACCATTGAGAAATTATTCGAGAACCATGCCGAGGCACTCGGCTTGGTCCGGCTCGGCGAGCGCGTCGGCGACGACCGCCCGATCTACGAGCCGGCGATGAACCGGCCGGGGCTCGCGCTGGCCGGGTTTTTCTCGTATTTCGCCTGGAAACGCGTCCAGGTGCTCGGCTACTCGGAGCTGTCGTATCTGCGGAAACTGCCGGAGGCGATGCGCATCGACCGCTTCCGCCGGATGTGCGACCGCAACATTCCGTGCCTGGTGGTGGCGCGCGGGGCGATTTTGGAAGACGCCCTGATGACCGTGGCCAACGAGCACGAGATCCCGGTTTTTGGCACCTCGCAGGTGACGATGAATTTCCTCAACACCGCCACCATCCGGCTCGAACACGATTTTGCGCCCAGCGTCACGTTGCACGGCTGCATGGTGGACATGCGCGGCGTGGGCGTGTTGATCATCGGCAAGAGCGGCTCCGGAAAATCCGAAACCGCCATCGGCCTGCTGGAACGCGGTGCCTCGCTGGTGGCCGATGACATGGTGCGCGTCAAATACGTCGGCGGCGAGTTGGTCGCCAGTTCGCCGGATTTGTCCCGCGGCTACATGGAGATCCGCGGCATCGGCATCGTCAACGTCGCCAACCTCTACGGCCTCGCCTCGATCCGCCCGGACAAACGCCTGGACCTGGTCATCATGCTCAAGCCGCACGCCGATCTCAACGAGGTGGACCGTCTCGGCATGCAGCAGAAAACCTACGAGATCCTAGGCCAGCACGTGCCGCATGTGGAAATCCCGGTGGCTCCCGGCCGAGACACCGCGCGCATGGTGACCATCGCCGCGCTCGACCTGCAACTCCGGCGCCTCGGCTACAACATGGCCGACGAGTTCAACCAGCGCTTGCTCAACCACATGGCGCTGGGGAAATAAGCCTGCTGAGCAACGCGTGGATTTCTTGCATAGCGAGGGGTCAGGGGTCAGGGGTCGGGGGTCAGTGAAGAGTCGAAGAAGAGTGCTTCGCGCCACGATTTCGCCTCTTCCTAGCCCCTAGCCCCTCAGTTTTTATAGGGTCTCAAGCAAGGGAAATCACGCCGAGAGCAGGGCCGGCGGGCGCTCCGGTTGGAGGAAATGGCTCCAGCTGGCATCGGCCAAGCCGTTTTCGTGCAGACCGAAGAGCGGCCGCCACCGCGGAGCCAAGGGTAGGCTGCGCGGGTGCATGCCCACCTCGTGGGGCAGCTTGTTGGCCTTTCGGGTATTGCAGCGGAAACAGGAGGTGACGATGTTCTCCCAGGTGGTTCGCCCGCCTTGGGCGCGCGGGGTCACGTGATCGAGGTTGAGCTGGGTCTCGGGCAGGACTTTGGCGCAATACTGACAGGTGAACTTGTCGCGCAACAACACGTTGCGACGGCTGAACTTCACCTCCAGGCGCGGCAACCGGTCATACAGCGACAAAACCACGATTTTGGGCACCAAGATCGCAATGCGCGCCCCATGGATCCTGGCGGTGGCCTCGCTGGCGTCCGAATAACGGATCCACGACGGCAAATCGTGCGTTTGAAAACACTCCTCGCCCTCCACTTGCACGATCTGCGCGTGGCCAACGCAGAGCAAATGCAGCGAACGCCGGACCGTGCAGGTATGAACCGGTTGCCAATACCGGTTGAGCACAAGCACGGGATCATCCAAGAGCGAATTCATCACCTTTCCAAAATCATTGCGGCCAAAGTAGCCAAGCGCCGCGCTTCGGCAATCGAAAACCTGCCGAAAATTCGCGGACGGCAAATTCAGCCGCCCGCGTGATTGCCGGTTGCCGAACGCGGCGGGAGGTGTCAAGATCCGGGCATGAGATTGCGTGTGCCATGCTTGTTAGGGATTTGCGCCGGGTTTGTGTTGCCGCTGGCCGGCGCGGACGAGGCCAAACCGGAGCTCAAAGCCGCGAACAACACCGGAATCCCGGCCGACCTGCTGGATGATCCGCATGTGCGCGAGGAACTCGCAGTCAACGAATTCACCGCGCCCTCGATTGCCAAGCTCTTTGACACCCTACAGTTTCTCATGCCGCTGCCGGTGGTGGAAACCGAACGCAAGATGCCCGCGCGCATGCCGATGGACCGCGCCGACCTGGCCATCGAGCTGGGCTTCCTGATTGCCGACGGGTTCCTGGTGGTGCAGGCCGAACAATTGGAAAAGGTCGAGAGCATGGCCAAGGACCTGACTCGCTATGGCAAGGCCCTGGGTGCCGGCGACCGCGTCAACCGCCACGCGGCCGGGTTGTTAGACAGCGCCAAGAAGAAGAACGTGACCCAGTTGAAAAAGGAACTCGCCTCGACCCAGCGGGACGTGGAGGAGGAGTTGGTCACCCTGCGCGATGCCGACCTGGCGCATTTGATTTCGCTGGGCGGCTGGATCCGCGCGCTCGAAGTTTCGACCGTGGCAGTGGACAAGCAATTCTCGGTCGAGCGGGCGCGCAAGGTGATGCGCGAAGACATCGCCGACTATTACACCGAGTCAGTGGCAGGCTTGGAACCACGGATTTCCGAACGCGCGAACTACCTGGCGATGCGCAACCTGCTGGCCGGGCTGCGCGAGGAAATGACGATCAAGGACGGTGAACAACCGACCGTGGCGACCATGAAGGAGATTCGCCAACAGGCGGCCAAACTCGTCGAGCTCGCCCTCCAGCGCAAACAATGAGCGACGCGTCGCCAAGGCCCGCAGCGGTCTTAGGGCTGGCATCTCCGCCTGCACCGTGCCGGCCGTGGCCGTGGCTCTCGCCATCACCACCTGCCGCGCCGGCAGGCGCAACTCCTCGGCGGACCGGGCCGGCTCGCCCTACCATTTCCCCATCCGCCCCGTCGCACGTGGCTGCCGCCTCCCCCACGCGTTCTGACGAACGAGGTCACCGCAGGCGCGTCACACGCTGAGGCGAAATTTCAACTCGTTAGACCAGAGTTGCGAGACAATGGTTTCCTGGGCGGCTTCCATCACCGCCCGCTCGTCGGGATCCGCGTCCTCATGCCCCGCGAGGTGCAGTAATCCGTGGATGAGGTAGCGCAGGAGTTCGCGGGCCAGCGGCTCGGCGTATTCTGCGGCCTGGCGCTGGGCGACTTGCGCGCCGATGACGATTTCGCCATGATGAAAGGTGATCACATCGGTGGGGCCCTCAAGGTTCATGAAATCCCGGTGAACTCGGTCGCTGGTGGCATCGTCCACCAGCGCAACTTCCAAAGTGGCCAAGTGGCTCAGCGGCGAGTCGTCACTGGCGGCGTGTGCGAGCGCCAACTCCGCCGCCTCGTGTGCGACCTCCTCGAGCGCGGTGAGCCAGCATTCCGGGATCGCCGCGATGGCCTGATGATTACCGATGATGACTTCGAGCGACATGTGGGAAATGGTGGCGCTCAGCGGCCGGACGCGCGTTTGGGCATCGGGATGACCCGCTCGCTGTAGATGCTGCCATCGAGGTCGAAGGCGGCGCGCTTGGCCGTGGCGGCCAGGCGCTCGTCGTCCTTGGGATAGTCGATGCGGCTGTGCAACATGCTGCGCAGGGTGGTGGCGAAGCTGTCCTTGACCATGGCCAACTCGCGCAGCGTCAGCGGGCAATCGTCGAGCTGGCCGTCATGGATGCGGGCGCGGATCAGGTCCTCCACCAGCGTGCGGATGCGCGCCGGGGTCGGCGTCTTGAGCGAGCGCGACGCGCTCTCGACCGAATCAGCCAGGGCGATGATGCCGCTCTCGCGGGTGCGGGGCCGTGGCCCCGGATAGCGGAAGGTTTTCTCATCGAGGGTTGGCAGGTCCTCGGGGTTTTCGAGCCGGCGACCGACTTTTTCGAGTTCGAGTTTTTTCTGCTCCTGGGCCCGGCGGTAGAAGAAATAGACCAGCGAATCGGCGTGATGTTCCTGGATGACGTCGATGATGCGGGGGTTGAGCTTGTGCTTGACGGCCAGATCGACCCCATCCTTGACGTGGGCGATGATGATCAGCGCACTCATCGTGGGGGTCAGCGCGTCGTGCGGGCTCTCCCCGCCATCATGCTGGTTCTCAATGAAATAACCGGGTTTCTTCAGCTTGCCCACATCATGAAAATACGAGCACACCCGGCACATCGGGGCATTGGCACCGATTTTTTCCGCGGCGGCTTCGGCCAGCGCGGCGACCACCAGGCTGTGGTGGAAGGTGCCGGGGGCTTCTAACTGCATTTGGCGCAGCAGTTTGTGGTTCAAATCACTGAGTTCGAGCCAGCTGATATCGGTGGTGAGGTGAAAAAGCCCTTCAAAGAGCGGCAACAGCCCGCTGATCAACAGCGCGGTGAGAACCCCAGTACCGAAGGCCGCGGCACTGCCGGTGCCCAGCAGTTGCAGGTGCTCCATGGCGTCGGGCCCGAAGCACGAGACAATATCCAATTGCCCTAACAACAGCCCGAGCAGCAGGGTCACCGCCCCGGCGGAGATGCCCGCTTGCAGGAGATGCAGCCGCTTGCGGACCTGATGGGCGAGCAGCACGCTGGTCATGCCGCCCACCAGGCTCAGGATCATGTAACTCAGGGACGCTCCCTGCGGCACGAACAGGCCACCGATCAAGGTGACAAAGACCGCGGAAAACGCCCCGACCGCCCGGCCTAACAAGACCGCGTGGAGCATCGGGGCGAGGGCGAGGGGGACGAAGAAAAACCGGTAAACCTCTGGGATGTAGTGCGCATCGACCAAGTGCATGACCACCCGGACCAACATCAGGTGGCCAATCAAGCCGCCCAACACCAGCACCACGCGGCTGTTGCGGCGGCAGGAGGATTGCAGGCTGACGTGAAACATCAGCACCGCGGTGATGGCCACGATGAAGCCATAGAGCGTGCCCTTGAGCGGATCCTCGGCGAACGAGGTGCCAGGTGCGGATTTGAGCACCATTCCGGCGCAAATGACCGAGAAGGAGGCATAGAGTGAAAACTTCACCCACACGCTGTCCTCCAAGATTTGGACGACCGGGTGTTCGTTGTGAACCCGGCGTTTTTTGCCTGACGATAGGCCGAGTTGGGCCAAACGCCAGCGCTTGAGAGCATCCAAAAAACCCACGGTGGTGAAGAGATCGATTCAGCGGGCAGCCGCCCGGATTGGGCGGCAGCGGGGCGCGAGAGTAATCGCGAGCCAGACCCTTGGCAATCCACAAATCAGCGGCCGATTCAGTCGGCCAAATACCCGCGCAGCGACTCGCGCAGCGAGGTGCGGGCCCGGAACAACAGGCTTTTGACTGCGGAGACCGAGAGTTCGAGCACGCCAGCGATTTCATCGTAGGAGAGTTGCTCGTAACGCCGGAGCACCACCGCCAGGCGTTGGGTCTCGGGCAAGGCGGCGATGGCCGCGTCCACCGCCCGCTGGAGTTCATCCTGCAGCAGTTCGGCATCCGGTTGGAGCTCCGCGCGGTCGGCGAGCCGGAGGTTGGAGTTTTCCTCGCGTTCGTCGGAGGAGACTGCCTTTTTGCGGCCGCGGCGGCGGGTTTCATTGAACACCAGGTTGCGCGTGATGGTGAAGAGGTAGGTGGTGAACTTGGCGTCCGGGCGGTAGCGTTTGGCATGGCGCCAGACGCGCAAAAACACCTGTTGGGCGATGTCTTGCGCGTCGTTCGGGCTGCCCAGCATCTTGGCGACGATGCCGATGACCGCGTTCTGGTGGATTTCCACCAAGTGCCGGAAGGCCGCGTGATCTCCCGCGCCGATGCGTTCCATCAACGCGAAGTCCACCGAGTTGTCGTCGGCTTGAGCGGGCGTGGGTGGATTCTCCATCGGCAGAAAACTAGGTTGCGCGGTGGCATCGGCTCCCAGCATGGGGCATTCAACCGTGGCGCTCGGTGGAAGTTGCGGGGAGCCACTGCCAATCACCATCAGTAGATTCAGAGTTCAGCCGAACGGGCCCAAGCCTCCACGTCGAGCTCGAGAAAGACCTCATCAAGCACCTCGCTCGCCCAGTCCTCGCGTTTGGCCAACTCGTTGAGCATCCGCCAGGCGACCACTTGCACCGCGGGCCATTCGCTCCAGACCGCTTCGGCCAGGCACTGCCACGCGCGGCCGGCCAGGCGATTGGGATGTTCCAGCATCTCGGCGCACTCAGCGGAGACGAGCAGGGTGCGCTCGAGGGCGGGTTCCTGGCCCACCGGCGGCACTTCGTAGGGACGCAGGGGAACCCCGGCGGCGCCGGTGAGCTCGCACTTGGATTTGGCCCGGCGCGCCAGGTCCTTGCCCAGGCCTTGCAAGGCCATCATCCGCGCCTGGTGAATCTCATGCCCCTTGGCCATGGGAGGGATGATTACCCAAATGACGCAGCCGTGGAATCCTGAAATGCGGGAATATTCGCTTGAAGGATTCCGAACATAGGCAATATTGGAATCCATGAAGACGACCATTGATATTCCTGAAAGCGCCTTGGCGGATGCCATGCGCTTCACGGGTGCGAAAACCAAGCGGGAGGCGGTGCTGACGGCGCTGGCGGAGTTCAATCGGCGGCGGCGAGTGGAGGATTTTCTAAAATTGGCCGGCAGCTTCCCCGACTTTCCCACCAACGATGAGCTTGAGGCGGACGACCTGCTGCGCGAAGACCTTCTGAACGCCAAGTGGAACCGCGGGTCATGATCGTGCTGGTTGATAGTTCGATATGGATCGACTTCCTGCGCCCTGCGCGAGATGACCTGACGGATTTGAAGAGGGTCATTCGCGAGGGTCGCGCGGCGATCTGTCCGGTGATCTGGGTGGAGCTTTGGAGAGGCACGCGCAGCAAGTCCGAGGAGTCGGCATTGCTGGAAATGCGCCGACTGAGTTTGTCATTGGAGGTGGACGCTGAGACTTGGACGCATGCGGCCAAATTCAGCCGCGTCGCGGTGCAAAACGGGCTCAACTGTCCGCTGGCGGATGTGTTGATCGTCGCATGTGCGAGGCGCCACGGGGTGAAGTTGATGCACCGGGACAAGCACATGGAGGCATTGCTGGCGCTCTGCGGGCCGCCCGGCGCATGATTTTTTGAAACCGCTCTTGTCCGCTGGCCGATCCATGTCCTACGCTTGCCCAACCTTTTGCAAGCTTGCCTCATTCCTCACCCAATTTTCATGTTCTTGGTGTCCTGCCCGCGCGCTGGGGGTCCACGCGCTTTCCCGGCAAGCCGCTGCATCTCATTGCCGGCAAACCATTGATCCAGCACGTTTGGGACCGCTGCCGGCAGTGCTCGATGCTCCATGAACTGGTGGTCGCCACCGATGACGAGCGGATTCTGGCGGCCGTGACCGCCTTTGGCGGCAAAGCCGTGATGACCTCGCGGGACCACCCGACCGGCACCGATCGCATCGCCGAGGCCGTCCAGGCGGTGCCTCGGGCCACCCACATCGTCAACATCCAGGGCGACGAACCGTTGATCGATCCCGCGCTGGTCGACGAACTGGTAAGCGCGATGCTCGCTGACCCGACGCTCGATATGACCACCGCGGCCAACCCGCTGGACCCCGCCGACCCGGCCGTGAGCGACCCGAACGTGGTCAAAGTGGTCACCGCGCTGGATGGCCGCGCGCTGTATTTTTCGCGCTCGCCGCTGCCATTTTTCCGCCACGCGGTGGCCGGCCTGCCGGTGCTGCGCCACAAGGGGATCTACGCCTACCGCCGCGCGTTCCTCGAACGCTTCGTCACCTGGCCGCCCTCGCCGCTGGAACAAGCGGAGTCGCTCGAACAACTCCGCGCCCTTGAAAATGGTGCCTCCATCAAGGTTCTGCTCACCCACGACACCTCGCCCGGCGTCGACACCCCGCAACAGGCCCGCGAGGTGGAGCGGATGCTGGAGGGGTCATGTTAAAAGTTATTTGTTATTTGTTATGGGTGAATGCAACCACATCCCGCTTATTTATCTTCTTCGCCTTTCCAATCGAGTTGCTCTGAACCTAGAAACCACAGATGAACAGGATCTACGCAGATGAAGAATGGATATTAAATCATTCACAGATGATATCCCGTTGACCTAACGGATTAGGCGCGATTTTTTCGGAACTCGCTTAAAATCTGCGTCTATCCTGTTCATCTTTAACTAATAACCACACTTCCCCATGAAATACATTTTTGTCACCGGCGGCGTCGTCTCCTCACTCGGCAAAGGCCTGGCCGCCGCCTCGATCGGCACCCTGCTCGAACACCGCGGCCTCAAAGTGCTGATGCAGAAGTTTGATCCCTATCTGAATGTGGATCCCGGCACGATGTCGCCCTATCAGCATGGCGAGGTCTATGTGCTCGACGACGGCGCGGAGACCGACCTCGACCTCGGCCACTACGAGCGCTTCACCTCCGGCGTGCTCTCGCGCATGAACAACCTGACCTCCGGGCAGGTGTTTGATGCGGTGATCAAAAAAGAGCGGCGCGGCGAGTATCTCGGCAAAACCGTGCAGTTCATCCCGCATGTAACCGACGAGATCAAGGGCCGCATCAGTCAAGTCACGGTCAATAACCCGGAGGTCGATGTCCTGATCACGGAAATCGGCGGCACGGTGGGCGACATGGAAGGGCTGTTGTTTCTGGAGGCGCTGCGCCAGTTCGCGCTGGAAGTCGGCAAGGAGAACGTGTGTTTCATCCACGTCACGCTGCTGCCCTATATCAAGGCCGCCGGCGAAGTGAAAACCAAACCCACCCAGCAATCGGTGGCCAAACTGCGCGAGATCGGCATCCAACCCGACATCATCATCTGCCGCACCGAGGCCGATCTCGATGAGGACAACCGGCGCAAAATCGCCATGTTCTGCAACGTCGAGCGCAAGAATGTGGTCGCCTTCCGCGATGTGGCCCACACGATTTACGAATGCCCGCTGGACCTGCGCCGCGACAAGATCGACCGGTTGGTGGTGGACAAACTCGGGCTGGGGCACACCCCCACCCCGGCGCTGGAGGACTGGGAGCACTTTGTGCAGCGCGTCATTCACCCGAAGCACAAGGTGACCATCGCGGTGGCCGGTAAATACATCGAGCTTCAGGACGCCTATAAGTCGATTTACGAGTCGCTGATTCACGCCGGTGCCCATCACGACACCAAGGTGCAGATTGTGCGGGTGGACACCGAGGCCGTAGAGGACCACGGGGCCAAGGCAGTCATCGGCGAGGTGGACGGCATCTTGGTGCCCGGCGGCTTCGGCGACCGCGGCACCGAGGGAAAAATCCTTGCGGCCAAGTATGCCCGCGAAAACAAGATCCCATATTTCGGGATTTGTCTGGGCATGCAGATTGCCACCATCGAGTTTGCCCGCAACGTCTGCGGTTTGAAAGGGGCCAACTCCACCGAGTTCCACAAGTCCACCCCGCATCCGGTGATCTGTTTGCAGGAAGAACAGAAAGGCGTCGAGGACATGGGTGCCACCATGCGCCTCGGGTCGTGCGAGTCGATCGTGCGGGCGGGCACCAAGGCCGCCGAGCTATATGGCAACAAGGAGCGCATCCTCGAACGCCACCGCCACCGCTACGAATTCAACTCGGACTATCAGGACCAGCTGCAGGAGGCCGGGATGGTGATTTCCTCGGTCTCGGCCGCGGACGGCCTGGTGGAAATCATCGAGCTGCCGGATCATCCGTTTTTCATTGGCGCGCAGTTCCACCCGGAGTTCCAATCGAAGCCGAACTTCCCGCACCCGCTCTTCGCGGGCTTCGTCGCCGCCGCCCTCGAGCACGCCCAAAGCGACGCTTGAGCGCGACCATGGGGCCACCCCGATGACCTGCTGCGCGGGGGTGGCAATGGCGTCCGTCTCGTGACTTCCACGGATTTGAACGTGCGACCGTCATAGACTGCCGCCACAACCCTTTGCTACGCGCGAGGCCCACCAGGCCAGGCACGGCTTGACGTCCATGCGCAAAACGGAATAGTCACTTCGATCAAAACCACCTCACTCCACGTTCCAACCTCCATCTCACCACCATGCATTCAATGACAGGATTCGGCCGCGGTGCGGCGGCCAGCGAGGCGTGGCACGCCACCGTGGAAATCAGCACGGTCAACCGCAAACAGGCGGAAGTCGTCGTGCAGGCCCCGCGCGAGCTGGTGGAACTCGAAAGCCGCATCCGCAAAACGGTGCTCGGGGTGGTGTCGCGCGGACGCATCCAAGTTTCTATCAACCTTGAACGCGCCGGCGGCGCCGCGGCCGCCATCCAGGTGGATGGCGCGCTGGCCCGGGCGTTTCACGCCGCGTTCATCGAGGTGGGCCAGAGCGTCGGCCAGGCGGTGCTACCCAGCGCCGCGGATTACCTCCGCCAACCGGGCATCCTGAATATCGGCAGTGGTGAAATCGACGCCGAGGATGCGTGGCTGGCCATCGAACCCGCCCTCCAGGCCGCCCTCACAGGCTTGGTTGCCATGCGCCAATCCGAAGGCGGGCACCTCAAGGCGGACTTCCTCGCACGGCTCGACACCCTGGGCGGCTTTTCCGCCAAAATCGCCAGCGACGCCCCGGCCCGCCCGCTGCGCCAGCGCGAGTTGTTAGCCAAGCGGCTGCGCGAGGCCGGGCTGGACCTGGATCCGGCGGACGAGCGGGTGGTCAAGGAGTTGGCGTTGTTTGCCGACCGCTGCGACGTGAGCGAGGAACTCACGCGCCTGGATTCCCACTGCGCCAAGTTCCGCGAATACCTGGAGGCCAGCGAGGCACCGGGCCGGGCGCTGGATTTCCTCTGCCAGGAGATGTTCCGCGAGTTCAACACCATCGGCTCCAAAGCCAATGACGCCCGCATCGCCCACACCATCGTCGAGGCCAAGACCGAGTTGGAGAAAATCCGCGAGCAGGTCCAGAATCTCGAGTAGCCGCGTGCGTGAAAACGCGGCGGAGCGTGGGAACACACACGCCTTGAGGCGAACCTATGCCTGCCCTGGACGGATTCATTGGCTGATGCGGACTGAAGTCCGCGCTCCTGATTGAAAAACCACAAAGCCGCCCCGGCATGGCTACCGGGACGGCTTGGGGAGGGTAGCGCGCTCTCGATGAGAGCGCATTCCTGAGTGGTTGCGATTCATTGGCGTGCGGCCTCATCGAGGCCGCGCCAGCTGTGGATTACTTTTTCTTGGCGACTTTCTTGGCGGCCTTCTTCGCCGCGGGCTTGGCCGGGGCGGCCTTGACATCCTCGATGGCGGCCTGGGCGGCGGCGAGGCGGGCGACGGGCACGCGGTAAGGCGAGCACGACACGTAGTTGAGGCCGAGCTTGTGGCAGAACTTGACCGAATCCGGATCGCCACCGTGCTCACCGCAGATGCCGAGCTTGATGTTCGGGCGGGTGCTGCGGCCCTTGGCCACGGCGATTTCCATGAGTTGGCCAACGCCGGTGGTATCCAGGGTGGCGAACGGGTTCTTGCTGAACACGTCGTTCTCGATGTAGGGCATCATGAACGACCCCATGTCGTCGCGGCTGATGCCCAGCGCGGTTTGGGTCAGGTCGTTGGTGCCGAAGCTGAAGAACTCCGCGCCCTTGGCGATTTGGTCGGCGGTGAGCGCGCCACGCGGCACTTCGATCATGGTGCCGACCTGATAGTCAAAGGTGACTTTCTTCTCGGCCATGACTTCCTTGGCGACGCGGTGGACGATGGCGGCCTGAAGGTCGAACTCCTGTTGGAATCCGACGAGCGGGATCATGACTTCGGGTTTGACCGGAATCTTCTTCTTGGCGACATCGGCGGCGGCCTCGAACACGGCGCGGGCCTGCATCTCGGTGATTTCCGGATAGGCGATGCCCAGGCGGCAGCCGCGATGACCTAGCATCGGGTTGAACTCGTGGAGTTCGGCGACGCGCTGGATGATGGTATCCACCTTGACGCCGATCTTCTTTGCGAGGTCGAGTTGTTGTTCCTTGGCGTGGGGCAGGAACTCGTGGAGCGGCGGATCGAGCAGGCGGATGGTGGCCGGAAAGCCTTTGAGCGCCTTGAAGATGCCGGTGAAGTCCTCGCGCTGATAGGGCAGCAGCTTGGCCAGCGCCGCCTTGCGCGCGGTCACGTCGGTGGCCAGGATCATCTCGCGCATGGCGTCGATGCGGTCGCCCTCGAAGAACATGTGCTCGGTGCGCGTCAGGCCGATGCCGGTGGCGCCGAAGGCCATGGCGATGCGGGTCTGCTCGGGCGTGTCGGCATTGGTGCGCACGGCGAGCTTGGTGGCTTGCGCGCACCATTCCATGAGTTGGAGGAAGTTCTTGAACTTCTCGGTCTTCTTGGCGGCCTTGTCGCCGTGAACGATGCCCGAGATGATTTCCGAAGGCGCGGTCTTGATCTGACCGCCGTAAACAATACCGGAAGTGCCGTCGATGGACAGGTAGTCCCCTTCCTTGAAGGTTTCGCCAGCGGCAGTGACGGTGAGCTTGTCGTAGTTGATTTCCACGGCGGAGGCGCCGCAGATGCAGACCTTGCCCATTTGGCGGGCGACGAGCGCGGCGTGCGAGGAAACCCCGCCCTTGGCGGTGAGGATGCCTTCCGCAGCGATCATCCCACGCAGGTCTTCCGGGCTGGTTTCGTTGCGAACCAGCAGGACTTTCTCGCCACGGGCTTCAGCAGCCGCGGCGCGGTCGGCATTCAGATAGATCTTGCCGGACGCGGCACCCGGGCCGGCGGGCAAGCCGCGGGCGAGCTCCTTGGCCTTCTTGATTTCGGCCGGGTCGAAGATCGGGGCGAGCAGCTGGTCGAGTTGGTCGGCCGGATTGCGCAGCACGGCGGCCTTCCAGTCGATGAGCTTCTCCTTGACCATGTCCATGGAGAATTTGAGGGCGGCGGCGGCGGTGCGCTTGCCGTTGCGCGTCTGAAGCATGAAGAGTTTGCCTTCCTGCACGGTGAACTCGACGTCCTGCACATCCTTGAAATGTTTCTCCAGGGTGGCGCGCACTTTGAGCAGTTCCGCATAGCTCTTGGGCATCTGCTTCTTGAGTTCGATCACGGGCTCGGGCGTGCGCACGCCGGCGACGACGTCTTCGCCCTGGGCATTGATGAGGAACTCGCCGTAGAACTCGTTCTTGCCGTTAGCCGGGTTGCGGGTGAAGGCGACGCCGGAGCCGGAGGCGGTGCCGGTGTTGCCGTAAACCATCGCCTGCACGTTCACCGCGGTGCCCCATGCGGCGGGAATGTTATATTTGCGGCGATAGACAATCGCGCGGTCGTTCATCCATGAGCCGAAGACGGCACCGGCGGCACCGCGCAGCTGGTCCCACGGATCGCTGGGAAACACATGGCCGGTGCGCTTCTTGACGAGCGCCTTGAAGCGCTTGACCAATTCCATCTGGTCTTGCGCGGTGAGGTCGGAGTCGATGATGTTGTTGCCGTATTTCTCGTGCTTGAATTCCTCGATGCACACTTCAAAGGGTTCGTGTTCTTCGCCCTCGATCTTTTGCAGGCCGAGCACCACGTCGCCATACATCTGGACGAAGCGGCGATAACAATCCCAGGCAAAGCGCGGGTTCTTGGTGGCGGTGGCCAGCGCCTGAACCGTCTGGTCGTTGAGGCCGAGGTTGAGGATGGTGTCCATCATGCCGGGCATCGAGTCGCGCGCGCCGGAGCGCACCGCCACGAGCAGCGGCATGCCCTTGGCATCGCCGAACTTGCAGCCCATGATTTTCTCCATGTTCCTGACGCCGGCTTCCATCTGGCTCTGGAGCTGGACCGGATAGGTCCGGCGGTTGGCATAGAAATAGGTGCACACCTCGGTGGTCACCGTGAACCCTGGAGGCACCGGCAGGTTGATGCGGGTCATTTCTGCCAGGTTGGCGCCCTTGCCGCCGAGCAGGGGTTTCATGCTGCCGTTGCCGTCAGCCTTGCCTGCGCCCCAGTTGTAAACGTATTTGATCTGTTTGTTAGCTGCGGATTTCTTCGCTGCGGGTTTAGCCGTCTTTTTTTTGGTAGCCATCGTGGTGGTTGGTATCGTGGTGTGAGCTTGGGGTTGCCGGGTGACGCGCAATCAACAAAATTCCGCGCGTCGGACGAAATGCGCGGCAGGCTATGCGGAGCACCCGGGCGGTGTCAATGAACGAGTTGCGGGAAAAACCAGGGCGGGCGGGTATGGCCGAGTCCGCCTGAAGGCGCGACTCCTTACGCTGGAATCAGCGTTCATGGGGATGCCTGTCGCAGCGTCTTCAGGCGGCCTCTTCGCCTATCTGGCAGATAACAACTTCGATTCCGAGCCCCTCAAGTCCTGCTCGCCCTTCATCGAGATGGCAGTCGAAGCACGGGCCACCCTTTCATGAACCTGCAAGCGCTGGCCATCATCCACGCGGACACCACCCGCCAGCGGCTCGATTCGATTCCCAAATCGGAACCATGGATCATGCGCTCCACGCGGGCATTAGATGAGGTGTTCGGCGGGTGAGCCTTTGTAGGATGAGTCGTCCACATGGACTGCGGCCTCATCGAGGCCGCGCCACCTGAGACGGCCTGATCGAGGTGGCGCGCTCTCAATGAAGGTGGCGCGCTCTCGCCGAGAGCGCACCGCCCATGTGCCGCGCACAACCCGCCCAAGCCATGCCTCTAGGTCGTCGCTTGGGCCCCCCCGTGCTCCGGCCATGGTCTGCGGCCGCATCGAGGCCTCTATCCTTGTGGAGCCGCTCAGCGCAGGCCGCGCAGGAGCAACTCGGCGTTGGTCTTGGTGGCGCGCAAGTTGGCGAGCAGGGTTTCGATGGCATCACCGATGGGTTGCTGGGCGAGCTGCTTGCGGATATCGACGACCTTGAGGAACTCGTCGGGATGATAGAGGCGGTCGTCGTTTCGGGTGCCGGACTGGGGGATGTGAATGGCCGGGAAGACGCGGCGTTCGGCGAGTTCGCGGTCGAGGCGCACTTCCATGTTGCCGGTGCCTTTGAACTCCTCGAAGACCACATCGTCGAGGCGGCTTTCGGTTTCCACCAGGGCGGTGGCCAGGATCGTGAGCGACCCGCCTTCCTCGACGTTGCGCGCCGTGCCGAAAAACTTGCGCGATTTCTGCAGGGCCAGCGGGCTGACGCCGCCCGATCCGATCGGTCCACCGCTCTGCATCGCGGAGTTATGGCCGCGCGCCAGGCGCGTCAGGCTGTCGAGCAGCAGGATCACGTCCTTGCCGCGTTCGACCAGGCGTTTGGCGCGCTCGATGACCAGGTCGGCCACTTGCGAGTGGCGGCGCGGGGATTCGTCGAAGGTGGAGGCATAGACGCGCGAGCCGACGGTTTCCTCAAAATCGGTGACTTCCTCCGGGCGCTCATCGAGCAGCAGGATGATCAACTCGGCATCCGGGTGGTTGAGGCGGATCGAGCGGGCGATTTGTTTGAGCAGGATGGTTTTGCCGCCGCGCGGCGGGGCGACGATGATGCCGCGCTGGCCTTTGCCCAGCGGGGCGATCAGGTCGATGGCGCGCACGCCCAAGAAATCATTGCCCTCGCCTTCCAGGTGAATCCGTTGATCGGGGAATAACGGGGTGAGCCGGTCAAACTCCGGCCGCGGCTGATAGTCGGCGGCCGGAATGCCCTCCACCTCGATCACCTCATGACCGGATAGATACTTGTCCCGCTCGCGCGGCGCACGCACCCGGACTTTGACTAACTGGCCGACGCGCAGACCGAGATCGCGCAGCAGGTTGTTACTGAGATGGATGTCATCGGGACTCGGGCGGAAACTCCGCTCGGGATCGCGCAACATCGCGAAATTTTCCTTGGATTGTTCCAGCACCCCTTCGCAGACCAGCCCGCTGCCGGCGTGGCCGTAGAAACATAACAGCTCGTAAATCAACTGGCTTTTGGGCAGGCCGCCTTGAATGCGGGCGCTCGAGGCTTCAGCGAGGGACTGCAGTTCGGCCAGCGGCTTGAGCCGGAATTGGTTGATATCGATGGAAACCGGAATGGGAGCGGCCTCCGGGGCGGATACGGCTGCGGCCACCGGGGTGGCAGGATCCGCCGGATCAGTGGCGGCGGCGGGTTGAGAGAGTGTCATAAGGAATTCTTGAGCAAAACGGCGGATTTGTGAGCGGAGCAGGGCTTGCGGACCTTCGTTCCAGAAAACCACATCCGCTTGGGACATTTTTTCCTGGACCGGGAGCTGGGCGGCAAGGGTGGACTCGATCAGGGAATCATCGAATCCGCCGCGGGCTTTGAGCCGCTGGATCTGGGTGGCGCGGGATGAAGCAACGACGAGCACTTGGGCTTGGCCGAACTCAAAGCCCTTTTCAAAAAAGAGCGGAACATCCGCGACGAACAGATCCGCAGCCTGTGTAGCAGCTCTCGCCAGGGAATCAAGACATTCCTGCTTGACGCGCGGATGCAGGATCGCCTCCAAGCGCAGCCGAGCCGCCGGCTCGGCAAACACCCGGCCCCGGAGGAAATGCCGGTCAATGCGCCCGTGCGCGTCGAGCGCCTGCTGGCCAAAGGATTCGGCGATGATCGCGGCGACCTCCGCGTCCGCCTCCAACATCCGGTGCACCGCCGCATCGCAGTCGAAAATCACCAGTGACGGCAGGAGTTCGCCCAGCAAGCGACACACCGTCGATTTGCCGGACGCAATCCCACCTGTCAGCGCCATGGCTTGCATGGAGCGAGAATTCGTGGATCTGCGCGGCGAATCAAGCACAGCTTTGGTTGTTTGCCTGCAAATTCGACATCGTGATGTTGTTTTTTCACAATGATGACTCGCCGGGCCTTGGCCCTGGACTCAAGGAAGGGCCATCCGATCACCCAAAAATGTCCCCCGACGCGCCAGCGGCGGGGGGACGAATTGAGGATGCTGATGTATCATTCAACGCGAACGCGGAAGAATACGCGGGCAGGTGGTTGAGTGGTGGAATTCCACTGCGCGGTGATCGTTGCCGGGGTGGGAGTCTCCACCACCAGCCATTCACTCAGGGTGGCGGCATCCGTCCAGTGCACCACATCCGTGCTGACCTGAATGATGTATCTCCGCCCGTCATTGATCTCCGAAGCGGCCTTCTCATAAGAAAATGTTGGAACAGCTGCTGTTGGAGTTGTGGCTGCTGCCGCACTCAAGGACATCAACTTTGGCGCCCGCGTAAGCGCAGGGACCCAATGCACCAGCGATAATCCGCTGAGTGATGCCGGGGTGGTGAAGATCACCGGTGGCGAGTAAACCGTGCCAATGCTATTGGTGGCATATGCTTTGAACGTGTAGCCGGCATTCGCCGTGAGACCCGTGATATCAGCGGTAAACACACCGGTAGTGCCCGTGACAATCACTTGGGTCACTCCGGCGTCACCAAGCAACGGATTCGGATTATCACTGGTAAGCGAGTAAACGACTCCACGTTCTGTGATAGGAGTCGCATCGCCGGCACTGGTCACATTGCCACCCAGAGTCACGGATCCTTGTTTCAGATTGGCAATAGAGGGCGTAGTGACTGTGGGCGTATTGATGAATGTGACCGGTAGCGAGTAACTCGTTCCAGCACTGTTGGTTGCGTAGGCTTTGAACGTGTATTGAGTGCCCACCGTGAGTCCGGTAACGCCTGCGGTAAATACGCCGATGGTCCCAGCGACAGATACCTTGCTCACTCCGGTAATGCCAATCAAAGGATTAGGATTCGAACTGGTAGGCGAGTAAACCACCCCGCGCTCGGTGATCACGTCATCGCCCGCACTGGTCACATTGCCACCCAGGGTCGCAGTCGTTGCGAGAAGGTCCGCAAGGGTGGGCGTGGTAACCGTCGGCGGAGTGCGCGTGGTGAAGGTCGCCACTGGCGAGTAACTGGTGCCAGCAATACTGATTGCATATGCTTTGAATGAGTAGTTGGCAGTTGCCGTGAGTACCGAAACATTCACGGTAAATTCGCCGGTAGTCCCTGGGACCGGCACCTGGATCACTCCGGCAACACCAATCAAAGGATCCGGATTATCACTGGTAAGGGAGTAAACTACGCCACGCTCGGTGATTTCCTGAGCGTTTGTACTGGCAACAACCTTGCCGCCCAAAGTCGCGGAAGTGGCGAGAATGTCAGCCACCGTGAGCGTAGTCACTGTGGGCGGAGAGGGCGGCGTGGCCTCCACCGGTGACGAGTAACCCGTACCATAAGTATTGATTGCGTATGCTTTGAAGGTGTATTTGACGCCCGGCGTGAGTCCCGGGAGATTCAGGGCAAATGCGCCGATGGGGAAAGGGGGTGTCGTAAGAGTCCCAGGGTCGGTCACCGTGACCACGCCGGGACCGCCAATGAACGGATTCGAGTTATCCGCAGTGATCGAGTAAATGATGCCGCGTTCTAAGATAGGGAAGTTACCGGTGACACCACCGGCGCTGGTCACATTGGAGCCCACCTTCGCCGGGTTGGAAAAGACCGGAAGGGCCAAGGTGGGCCAAGTACTATTGGTGATGAAACTCGCCGGTGTTGAGTAACTCGTGCCAATCCTATTGATAGCGTATGCCTTGAACGTGTAACGGGTGGCTGCCGTGAGCCCTGAAATATCAGTGGTAAATACGCCGGTAGTCCCTGTAACAGGCACCTTGGTCACGCCAGTGCCACCGATCAACGGGTCCGCATTCGAACTGGTAAGTGAGTAAACCACTCCCCGCTCTGTAATGGCACTGCCACCGTCGCTGCTAACGTTGCTGCCCAGAGTAACGGAAGTTTTCAAAAGATTGTCAATGGTGGGGTCTTTCACTGTGGGCGGAGAGACGGTGGTGAATGTCGCCAGTGGTGAGTAACTCGTGCCAGCACTATTTGTGGCGTAGGCTTTGAACGAGTAACCGGTAGTCGTCATGAGTCCCGTAAGATTTGCGGTAAATACGCCGGCGGTAGTCCCTGCCACAACCACATTGGTAACGCCGCTGCCACCGATCAAGGGATTCGGATTATCAGCGCTGCGGGAATACACCACGCCGCGTGTGGTGATGGCAAAATTGCCCGCACTGGTCACATTGCCGCCTAAAGTCGCGGTAGCTGCGCCAGGTGTGCCACCCAGGTTGGCACTAGTGGGCGTGGTCACTGTGGGCAGAATGGGCGTGGTAAAGGTGGCCAGAGACGAGTAACTCGTGCCAACGTTATTGGTTGCGTATGCTTTGACCGTGTAGCCGGCCAGCACTGTGAGACCCGTAATATTAGTGGTAAATGCGCCGGTAGTCCCTATGACAGGCACCTTGATCACGCCAGTGCCACCCATCACGGGATCCGGATTGTCGCTGGTAAGCGAGTAGACAACGCCGCGTTCTATTATGGTGACGCCACCATCATCAGTCACATTGCCGCCCAAAGTCGCGGTCGTTACGAGAAGGTTGGTGTTAGTAATGGTAGGTCCTGACACTGTGGGCAAAACAGGTGCGGTGAAGATCGCCAGCGGCGAATAACTCGTGCCAGCACTATTGATGGCGTAGGCTTTGAACGTGTAATTGGTAAGCCCCACGAGTCCCGCAATGTCTGCGGTAAATACGCCGGTGGTCCCTATGACAGGCACCTTGATCACGCCACTGCCATCGATCAACGGATCCGTATTCAAACTGCTACGCGAGTAAACGACGCCGCGTTCGGTGATTGGAAAATCGCCAGCGCTGGTCACATTGCCACCCAGCCTCGCGGTCGTTCCGGTTAGGTTGGCAAGAGTAGGCGAGGTCACGGTGGGCGGCGAGGGCGTGGTGAAGCCCGCCAGTGGCGAGTAGCCCACGCCAGCACTATTGATGGCGTATGCTCTGAATATGTAGCCGGTGGGCACCGTGAGCCCCACCACATTGGCGGTAAATACGCCGGTGGTACCGGTGACCGGCACCTTGATCACGCCGGGACCATTGATCAGCGCGCTCGAAACCGTGCTGGTAGGCGAGTAAACCACACCGCGTTCGGTGATCACGGAATCGCCCGCGCTGGTCACATTGCCGCCCAGGGTCGCAGTGGTTGCGAGAAGGTCAGCCAGGGTGGGCGTGGTCACCGTGGGCGGGGTGCGCGTGGTGAATGACGCCAGTGGCGAGTAACTCGTGCCAGCACTATTGGTTGCGTAGGCCTTGAATGTGTAGCCGGCAGTCGCCGTGAGTCCCGCGATATCCGCGGTAAATACGCCGGTAGTGAGCCCAGCCGCAACCACTTGGGTCACGCCGGGGTCCCCGATCAGCGGATTCGCATTCGAACTGGTAAGCGAGTAAACGATGCCGCGTTCGGTGATGGCAAAATTACCCATACTGGTCACGTTACCACCCAGGGTCGCGGAGGTTCCGAGAAGGTTGGCAATCGTGGGCGCGGTGACGGTGGGTTGGATCGGCGGAAAGGGCGTGGTAAATGTCGCCAGTGGCGAGTAACTCGTGCCAGAATTATTGATGGCGTAGGCTTTGAACGTGTAACCTATCGCAGGCGTGAGGCCGGTAATATTGGTGGTAAATATGCCGGTGGTCCCTGCGACAATCACTTTGGCAACGCCGCTACCATTGATCAGCGGATTCGCATTCGAACCGGTAGGCGAGTAAACCACGCCGCGTTCGGTGATACTCGCATCGCCCGCGCTGGTCACATTGCCGCCCAAAGTCACGGAGGTTCCGAGTAGGTTGGCCGTACTGGGCGTGATGACTGTAGGTGGAGTGAGTGTGGTGAAATCCAATGATGGCGAGTAACTCGTGCCAGCACCATTGATTGCGTAGGCTTTGAACGTGTAGCCGGTAGTCGCCGTCAGCCCCGCGATATTTGCGGTAAATACGCCGAGTCCCCCTGTGGCAGGCACCTTGATGACGCCGGCGCCACCAATCAGTGGATTCGCATTCGAACTGGTGACGGAATAAACCACGCCGCGTTCGGTGATAGGTGAGCCACCGTCGCTGGTCACATTGCCACCCAAAGTCGCGGTCGTTCCGAGAAGATTGGCAAAACTCGGCGTGGTCACCTTAGGCGGAGTGGGCGTGGTGAAGGACGCCAGTGGCGAGTAACTCGTGCCAGCACCATTGATTGCGTAGGCTTTGAATGTGTAGCCGGTGATCGCCGTGAGCCCGGTGATATCCGCGGTAAATACGCCGGTGGTGATCCCAGCAGCAACCACTTTGATCACGCCGGTGCCACCGATCAACGGATCCGTATTCAAACTGGAAGGGGCGTAAACGACGCCGCGTTCGGTAATGGCCGTATCGCCCGTATTGCTCACATTGCCGCCCAAAGTGGCGGAAGTTCCGGCAAGGTTGGCAATGGTGGGCATGGTCACCGTGGGCGGAATACGCGTGGTGAAGGTCGCCAGTGGCGAATAACTCGTGCCAGCACCACTGATTGCGTAGGCTTTGAAAGTGTAGCCGGTAGTCGCCGTGAGTCCCACAACATTGGCGGTAAATACACCGGTAGTCCCGGTGACCAGCACTTTGAGCACGCTGGCGCCACCGATCAGCGGGTCAGCATTCGAACTGGTAGGCGAGTAAACGATTCCGCGTTCGGTGATGGCAGCATCGCCGGCGCTGGTCACATTGCCGCCAAGGGTCGCCGTGGTCGCAGTGATCGCCGTGCTCGTCGGTGACGTAACCGTGGGTGAATTGAGCGTGGTTAAAGTTGCCACAGACGTGTATTTTATACCATACGCATTCGTGGCATAGGCCTTGAACGAGTAGCTAGTGCCTGGTGTGAGTGGTGCGGTGGTCGTCGCCCAGAACTGCCCGGTAGTTATGCCAGGACTGGTCAGGTTGATCACCCCGGCCCCGCCAATGATCGGATTGGAGTTAGTCAACGTGGGGGAATACACCACGCCTCGAGCAGTGATAGGAGAACCACCGTCACTGGTGATATTTCCACTCATTGAGGCCACGGTGGATGTGATTCCGGCGCTGAGCGGGCTCGTCACGGTGGGCGATGTTGACGTGGTAAAGGTCCCCGAGCTGGTGGTGTAGCTTATACCCAACCCATTCTTGGCATAAGCCCTGTAATAATATTGAGTGCCAGATTGCAGAGCGGTGATGTTCACCGAGAAGACACCCGTGGTGCCGGATGCGATCTTGGAATCCGCAAGACCGAGCACTGGGTCCCCATAGATGGAATAGACCACCCCTCGCTCAGTGATCGGCGAACCACCATCACTCGTCACATTGCCGCCGAGGGTGGCTGTCGTATCCGTGATGTAAGCATGAGTCGGCGATGTAACGATGGGCGTGGTGATGGCGGTAGTAAAGGTCGCCGTCGGCGTGCTATAACCGATGCCCACGCTACTCCTGGCGTAAGCTTGGAAATAGTATTTGGTGCCAGGCGTCAGCCCGACGATGGGCACGGTGAACAAGGTGATTGCGGTGCCCACAGCAGGTGCCGTCGTGATACCGGCACTCATCGTTGGATCAGTGGAGTAAATCACTCCGCGCTCAATGAGGGCCGAGCCGCCATTGTTGGTCACAGTGCCACCGAGAGTCACGGTGGTCGCAGTGAGATTGGTAACGGCCGGTGACGTTACGGTGGGCGTAGTATAAGTGAAAAAGGATGCGGTCAGTGAGGAGTAGGCCGTTCCGAGGCTATTGGTTGCGTAGGCTCTGAACGAATAGGTTGTGCCAGGCGTCAAGCCGGTAACGGGCACCGTGAACACCCCGGACACCGTGCCTGAAGCAAGAGCCGTGCGAACACCCCAGCCGCCGATCAACGGACTGCTGTTAGCAGAAGTGACGGAGTAAACCACGCCACACTCGGTGAGCGCGGAGCCGCCGTTGCTCGTCACATTGCCGCCCAGTATCACGGTGGTTGCGGTGCGGTTCGCATAGGAGGGCCGCGCCGCCAGCGTGGGCAAAGTGGCCGGCGTGGTGAAGCTCCCGATCTCAGTGGTATAGCTTGTTCCTGCGCTGTTCGTGGCATAGGCCTTGAACCAATAAGTGGTGCCCAGTGCCAATCCGGTTACGGGCACGGTGAACACGCCGGTGGTGCCGGTGGTGGTTGCGACGGAATCGGCAAGCAGTGGATCCGGGTTGGTAGATGAATAAACCACCCCGCGGGCAATGATGGTGGTATCACCACCACTGGTCACGGTGCCACCCAGAACCGCTGTGGTCGTGGTGATATTGGTGCTGGTGGGTGAGGTGACCGTGGGCAGAATCGGCGTGGTGAAAGTTGTGGCCGGCGTGGTGTAAAAAATGCCGGTATCGGTAATCACGTAGCCCTTGAATGAGTATTGCGTCCCCGCATCCAGTTCGGTCACAGGCACTGCGAAGGCACCTGCCGTGGCGGCAGGGTCAGGGATGATCAAGACCCCCGGGTCATCGAGGTACGGGTCGGAGTTGATGGCAGTGGGTGAGTAAACCACCCCGCGCTCGTAAACCGTGACCGGCACCGCCGCATAGGGGTCATTTTCCACGGTGGCACCGAGCGTCGCCGTGCTATTGGTGATGTCCGTGACGCTGGGAGTATTGATCGCAATGGCCGCTTGCAGAGGATTGGAGCCCTGCTCGTATTCCTGCTGGTTGGTCAAGCCATCGCCATCCGGGTCGGCGGCGGGGCCGGAGATCGAAGCGTTGCCTATAGTGTTAGGAAACCACGCTTGCCGCCACGAGGCGTAAGACTCAGTGAGTTGGACGGGAACCCGCAGAGTGACCGTGGAAAGATCGGCTGAAGTCTGGCCATTGGCATAGCGGCTAAATTGCATCACAATATGGCCGCTGACCGAGAGCGGGGCGTTGCCAAGACGACTTTTAAGAGTGCCGTAGGCTGGAATCAAATTCATCCAGGTGCTGGCATCAAACGATAGCGACGCGATATTCGCCCTCTGCCGACCTAAGGTGGTTCCATTGCCGGCATCGTCTTCAAGCCGGATCGTGATGTAGTCTGAGGCCGTAGCGAATTCGGAGAGACTGTCCCAGTTGATGGTCGCCGGGAGGTAAGGATCGAACGTCAACCGGCCATTCACCCATGACTGCGTGACGGGTGCGCTGCCGGAGCTTACCGCAGATGTCAGCGAGCGGATCAGCCAAGTCGGCGTATGATAAGTCCCGATGGTGAGAGTCCCGTCAGGAACCATGCGATGCGCCACCGACATGGTCGCCTTGCCGTAAGGCGGGTTTTGAATGGTTGGGAACTCCACATTATATACCCCGGGAACGATGGTCGTCTCAAGATCGTTGCAGTCCTGCGGATTCGGGTAATCCTTTCGCAGAGCGTAAAGGGACAATGGAAATGTGAGGTAGGATCCGATCGTCTGGCCCGTAGCCTGGTAATAATAATAGAACTGGCTTGAGTAGTCAGTGAATGCAACCGGACGAATGAAGGCGGAGGCGGGCGCGCTCGTCGCGCGCACGTTCACCCCCGATTGAGGTGCCACGTAGGTCGCTTGGGTGTTCACCGCCTTGATGGTATCAGAAACTCCAATACGAGTCCCGTCCTCCAGATAAATTGGGAACCAGTTACCCGCGGGATCTTTAAGAACGTCTGGCACAAGAGGCGTAAGCGCGGCAGGCGGTGCCCCCGACGTGGGGACACTATTAGGGTCATTTGGATCCCCTTTATTGATAGGATTG
>Ga0114958_10000598_pt1 | contig 30885 bp, 17 predicted proteins | sample C_130208_EF_Meta_FD_89577 | JGI IMG/M metagenome (GOLD analysis project Ga0114958, IMG submission 89577) | Freshwater microbial communities from Lake Croche, Canada to study carbon cycling - C_130208_EF_MetaG | ecosystem: Environmental > Aquatic > Freshwater > Lake | place: Lake Croche, Canada... | reverse complement strand
ACCACCAGCGCTTTCCATTGACTGACGTTCGAGTTGCTCACGCACTTCTGACATGTTGAGCACTGCGTTGAGTTCTCGATTAAGAAGATCCACGATCGGCCTTGGAAGTTTTGCGGGGCCTACGAGCGCCATCCAACTAATGTTCGTGAAATTTGGCAATCCAGCTTCTGTCATCGTCGGCACCTCCGGAAAAATTGGGCTGCGCTTGTCGAGCACGACGCCTAATGCCCGTAACCGGTTGTCTTTAATAAAACCCGTTGACGTGGCCGGTGAGGTAAAGGCCATTTGTATGCGATTAGCCAGTAAGTCGGCGGTTTGCTCTGGCTCGCCTTTATATGAAACCTGCACGATATCGACCTTGCCCAAGGTTTTCAGCTGGGTTCCGTAAATTAGTGCTGCAGTGTGTCCAGACCCGAAGTTCAACTTACCCGGATTGGCGCGCGCATAGGCGAGCAGTTCGTTTAGATTTTTAACTGGTAGCTCTTGATTGACCAACAGAAAATGCGTGAAGTTACCAATAAATCCGATAGAGGTGAAATCGGTCAGTACGTTGTAAGGCGGGTCTTTCATGAGAAAGGGAACACCCGCCAACGGGCTATTGGTGCCCATTAGCAAGGTATACCCATCCGGTGCCGCGCGAGCAGTAAATTGGCCCGCAATGGCTCCGTTTGCGCCTGACTTATTCTCGACGATAATGTTTTGGCCCAGACGTTGTGAAAGCCTCGGTGCGATTGCGCGCGTCAGCGTGTCAGTGACTGATCCCGCCGGAAAAGGAATAATGAGACGAATCGGTTTGTCTGGGTATTGCGCAGATGCTACGGCCGAAGCGAGTGCAAGGGTGCAAGCTGCAACGTATGTCATGATACGTATGAACATAGGAGTCTCTAAAGTTTTTTAAAAATCGTTAGTTACCTAGCGCCAAGCAGATGCTCTGAAGCCTGCACAGCTATGTAAACTTAGCATAATCCAAACTGCGGCGGTAATTGTTGTGAAGTCATGCCTTCTTTTTTTGCGGGGCCACTTTGATACAGCCATGATCTCCTATTTCAAGATACGACGTCTGTGAAGCTACAGCTCTTTTATTATCTTAAGATACGACGACTGTGAAGTCGCAGCTCCTTACTTCTGAACATAAGAATTTACAAGGTCAAACAATATGGCACCAAGCACTTTACATGCGCCAGTTGCGCTGATTACCGGGGCGGGTAAGGGTATCGGTCGGGCAATGGCTTTGGGGTTGCTGACAAAGGGCATGCGCGTAGCTGCGGTCGATCGGGATGAGCAAAGCTTGCTTGCGCTCAAACACTTGGCCAATCAAACAGGACATGCCGAGCGCCTTGAGGTATTTACTGAAGATCTCACAAGCTTCGATGCTGTGTCTTTGGTGGGTCGTGTCCAAGAAAAGCTCGGTAGCGTCAATATCTTGATCAACAATGCTGGCCTGGGTCAGGGACAAGTTCGCAATGACTATCATCGGCACCCGCCGAAGTTTTACGACGTCACGCCCGAGCAATGGCTGAACGCAATTGCCGTCAATGCGAATGCAGTCTTCTTGCTCAGTCAAGTGGTGGCGAAGCAAATGCTTGCCGAAGGCTGGGGGCGCATCATCAACGTCACGACAAGTTTGGGTACGATGCTTAGAGAGGGATATTGCCCCTATGGCCCGACCAAGGCTGCCGCAGAGGGGCTCAGTGCAGTGATGGCAAGTGATCTGAATGGCTCAGGCGTCACAGTGAATGTGCTGATACCGGGTGGCATTGTGAATACACCGATGATTCCCGGAGAAGCACCCTTCTTACGAGAAGCGCTCATTCAACCCGAGGCAATGCTGCAGCCTCTTTATTGGCTGTGCTCTAGCGAAGCCAATGAGGTCACTGGCTTACGTTTTTTGGCAAATCGGTGGGACGACAGACTTCATGGGGCAGAGGCTGCAAAACTGGCGGGCGCGCCCATTGGTTGGAAGGATCTTGCGGTTTTGCCAGTCACGCCGAAGTTTAAAGCGTGATTGAGTTCATGGCGCGCTTGTGTCCAAACGCAGTCAGTTTACTCAGACATGGTCTCGCCATGCAATGGTGTGGTTGGACCCAAACCTAGCAGTGCTTCAAGGCCAAAAACCACCATTAAAAAACCAGAGATCGGTAAACAGAGGTAAGGAATGCTCATTGGAATCTGCGTGCCTGTGGCAAGTTGCATGGAGGCAAGCTCCACCAGGATAAGACCTTGCCAGAACAAAAGCAGACCGACGCCGACCGCTGCGCATGAGGGCAACTGATTAATCCATTTCAGCGAGACGCCAAACTGTGTGGACAAATCCATTCTGAAATGCGCCCCTCTGCGTACGGCCATTGCAGCGCCACACAAGGCGGCCCAGATCATCAGAAAGCGAGCAACTTCTTCGCTCCAGGCGAAGCTCGCATTGAGGACGCTACGCGCAAAAATGTTTGCGCAGACGATCAAGGTCATGGCAACAAGTGCGGCGATCGCAACGGCGCGCGTCAGGCGATAAAGTAGCTCTGCTATTGTTTTAAACGTTTGCATCATCAATCCATTAAGAGCTTTGGCAAGATCAGGGTAATTGCCGGTACTAATGCAATGATGACCAACGAAAGAATCAGCACAAGTAGATAGGGCATAAACGCTTTAGTTACATTGCGCATGCTGCACCGGGCAATACCGGCCGATAAAAGTAAGCCTATTCCAATGGGTGGTAAAAAAATTCCGACGCCCACCGTGCCAATCGCAAGAATGCCAAAGTGCAGGGGATCTACGCCGACTCGCTCTGCGACAGGCAAGAGAATCGGCATCAAAATGATAAGTGCAGGTAAACCTTCTAAAAATACGCCTGCGATTAAAAAGATAACAATACTGAGCAACAGAAAACCGACTGATCCGCCTCCCATGATCGACATGAGGTTCGCAATCGCAGCAGGGGTTTGCTGACTTGCCAGAATCCACGAAAACGTCATGGCTAAACCAATTAGCAAGAGTGCAGCACCCGTCAAAATAATAGTTTGCTCGCAAATCTCATGCAGACCGCGCCAAGACACTTCGCGATAAATGAATAAACTCACAACCAAAGCATAGACTGCACCGATGGCAGCAATTTCTGTGGGGGTTGCGATCCCGAACAAAATCCCACCGAAAATGATGACCGGCAATAATAAGGCGAGTGCGCTATCTTTAAACGCGGCGTAGACGGCACTGCGCGGTGCACGCAATTCGCTCGGGGGCAAGATCCCTCGGCGTGCCTGATAGGTAATCAAACTCATTAAGCCAATCACCATCACCGCCGAAGGTAAGAATCCTGCGATAAATAAGCGTCCGATCGAAATGTTGACGAGGCTACCGAGCACCACCATCATGATGCAGGGCGGAATCAGCACGCCCATGGAGGAGGCAGCAGCCACGATTGCTGCGGCGCGTTCAGGCGTATACCCAGCGCGTCGCATCGCCGGAATCATTGTTGAGCCAATCGCTGAAATATCAGCCGTTGTTGAGCCAGAGATGCCCGAAAAAAACATTTCGGCTAGCATCACAACCATCGCCAAGCCGCCTCGCACATGTCCAACTAACACACGTGCGAGAGTAACTAAGCGAGCCGAAATTCCACCCGAATCCATTAATAGTCCGGCAAAAATAAAGAAAGGCACCGCCATTAAAGGAAACGAGTCAATACCCGCAAACAGTCTTTGTGCGATCAGCGCGAGAGGTAGTCGACCTTCGAGAAGTAAGAAGGTGACTGAGGCAGCCCCCATTGCAAACGCAATGGGGATTCCAATTGCGACGAAGGCAATAAAAGAGATAACAAGAGCGGCAATCAGCATTATGGTGTTAAGTTTTGATGACTCGAATGACGGCGTTAAACTTTGATGGCTCTAATTTGCTCGATGATCTTCTGATTTTTAGCGAGATCTTTGTAGACGGGGCCCATCGCAGCAATCAAGGGCGCCTTGTCAATCGTATCGACTTTAACGCCTTTGGCGGTCAATTCGGCTGAAGCGTCCGCATCCAGTTTTGCGGCAAGCTCGCGCATGTAGCGTCCAGCTTGGACGCCTGAATCAACTGCCGCCTTTTTCTGTTCTGCATTTAGTTTTTTGAAGGCGGGGGCAGACATGCCGAAGACTAAAGCAGAATAGGTATGCTCATCTAAGGTGACAAATTTTGCGACCTCGTTTAACTTAGAACTCAACATGACGTTTGGCGGGCACTCAAGTCCGTCAATCACGCCCTGTTGCACGGCGGTATAGACCTCACCCCAGTTCATTTGAATCGCGCTTGCCCCCAGAGCTTTAAACATTCCGATAAAGACAGGGCCTCCGGCCACTCGAAACTTCATTCCAGAGAACCCCTCTTTAGTTGCGATGGCCTTCTTTGCGTTCAAGCAAGAGCGAAAACCGCCCGCACCCCAGCCTAGGCCGATGATGCCACGAGGCTCTAAAAGTTTCAGCCAGTGATCACCAATGGCGCTTTCAAGGCACTGATCAGCGTGCGCTTTGGAGGTGTAAAGAAAAGGTAAATCACAATCACCAATTTCTGGTGCAACGGCTGTTAAGGTCGATGTACCGTAAAGATGTAAATCAACAATACCCAAAGGCATGCCTTCCATGGCTTCGCGTTCTTGACCGAGTTGGCCGCCAGGAAACACATTGACCTTGACGGCACCATTTGTTTTTTGTTCAAACAATTCAGCAAATTTTTTCGCACCCATGTCAAACACTGAACCCGCGGCAGTGACATGACCCATGCGAAGCGTTGTCACATTTTGCGCATTCGCGATAAACGGGGCAGCAACGGAGGCGGCGGCGATCGAGAGAAAGTTACGGCGACTAGTCATGGTTTTCCTAAAAAAAATAGTTTTCAAAAGAAATGAAGAAGGCACCGACCGTGGCTACCGATTGTTACGCTTAGCCGTGGTCCGTCTAAGTTGTGATGCACAGCTTAACCTGTTCGCGGCGAATACTTTCGTTCGAGGTGGTCTGCGCTCAAGCTTACGCTGCAGGAGGTGACCGGCCACTAAAAAACAGCCATGGCGTTTGGTGGCGAGCCGATCGCTCCGCGCAAGTTTAAGGGCTTTGAGGTGAAAAGAAACGTATTTCGTTTGTGCTTTTGCACCGCAACATGGAGGGCATCAAGATCAAACATTTCGCCTAAGACGAGGCCCAGGCGCGCAATCGCAAGGTGCAGGCTAGGTTTGCCCTGTTGTAAGGGCCAGGCTTCGACAGTCACTGAATCGCTTGCGACTGCCGCAAAGCCCGTATCCCATAAGTACTGCCACATTGATTCGTCGCCCGCCAGGCCTGAATAATCGCGCCCTTGAAAGATCGTTTTCTTACCTGCAGGGCTTGCCTGGTTAAACGTTTCAAGCCAACCCGTGCGCACACATAGCACGTCACCTAGTTGTGGTTTGATCTCGCTTTGCGCCAGAGCTAGTTGTAAATCTTGGGCGCTACATATTTGAGAGCCAAGGGCAGACCATGGGCGTTGATTATTTGCGTAAAACTCAGGTAAATCAATGTAGATACCGCGGGTAAAAATTCCAAAATCCGCGTAGCGATCCACCCCGTTGCGCGAGCCATCCCCCAAATGAATATCTTTACTTTGTGCGCCATCATAAAACCCGTGCACTGGGTCGCCAACGTGCGCGAGGCTATCCCACTGCGACGAGGCCTGCGGGTGAAACGTCACGCAGTCATCGCGTATGAGTAAGCCTTCGTACGTGTCTGTCACGAGCTTGTGGATAGGCGCCTCTCTCACACGGTGTGAATGTGCTGGCACGGCGCCAAGTGGTAAATGCAGGGGCAAATCTAGGTTTATCCGATCACCGGTTCGAACCAGTCTGGCTGCCTGCGCTGCGTATTCGGCGCTAATTGCCGCTAGCATGCCAACATTTTCTTTTTCAAGCCCCCAGGCTAAGGGTAGCGTTTCGCCAGCGGGTCTGGGCAAATCTACAAAGGCCGGGCGTCGATACATGTCGGATCCGTTGAGCAATGGGTTAGGCAGCTAATCGTTCGCGACAGACTCGATCCGCTAGGTGCACACGCAACTTTGCGCCCAAAATCCGATTGTTGCGGTCTTCTGTCACTTAATAATGTGGTGCTTACAGTAGCGGTAAAACGATAAAAAGTACAAGTAAAAATGACTTTTACGTCGTGTGTTAAGTTATCTGCGTATAGATTGTGTAACTGCTCTCAAACCAAGAGGATTCCAGTCATGATTCATCATTTTTTTTCACAATGCTGCGTTGCGATCGTTGCGTCACTCAGCCTGTCCGTTAGCGTTTTTGCGAATCCAGTCTGGCCCGCGTCAGCGATTCATATGGTGGTGCCTTTTCCACCTGGGGGCAGCAATGATGTCATCGCCAGGCGCCTAGCGGATGGTCTGAGCAAGGCCTTTGGTCAGACGGTTGTGATTGAAAATAAAGGTGGCGGAGCCGGTACGATTGGTTCGCAAGCCGTCGCGACTTCAAAGCCCGACGGCTACACCTTCTTATTCATTTCAAGTTCGCTCGCAACGTCGGCGGCGGTACAACAAACACCCTACGATCCGCCCAAAGCGTTCATGGGGGTGGCGCAAGTCGCCCGCTCGCCCTTTGTCGTTCTCACCAGCAAAGAGTTTCCAGTCAAAGACATCAAAGAACTGATCGCTTACGCAAAGGCGAATCCAAAGAAAATGAACTTTGGCAGTGCTGGCTTGGGTGACAGCACGCAAATGGCAACCGAACTCTTTAACGAAACTTTTGATATCAAAATGACAGCAGTTCCGTACAAGGGCATCTCGCCGGCTCAGCTAGATCTTGTGGCGGGCCGGCTCGATATGATTATCACCACGATTGCTTCGATTAAGGGTAATGCGGCCGATGGCTTGCCAAAGCTTGCGTTCACTGGCGCGAAGCGTGAGTCAGATTACCCAAATATTCCAACGGTGATCGAGGCGACGGGTACCCAGTTTGAAGTGGATGTGTGGTGGGGTTTGTTTGCGCCGGCAGGTATTCCTGCGGCGATCGTGCAAAAGATGAATACAGAGGTGAACAAGATCGTCGCAGATGCGGCGTTTGCAGATTTTTTAAAAACTGTTGGTGCTTCACCTGCCACGGGCACGCCAGAGTCCCTCCAACAACTTTTAGTAAAAGACCTAGAACAGTGGCGAGCGATTGCTAAGCGCGCGGGTGTGCAGAACTAAGAGTCAGGTAATGAGTTGTCGTACAGGATCGGGCGACACGCATTGAGTGATCATGCGCAGCGGACCGATATCGAGGTAAAGCCAGGAGACACACAATGAGTGATCGTATCCATCAGACCGATATCGAGGCAATACAAGTGGCGTTGAAGCTAACCGGTGAGCTTTTGCACGGTATCGTGTCGCGCTCTGATATTCAGCAGATTTCTGCAGAAGTCTTACGACTTAATGAGGCTGTGCGGCGCGCTGCGGCGGGCCACATTCAAAGCGCAGACCATCCTCAAGATTTTGCGCGCCTGCTGGTGGCTGAGGCAGATGACACGAACCGGATGAGCTGAAAATGAGGCAATTAACCTTAAATCAGCCTTCGGATATTCTCGAGGCCTCAATCACAGAAGTTGGGTCGCGTTTAAGGCGCAAAGAGTTCAGTGCTGAACAACTGACCCGACAGGCGCTAGACCGCGCGGTACAGACCCAACCGATGCTCAATGCGTTCATCGACATTTGGGCAGACAGTGCCATCGCGCAGGCCAAACAGCTTGACCTTGAGGCTGCGTCAGGAAAATGGCGAGGGCCGTTACATGGCATCCCTTTGGCACACAAAGACTGCTTTGAGCGACAGGGCTTGCCCATGACGGTTGGGTCAAAAGTGACAGGCGCCGAACTCGGCCGCGTGACCGCCTCTGTACTGCAGAGGCTAAACGAAGCCGGCGCGGTAGATTTAGGCCCGCTGAATATGAATGAAATGGTGGCCGGGCCCACTGGACAGAATCCGCACTTCGGTGATTGTCGTAACAGCTGGGATGTTGACCGTATTTCTGGCGGATCGTCAAGCGGTTCGGGTGCGGCCGTTGGCGCAGGGGTCATCTACGGCGCTCTTGCCTCGGACACGGGCGGCTCAACCCGTTTACCCGCGTCGATGAATGGATTGTTTGGCATGAAGGGCACGTATGGCCGAGTGTCTCGAGCCGGTTGTTTTCCTAGAGCCTTTTCACTAGACTGTGTGGGCCCCATCGCGCGCTCTGCACAAGACTGCGCCATATTGCTACAGGTTTTAGCCGGCTGGGATCCACGCGACGCCTCGAGCCTTGCGGCACCGGTGCCCGACTATTTTTCGGTCATTGAGCGCGCGGGCAACAGAAGTCGCTGGGCCGTCTTGGAGGGTATTGCTGTCTATCATCCAGACATTACTCAGGTCTTCGAGTCCTTTATTGACGTGATACAAAAAAGATACGGTCAGGTCGGTCGGGTGCAGTCGGACCAGATTGCCACGTGCTATGCAATGGCAGACATTTTTTCAAAAGTGGAAGCTGCAACCTTGCATGGTCACTGGATGCGAGAGCGACGCGATCTTTATTCGCAAGCTGTTTTTTCTAGGACAGAACCGGGGTTGCACGTACCCGCGGTGCGCTACCTAGAGGCCCTTCAGATGCGTGCAAAGATACTTCATGAGTTTTTGCATGGCACGATGCAAGATTTAGACGTGCTGGTTTGCCCGACTATGCCGATACCCGTCCCCACGCATGAAGAAGCCGATGTTGAAACCCCTGGCAAGGTATTTGGAGTGGTTTCTGCATTAACACCACTGGTTCGCCCCTTTAATTATTTAGGACTTCCCTCACTCACGATGCCCATTGGCGTCGATCGTGTAGGAATGCCGATTGGTGCTCAACTCGTGGGGCGGCCTTTCGCAGAGGCTCGACTGTTGTCGGTGGCCCACCAGCTCTCAAAAGATATCGCCTGGGATCGTTTAGCCAACATGAAAAGAGCGCAAGCGCTGAAGGTAGAAAACTCATGAGTATGCTTTGGGACAAGTTTTTAACAGAGGAAGATAAAACGGTGCTTGCGCGCGGAAAATTCGGACGCCGCATGGGGTTTGGACAAAAGCCGGTTGTTTTGGTCATCGATGCGCAGCGCTACATGGTCGGCGAAGAAGATGATGAAATAAATTGGCCGTCAAGCTGTGGCGAAGTCGGGCGCGAAGCAATGCGGCACATTGCGCAAGTTGTAGATACCGCCCAACAGGCTGAGGTACCCTGTATTTTTACTCGCTTTGAAATAGACCCTAACGGAATCGATATGGGAGTCTACCGTCGCAAAAGGGATTTATTGCAATCAGATAAATGGTGTCTGGCGGCAAGCCTGGGGGCAGAGCTTTCGCCGCTTCTCATGCCCACCGAGCGGGATCTTGTCTTTGTCAAAAAGAAACCGAGCGGTTTTCATGGTACGCCGCTTTTGGGTTATCTCATCGACCGCGGGATTGATACGGTAATTGTTGTGGGCGGGGCAACAAGCAACTGCATTCGCGCAACGGTCTTTGATTGTGCGTCGTACAACTATCGCGCGATTGTGCCGCAAGAAGCGGTTTTTGATCGTATCCCCATTTCACATGCGATTTCACTTTTTGACATGGATCGCCAATTCGCCGACGTCCTGCCTACGCTTGAGGTGATCGAGTATTTGTCTGCCTGCGGCAACGGACGCTTCGAAGCCGGTATAAGTGCTAAAGGATCAGAATCGAGTAGCACCTAAGATTTCGGGTCGAGAGCTTTTGTCAAAAACGAGCTTGGCTCTTAAGCAGGCAAGTACCTTGCAACGTAAAATACCCCGGCAAAGGCCATGCCAACAACAGCTGTCATCCAGCTAATCATTTTCCAGGTGCATGAATTGATCTCGTGATGGATGGTGGTGGTCAGCTTGAGTTCCATACTTGTCAATTTGAGCTCAACACTTTTGAGATCTTCTTTGGTTGCAAGTGTTGGGATAATCGTATCAAAGCGAGTTTCAAGCATCGTCATCCTAGTTTCCATCGGGTTGTCCTAAACGTCCATAGTCAATCAGTAGTGTAGGGTTACAGAACTGTTACGAGAATGGTATCGGGTGATTTTGTCCATTGACCATCCGCCCATTACATCTGCTTACATTTGTTTTGTCTCTCTGATTTCACCTGCTATTGTTCGCGACGTCACAGCATTGTCATACTGGATGAATAGACTCACTTCCATCAACTCACTCTCACTGAGTTCAAAAATGGTTTCAGGTCAGTAATGTTCGCTAGATTATCTCTTCTAAAAATTTATCGTATCGTGAGCGCGCTGCCAGCTTTGTTGCTTGCGACGTTGTGTCTGTGGAGTTCGGCGTCGGCGCAGACAACAGTGCGCGAATTGCGTGTTGGTGTGGCTTCGCACGTTAGAACTTTGGATGTGAGCGAGGCTACCGGCAATAATGAGGCGCAGTTTCTACATAATATCTTTGACACCTTGATCGAGCGCGACAATGAGGCCGCGCCGCTTAAGTTCAGACCGGGCTTAGCGACAAGCTGGAAAATGGTGTCCGACACCACGCTTGAACTGACCTTGCGCGATGGCGTGATCATGCATGACGGTTCGCTCATGCGCGCTGAAGATGTTCAATACACACTTGAGCGGGTGTTTCAGCCTAAGGATCCGCGGTTTCGTGCGTCAAATGGCCGGTTTTTTTATAACTTTAAATCTGTTGAAATCGTCAATCCGCTTACGGTGCGGATTCACACCCACAGACCAGATCCACTGATCGAGACCTTACTGTCAGCGCGTAACGCCGGTATCACGTCTAAGCAATATGTTGAGCGTGTCGGGCTCGATGCGGCAGGGCTTAAACCGGTGGGTTCTGGCCCGTATAAAGTACAAACGCTCAAACCTGACGAGCAAGCTGTGTTGGTGAAGCACGAGCAGTTTTGGGGTGAACCACCGCCGTTTGACCGTATTACTTATTTACGTATTCCTGAAGTGGCTGCGCGAATCACAGCGTTAGTCAACAAAGAAGTCGACTTTATTACCAACGTGCCGCCAGACCAAGAGGCCGCAATTACGCGAGTCAAAGGATATAAGATCGTTGGCGCAGCCATGCCGATCTTTCATATCTGGGTGATTAACATGAGCCATCCACAGATGGCGAATCCAGATTTGCGTAAAGCGTTGAACCTGGCAATCGATCGCGAGACGTTAGTCAAGGCCTTGTGGGGCGGTCGGGGAAAAGCGCCCAAAGCGCATCAGTTTGCCGAGTACGGCGAACCGCTTTTTATGCCAGAGTTAAACTTTTATCGCTACGATCCAGAAGAAGCCAAAGCGTTGCTCAAGAAGGCTGGGTACAAAGGCGAGCCGATCGAAATTGTGTTTTTTCCTGAGTACTATTTGTATGGTGATCTGGGCGCTCAGGCGGTTGCGGATATGTGGAAGAAAGTCGGTATAAACGTCAAACTCAAGCAGAGTGAGGCCTTCTTCGGTACCAGCGACCACGGCAATTACCAGATGCGCCCCTGGTCTAACCCCCTTTATTACCCTGATCCAATGGGCGTATTTGATACGCATTGGTCTGCGAACTCATGGGTCAGTCAACGAGGCCTCTGGAAACCCTCAAATCCTGACTGGGGCAACACTTATACGCAAGCCCGTTTTGCGACTGACCCAGCTGAGCGCCAGCGCGCCTACCGTAAATTATTAGAAATGGCTGACGCCGAAAGTGGTTGGATTATGCTGTACCAGCCCTATGAGGGCTATGCCATGCGAGATGACCTTGAGTGGCGGATACCCACCGCTCAGCGCCCTTACGAGCTGACTTTTCGTGCGGGGCAGATCACGGTAAAAGGACGCTAGCTGCGATGAGAGATACGCGGCAAGAGGGCGCTTGTGACGCTCTCATACATGTTGGCAACCTTAACCGGTGACACGACTACTACTGCGGCGGGCTGGCTGGGCTGTTCTCACGCTGTTTTTTGTACTGGCGGGCTGCTTTGCAGCAGTCCGTCTGACGGGCTCACCGGTCGATCTGCTTTACGGCGATGGTGCCACCCTCGAACAAATCGCTGAGCTTGAGCGCGAATGGGGGCTTGATCGGCCACTGCCCGAACAATTTTTCCGGTATTTGCACAACGTCATGCGTGGTGATTTTGGTGTCAGTTTGGTCGAACGGCGGCCGGTGGTGACGGTCTATGCAGAGCGCTTGGCCGCAAGCTTGCAGCTGGCTGCACTGGCCTTTGTGTTGGGCACACTGGTTGGGGTGCCGCTCGGAATCCTCAGTGCGGTGGGTCGAGGCGGACTCGGCGCACGTTTGGCCATGGGCTTGACGTTTTTTGGCTTTGCGGTACCGCACTTTATCATTGCGCTCGCATTGATTTTGGTCTTTGGTTACCACCTCAATTGGCTACCGAGCACGGGTGCAAGTACCCCTGCGCATTTTGTTTTACCTGCTATTACGCTGGCGTTGCCCCTGATGGCGGTCAATGCCCGTTACATGCGTAACGCGTTACTAGACGTTTTACGACAAGATTACGTGCGTACTGCCCGAGCAAAAGGTGTGCACGAGTTTCGTGTGGTGGGGATGCATGCGATGCGCAATGCCGTATTACCCTTAATTACGGTGCTTGGCCTGGAAGTCGCCGGCTTACTCAACGGTTCGCTCATTGTTGAGACTGTCTTTTCTTGGCCAGGCGTTGGAAAAATCTTGACGGGCTCGGTTTCAAGGCGTGATTTTCCGGTTTTGCAATTTGGGGTCATCGTTTACGCCTGCGTCGTTGTGTCTGTGAATTTGTTGGTTGATTTGCTTTACGTGGTGGTTGATCCACGCGTGCGAGTCAACACCTAATGTCTGTGACGCGCCAATTGTTTGTCGGGGTGGGCCTATTGCTGGCTTTGGGCGCGATCTTTGCACCTTGGCTTGCCCCCTATGATCCAGTCGCAACCAGTATCCTCGAAAAACTTAAGCCGCCCGTGTTCGTTGAGGGTTTCGATGGCACGCATTGGCTTGGAACAGACCAACTCGGTCGCGATTTGCTGTCGCGCTGCCTGTACGGGGTTCGTGTGAGCGTTGGAATCGCTGTACTCGGGTTGTTGGCGAGCGCGGTGCTTGGTACCGCTGCCGGCTTAATTTCAGGCTTGGTGGGTGGTTGGGTCGATCGTGTTGTGATGATGGTTGCTGATATTTTTATTGCAGTACCTTTTTTGCTGTTGGTCTTGGTTGGGATCGCCCTGTTTGGTTCAGATATCCCCGTGCTGATCGCGTTGGTCGGCCTCGCGCGCTGGGAGACCTATGCGCGCATCGTGCGAGGGCAAGTGTTACAGATACGAGAGCAGCCCTATATTGAAGCGAGTCGATTGCTAGGCGCTTCTGAAACTTGGATTGCTTTACGCCACGTCTTACCCAACATTTCTTCCACACTCCTCGTATTGCTCACCCTAAATTTTCCATCGATTTTGTTACTTGAATCATCGCTATCGTTTTTAGGGTTAGGCGTTCAGCCGCCGACCGCTTCGCTTGGGCGCATGGTAGGTGATGGACGTGATCATCTGATATTTGCGTGGTGGGTGGCCGTAGCACCCGCAACAGTGATTTTATTAATCACTTTTATTGTTCAGCTGCTAGGCGACTGGCTGCGTGACTTTTTAGATGTGCGGCTTGCCGAATAAGTGAGGAGTCAGAAAGGTCGTTGTTAATAAAGTTTATTTTAGCAATAGGGATTTGCAACAGTCTCGCATTTGTCTGACGACGCAGTGTCAGGATTTGTGAGAATTGAACGACCGCCTGATGCTATGTTACATGCGGCAAAAAGTAAGTTTTAAAGATTCTTAGCACTTTATCGATTATTGGCTTGTCGAATGAAATACCTTTCAATCTGTATACCAACGTTTAATCGACACGAACCTTTAAAGTCATTGAATCACAGCTTTTTGAGCAAAGTTATTGAGCTGTATTCTGACGATGTTGAAGTTTTGATTTGTGATGACTCAGAACTAACCGTCGCTCAAGCAAATCAGTCAATCCTGCACGAGAAAATTCGTTATCGGCACAATCCCATTCGAACAGGTTTTGCCAGCAGCCTGGAATGGTGTTTTGAACAGGCCGAGGGTCAATTTGTTTGGCTACTATCGGATGACGACCCTATTCTTTGGGATGGATTTTGTCGGTTGCTCGCACAGATTAAGCTAGGCGAGGCTGATTGCTACATCGTGCCAATTATGTGGGCAACTTTTTTTAACGAAATCCGCATCGACAATTTCCAAAAATTTAATAAAAACAGAGTGTTTTCTGTGGATCAGATGTTTTTAGACGATCCCGGTTTCTTGCCGTTTATTTTGTTGTCTGCTGGTGCCGTACGCTTGGACAAAACTGTTTTAAAACAAGCCAGCTCGAAGCTAGAGGGCAACTTATTTATGCATATTGCGATGTATCTTGATATGCTAGCCCCGACGGCTCGGGTCGCAGTTGCAGAGCAACCTGTGGTCAATTATCAACTTACTCGAAAACATAACTACACGGTCGAAACATTATTCGAGATGCGTCTGGCGGTCTTGAACTATTTAAAACCGCGATTTACTTCGTTACAAACCGTGATGCCTGAGCAGATTGACGCAGCGTTACAGCATAGCCTGCAGCTGATGGTTGAAAATGACCTTGGTATTGTGCAAATGAAGCCTTTGCCGAACTCACAAAAAATTATGCGTGGCTATTACTGGAAGTACCGTCAAAAGCCTAACCGGCTTGCCATGGTCATTCTGATGTTGCCTCCAATTTTTAGTCGGATTTGGTATTACGTTGTCAACGCAGGGGATTATGTGAGGGTGTATGGTGCCGGTGCGGGCGCCTTACGAAAGTGTCAACTGACGCTCGCCTCTTATAAAGAACTAAAGACCTTTGCAATTTTTAGAAAGTAAGCGCGCTAGCCGTTGGCTGGGTAACACGCGCGTGTTGTAAGTGTCGTTTGCAACAAACAACAGCCTCTGGGCCGCCCGGGCGTTACCACCTAGCTTTCAGGGCTAGATGCTTGGTCACTAAATTGAGTCAAAGATCAATCCAGTGTCTGACTTTTTCGAAAGGATAAGCAGGCAGGGCGATTCTGGCGCGCCGCGGGCTCGACCAACTGCGTTGCCAGTCAAGATCAAATCCAGCGCACCAAATCTTGCCAAGACAAGCGAGCCAGGGTCTCACTGAGTCGTCGGCCGAATGGTCTTGTGCCGCGAGAGACGAGAAGATGAGACGGCTTCGTTTTGCCAAAGGATGAGCGGTGGCCAGCGCTGCTAACACGGCGCCAGGCCCTACTTCAATCAATACAGCATCTTGCTGTTCTAGCAATCTCTCTAAACATTCGTTAAGCAAGATAGGCCCTTGTAGTTGACCAGCCCAGTAAGCCGGATCGAGGGCTTGTTCTGCGGTCATGAGTCTGCCTGTTCGGGTAGACCAGCAGTCCAGCGTCGGTGCCCGAGGTTGACTGAGCTTGACCTGATAAGCAAATGCTGCGACGTCTGCGCCTGAAAGGGCATCACCAAGTCTCCTGCTGCGCGCCGTGACTAGTTGCAAAGCCTCAGGCAATTCAAATACGCCGGCTAAACACGCAGCCACATATTCTCCAACGCCCACGCCAAGCATTGCGTTCGGCAAGACACCAAAGCCCATCCATTGCATCGCCAGCGCATATTCAACAGAAAAGAGAACGGGTTGATTGAGCCAAGTTTCAGAGAACGTGGAACTCAGTGTCGAGGCGTCATCCGTCACGCCGAGCAAAAGCTCAGCGATATCTAAGCCCAAAGTTGGTTTGAGTAGCGCTGCACACTTATCGAAATGCTGACGAAATACAGGCTCAGTGCGGTACATCGCTGCAGCCAAATGCAAGTGTTGTGCACTTTGATCCGGAAACATAAACACGACTTTTGGCCGATCCAAGCGCCCAGGCTCTAAATGCTGCTGTGCAACTGTTTTATTTTGCTCGAGTTGCTCGATAGCCTCTTGCAGCGTCGAGCACTGAAAAGCGCTGCGGTGTTCAAATTCTTTGCGCCCTTCGGCAAGCGTCCAGACAACATCTTCAAGCGCAATGTGAGGGTCTTGGCGCAGATGCCTCGCGAGTGCCCGTTGCATCGCCTCTAATGCGTGCGCAGTTTTGGCCGATAAGACGAGCAGTTGGGGCGCACCACTTGCTTCAGGAAATTGAACCGCAGGGGGTTGCTCAACAATCGCGTGGGCATTGGTGCCCCCGATGCCGAAAGAGCTCAGGCCAGCACGACGCGGTGTATCGCTCTGGGGCCAATCGCGCAGTGCTGCATTGATAAAAAATGGGCTCTCTGCAAATGGGATATTCGGGTTGGGCGACGTGAAATGTAAGGTGGCGGGGATTTTTCCGCGAGAAACCGATAAAGAAACCTTGCACAGTCCGGCAATCCCCGAGGCGGTGTTGAGATGTCCGATGTTGCTCTTGACCGCGCCAAGCGCGACATACTGTTTTTGGCTCGTGAGGCCTTCGTAGGCGCGATTCAAAGCATTGAATTCAACCACATCACCGAGTGCGGTTCCTGTGCCGTGTGTCTCGATATAGCTAATCGTCTCAGCAGGCACGCCTGATCGTGCAAGGGCTTGCTCGATGACGTCGATCTGCCCCTCAACGCTCGGTGCCAAGAAGGTAGATTTCTTTGCACCATCATTATTGATTGCAGTCCCTTTGATGACAGCGTAAATTGTGTCTTGATCTTCGATGGCACGATCAAGAGGTTTGAGTATTACCGCACCAGCGCCACTTCCCCAGACCGTTCCTTCTGCTTGCGCATCAAACGCACGGCAGTGTCCATCCGGAGAATTAATCATTCCTTGCTTATAAATATGGCCGCTAACTTGGGGTATTTGTAGCGAGACACCTCCCGCAATCGCCACATCACAATCACCATCCAGTACGCTGCGACACGCAGTATGTACGGCCACCAGCGAAGTCGAGCAAGCAGTCTGGATCGTGAGACTAGGTCCAGTCAGGTCCATCGCGTACGAAATACGGGTCGCTATAAAATCCCGTTCGTTTCCAAGAATCGCTGAATATTCAGAAGCATCTGGATTGGCTGCCAGAAAAGGAAGTATTTTCTGTATCAAATAGTCATTTTGTCCGCAGCCAACAAATACACCTACTGAACGGTCGGTGCGATGCTTGGCATAGCCCGCGTGCTCAAGCGCATGCCAGATGACTTGCATCAAGACGCGGTGTTGCGGGTCGATTAACTGCGCCCAGCTGGGCGACATTCCAAAGAACTCTGCATCGAAGCTCTCAATATCGCCCAAAGAGCCATGAGCAGGGACATAATTTTTTTGACTATATACGCTGGGCGCTATGCCAGCCTCGGCAAGTTCTTGCTGACTAAAAAATCGAATCGACTCTCGACCGTCAATCAAGTTTTGCCAGAACGCTTCGATATTGTCAGCGCCCGGAAAGCGTCCCGCCATGCCAATGATCGCGACGTCTTGCGTGGTAGAGCGCTTTCTGGCGCGCGATAGCTTTTGCGGAGCAACTGTTTGATTCAAGCGGTCGATGGCCTTCGACAGACTCACCACGGTTGGATTCTGTAGCATCGTTAACAGTGTCAGGCTTGACGTCGATTCATGAATCAGCCGTTTATGCACCCGACTCAGTAAAAGTGAGTGGCCGCCTAGTTCAAAAAAATTGTCTTCTGGTCCAATATCCTCGACCTCGAGCACCTCTTGCCAAATTGTCACAATGAGCTGCTCTTGAGGGCTAAAGGAGTGTGCCTTTTTCTGGGCGACACTCACGTGGCTTATGCTCAAGCCAGACAGTGCCTTTCGATCGATCTTGCCGTTTGGCGTTTGAGGAAGTTGTTCAAGAAATTCGAACCGAGAGGGCACCATGTAGTCTGGCAGACTTTCGCGCAAGTTTCTACGAAGCGAGCTATCGTCAGCGTGCTGGTCGCCGACCAGATAGCCAACAAGTTTCTTCTGGTCCGTTGAGTCTTCGTGCGCAATCACGACGGCTTGCCGAATCCCCTTGATTCGCTGCAGGATCGTCTCTATCTCGCTGAGTTCGATTCGGTAGCCACGAATCTTGATTTGTGAATCAGAGCGCCCTAAAAAAGAATAATCGTCATTCGCAAGCCGCCTGACTAAATCACCAGTTCGATACATTCGAGCGCCAGGGATCGTGGCGAAAGGATCAGGCCGATAGGCGTCCGCGGTTAGGTCGGGCCGTCCAAGATACCCTCTGGCGAGGCCTTGCCCGGTAATCATCAACTCACCCGTTGTTCCGAGAGGTTGCACGTTGAGTCTTTGATCAAGCACGTACAGGTTTGTGTGTCGAATCGGCTGGCCAATCGGTTCGGTGCCATTGGTGTTACCTGCGCTGACAGCGTTTATCCGCTTAATTGCCGACCAAATCGTCGTTTCCGTCGGTCCATACAAATTCCAAAGGGTGGCACCGTTTTGCGTAAGTGCTTTTGACAGGTCACTCGGTAAGGCTTCGCCGCCGCATAAAATCGTGAAGGAGTTGGGTGCAATCCAACCGGCCTCTAACAGCAAACGCCAGGTGGTGGGTGTCGCTTGCATGTGCGTGACGCTGTGCGTTGCCATCAGACGCTGCAATTCGTCAGCGTTGAGGGCAGCTTCACGCGAAGCGACGACCAGACGTGCACCGGTGATCAGAGGAAGATAGAGTTCAAGTGCTGCGATATCGAACGAAATCGTGGTCACGGCGAGCAGGGTACTTGTTGCAGGTAGTCCGGGGTGATCACGCATTGACAGCAAAAAGTTCAACAGTGCCTGGTGAGTCACCTGCACGCCTTTAGGTCGCCCAGAGGATCCCGAGGTGAAGATCACGTAAGCACTGTTCTGATCAAACAGAGAATCAGTCGGCGCGCCGGCGGCGCGCAACGCTGCCTGTTCAAGCTCATGCGCCTCAGCATCAAGGCACACGACCCTTGATCGACAAGGGGGTAGGGTTGTCGCGAGCGTTGCAAGGGTCAGTACAAGAATGGGCTCAGCGTCTTCTAAAATCCATTTCAGACGCTCTTTGGGATAGCCTGGATCGAGCGGAACATACGCTGCGCCAGCCTGCATGATGGCCAGTAAGCTGACGACTAGGTCGGCAGTGCGCTCTAGGTACACGGCGACGAGCGATTCTGGTTGAACCCCCATGCCACGCAGTGCTTGCGACAACTTAGTCACCCGCTCCGCGAGTTCTCGATAGGTCAGCGAAGCGGCCTCGGCCGTTAAAGCAACATAATCTGGGGTCTTGTTGACTTGCTCGTAAAAGAGCTCAAGCCACGTGGAGGGTTCTAAGGCAGTGGTAAAGGGTTCAGCGCAGGTCAAACGAGTCTGCTCAGCTAAATCCAATAACTCCGATTCCCACAGGCTCACGCTGCAGAGATAGCGAGTTGGGATAGCAGTCAATAAGTTTTTAAAATGTCGACAGAGCTGGGTAATGGCCTCTGCATCAAAGCGCTTAGTGTCCCACAAAAGCTTAAAGGGCAGGCAGCGTCCGGGGGCTGCCATTAAAGTCAATGTTGAGTTGATTTGCTCGCGCACCTGAATCTGTTTGATCTCTAGCTTGTGTTCCGCTTGGCCAAGATCTTGATCAACCGGATAATTTTCAAAAATAACAATCGATTCAAACAATGCTTGTTGGGCGGGGAGGCCTGAACAACGCTGTATCTCAACCAGTGGCGTGTAGGCGAAGTCCTCTCTTGCCAGTTGCGACTCCTTCAGGCAGTTAAAGAGTTCAAGCACTGTCTGTTGTGGTTGAATCTCGACGCGTACGGGCAGGGTATTGATAAACAGCCCGATCATTGCACCGACATCAGGTAATTCAGGCGGTCGGCCTGAAACGGTCGCTCCAAATACGATATCGTTCGAGCCACTATAGCGGCTTAATAAAACAGCCCAGGCACCCTGGATCAGCAGACTGAGTGTCAGGCCGTGGCGTTGCGCAAGGCCGCGAAGAGCATCGCTTGTATCGGCGTCTAGTTCAAACTGACTGGATTGGTATGCGGCACCTGCGCTCAAGGCGTCTGGCTGAGAAGAAGGCGTTTGTTGAAGCGTTAAAAAAGTTGGCGTATAGAAAGTCCCGAGTTGTTCGCGCCAATAAGTGCGAGCCTGCTCAAGATCTTGAGACGCTAACCATGCGATGTACTCTCGGTATTGTGGCGCAGTCGGTAACAAGACCGGAGTACCGCGAGTCATCGCTTGATACAGGTGGAGCACCTCTCTGGTTAAGATCGGAAGGCACCAGCCATCTGTCAACATATGATGGTGGCTCCATAAAAACTGCCACGATCGGTTGGTCGTGTGAACAATCGTACAGCGCATCATCGGAGCGAGCGAAGTATCAAAGTCTGTATGCCGATCTTGATCGATCAGCGCTGCCCAGCGCTGCGTCTGTACATCGCTCGTGAGATCGCGCCAGTCAAGTACAGTCCAGGGCAATAAGGCCGTTTGCATAATGACTTGCAACGGAATGGCTGTGGGCGTGTTGAATACCCTGGCGCGCAGGCTGTCGTGACGATTCACAAGAGTCTGCCACGCCTGCTCAAAGGTCGTGCTGTTGAATTCGCCCTCAATACTGCAAGTGAGTTGAATAATATAGTCGCCAGATTTGCTGTTTAACTCGCTTTGAAACAACATCCCCTGTTGCATGGGTGAGAGGGGGTAGATGTCTTGAATTGGCGCACGCACATTTAGACAGTAGCGATCTAACACCTCGCGCGACAACTTGGCCAGCGGAAAATCAAAAACGCTATAGACGGGCCCCGATAGGTGCTTGTTTTGAGCAAATTCAACCAGAGATGTTAAGGCGGACTGAAAGCCACCTGCGAGTGCTTCAATCGTCGATGGTAAATGAAGGCGGTCGCTAAAAGACCACGCGAACTGCAGGGTGCCATTGCGATAGGCACCGTTGATTTCAATCACGGCAGGCCGCAGACCTTGTTTGCCCTGCTCGGGTCCTGCGCTTTCAGGTGCGTCACCTAACAGAAATTGCTGTGCATCCGCTTCTTTAAACTGTCCCAGATAATTGAACGTGACCGGTGAATGGCTTGCGAGCGCGAGTGTTTCACGCAGCGATTGATCCGGGCTTAAGTAACGCAAAATTCCAAAACCGACACCGCGTTGCGGAATCGCCCGTAGTGAATCTTTGATCTCTCGTACTAGATGCGCCAAGGTTGATTGCGGCTGCGACCGCAAATGCTCGCTCTGCAAGCGCACCGGAAAGCCGCTGGTAAACCAGCCGACTGTTCTGCTCAGATCAATATCATCAAAAAGCTCTTCGCGCCCGTGCCCCTCAAGCGTGATCTGCAAATGGTCAGCGTGCGTCCACTGATGAAACGTCATTAATAACGCTGACAATAAAAGGTCGTTGATCTGTGCGCGATAAAAATGAGCGACATCGGTGAGTAATGCATGACTGATCTCAACTGGCACAAGTGTATGAATAGTTTTTACACTGCTTAGCGTGTTTTCGTGTGCGGTGACGTTTTCAAAGTCAAGCGGTAAAAGCGATTGTGCTGTATTTGCGAGGGCCAGCCAATACTCTGACTCGCTCAACATCGGCGCTTGTGTCACATAACGCGCAAGCCTTTCACTCCAGAGTGGCAGAGAAGACGTCTTGGGCGGTAAGGTGATCGCTTCGCCACTCGTTATTTGATTTAGCCCGAGCTCTAGATCCTCAAACAAAATTCGCCACGAAATCCCATCCACTGCAAGATGATGGATCACCCACAGCAATCGGTCTGGCCCGCTTCCCATATGAAAGCGTCGCGCTTTCCAAAGCGGGCCCTCAGAAATACTCAAACTCTCTTGGACCAGAAGTGCTTCTTTTTCAAGAGCCTGTCGTTGCGCCGGGTCAGGCAGATGACTCAGGTCGATCGACATAAAGTTGAGTGTCTGCGTAGCCGGTTCGATGAACGCCTCGACTTGATGTTCGTTCGTTTGGTAGCGAGAGCGCAACATATCGTGCTGTTGGCTCAAGGCGTCAAATATTGCCTTGAACTGATCGTCGGTCACCCTCGCTTGAATATTGAGAAGTTGAGACTGATTAAAATGATTGCGGTGAGTTGGGCCGTTTTCAAAAAACCATCGTTGAATTGGATTTAAAGAAAATACTCCGACGTAGGAGTTTTGATCGGCTTGTCGCTGTTGAGCCGCCGTGGCAACGGTTGCGAGCTTGCGGATCGTTTGATGCAAGAACAACTGTTTGACCGATAGTCCGATCCCTAGCCTGGTTGCACGACTGATGATCTGGATACTGAGGATTGAGTCTCCGCCAAGCATAAAGAAATTGTCATCAATGCTAATGGCAGGCAGTTTAAGCACCTCACTCCAGATCTTGATGAGTTGGCGTTCGAGCGCGGTCGCGGGCGTCGCGTACGCTGCGATGGTCAATTCGTTACGCGGTGCTGGTAAGGCGCGATGATCGAGCTTGCCATTTGTCGTGAGTGGTAGCGCGTCGAGTTTGACAAAGGCGCTTGGGAGCATGTACGCAGGGAGTTTGCTCTCAAGGAGTTGCTTCAGAGCCTTCTCTGAAAATTGTTTCTGTGGCTCGGTGACCACAATGTAGGCGACCAACCTCTTACTGCTGCCCTGGTCAAGCGCCACGACGGCAACCTCAGCGATCGCTGGATCGCTTTTGATGCTTGCCTCAATTTCACCAAGCTCGACTCGAAACCCACGGATCTTGACCTGTTGGTCTTCTCGGCCGACGAATTCGATGTTGCCATCTTGGCGTCGGCGGGCGAGGTCTCCTGAGCGATACATTTTGGCGCCCCACTGCTTTGAGAAGGGGTCTGGTAAAAACTTCTCGGCGCTCGAGGCTGGTTGGCCTACGTAACCCAAGCTGACCTGTGGCCCACCAATGTAGAGCTCGGCACACACACCGACGGGAGCGTGATTGAGGTATTCGTCTAGCAAATAAAGGTGACTGGGCGCCATCGCTTGACCAATTGGCATTGGTCGATCAAGGCGAGACGAGGCAGTGGCTGGATAGGCACAACACATGACTGTCGTTTCGGTCGGACCGTACTCGTTATACAGCGCAGCGTGGCTTGCGCGGGCATGGTGCTGTGTCACCAAATCAGCGGGCAGCTTTTCACCACCCACGATAACGGTGTTGACATGCTGCAGACTCTCATAGGTCGCGAGTTCTAGTAGAGGCGCATACAGAAGCGGCAGAAGCACTAAATGCGAGGCTTGAGTCCGCTCAAGACACGCTAGAAGCTGTTGAGGGTCTTGCGCAAAATCGCGTGGTTCTAAAAACAACGTGCCACCCGCACACAGTGTCCAAAAAATATTACCGCCGGCGACATCAAAGGAAAACGGTTGCAGCAGGATTAAGCCTGTCAGCGGGCGCTCGTAATACGACAGCCGCGAGCGGATTGAGTGGTACAGATTGGCGTGACTGACCATGACGCCCTTGGGCTGGCCAGTCGATCCAGAGGTGTAAATCACATAGGCCAAGGCATCAGCTTCAATCGTCCAGTCAGGATCGGTTGCTGGTGTGTCGGGTTGCATCAATGCTGCCAAACTAAGCGGCCACAGCGTCGAGTGCTCGAGCGGTTCAAGTCCCCGGGTTGCATCCAAGACCCAGCGCGCCTGAGTTTGGGTACACATTGTCTTGACTCGCTCGGGCGGCGTATCAGGTAATAGCGGTAAGTAGGCAGCACCCGCTTTTAAAATACCTAGCAACCCCACGATCATCTCAAAACCGGGCTCGGCGCACAGGCCGATGACCGTATTTGACTGTGCCCCGGCTCGCCTGAGCTGATGGGCCAGCCGATTACTTGCTTGGTTTAAGCTGTCAAAGGATAAGGCTTGCCCCCTGCAGAGTAGTGCGCGCTGCTGCGGATGTGCAAAAACGCTTTTTGCAAACAGGTCTACAACGGTTGAGTGTGCTTTTGGTTTAGTAGACCAAGTCGGCTGAGCTTGAATCCACTCTTGCCATTGTTCAGTGGTGACTAAAGGCAATCTGAAAATTTCTTGTTCGGGATACTCGCACATGCCGGTCAGCAATTGCTCAAATTGATCCGCTAAGCCTTCGATGCTTGCTTGCTCAAAGAGGTCTGTGCTGTACTCGATTGCGCAGATCAACTCGCCCCGCTTCTCTTCGACAGCAAGTGTTAAGTCGAATTTTGAGACCAGCGCTTCAGTCGCTATCAGCTCAAGCGCGAGCCCATCAAAGCTGAGCTCAGAAGTCGGCGCGTTTTGCATCACAAACATTGTCTGAAATATAGGGGTGTAGCTCAGACTACGCTCGGGCTTGAGCTCTTCGACGATGTGATCAAACGGCAGGTCTTGGTGCACGAACGCCTGTAGTACCGTTTGTTTAATTCGCTTGATCAGTGCGAGAGTCGTAGGTCTACCCGACAGGTCTACACGCAACGCCAGCGTGTTAACAAAAAAGCCAATCAGGCTTTCTAGCTCTGAGCGATTACGATTCGACATGGGCGAGCCGATGACCAGATCGGTTACACCGGCATGACGCCCTAAAAGAATTGACCAAGCGCCTAACAGCGTCATGAAGAGCGTTGCCTCAGAACTCTGGGCCAAGCTTCGAACAGCGTCCATGCGCAGAGCTGAGACTTTAAAAGAAAAAGTCTTGCCCCGATGGCTCGCAACGGCTGGACGCGCATAATCGGTGGGTAGCTCGAGCAACGCCGGAGCGTCTTTTAGCTGGTCGGCCCAGTAGGTGAGGTGCGTGGCCAGCTGTTCGCGACTTAACCATTGGCGTTGCCAGCTCGCATAATCTGCATACTGCAAAGGCAAGTCTGCGAGCGGGGAGGCTTGATTTTTTGAATACGCCTGATACAGCTGGGCGACCTCGCGCTGTAGCAGGGCCATCGACCACTCATCTGAAATGATGTGGTGCAACGTCATGAGCAAGACATGCGAGGTCGTGCTGTGGCGAAGCAGCACAACGCGAAGCAACACCTCGCTTGCAAGATCGAAGGGGCGATTGGCCTCTTGTGTGATCAACTCTTGCAAGGTACTCGTTTGCCTGTTACTGCCCAGATGTTCAAGCGAAATAGGCGTGACGTTGAAGTCTTGCGCTGGCAATAAACGTGCCACCGGAACGCCGTTGTGCTCAACAAAGGTCGTGCGCAGCGACTCATGGCGCTTGATTAACTCAGAAAAGACACGCGAAAGAACGTCGACATCAAGTTTGCCGACCAGACGCACGGCTCCTGACATCAGATAGGTGGCACTCTGGCCTTCTAGCTGACTTAAAAACCACAATCGTTGTTGTGCAAAAGCCAGTGCTGATTGTTGCTTCTCTTGCTCAGAGAGCCGCCTAATCGCAGGTGCTCGCGCAGTCGTCGGCGTGGGCTCGGTGAGTGTAATGACCTTTGCCAGTTGATCGATTGTTGGACGATCAAACAGTATGTGGACTGCCAGTTCGACCTGAAAGGCATCTCTGATCTTTGAGATGACTTGAACCGCGAGCAGTGAATGGCCGCCGAGGGCGAAAAAATTATCTTGTACGCCGATTCGTTCGATGCCCAGTAGTCGCGACCAGAGCGTACAGAGTATTTGCTCGGTGTCGGTACGTGGCCCGATATAAACGGCCTGTTGCAGAGTCAGGTCTGGCGATGGCAGTGCTTGACGGTCAATTTTACCGTTTGGGGTAAGTGGTATGCGTTCAAGTACCACGAAGGCGGAAGGCACCATGTGGCTTGGCAGTAAAGTGGTTAGCGCTTCGCTCAGACGCGCTCTATCTGGAATCGTTTGGCCCGAACGAGGTACAAGGTAGGCCGTGAGTTGTTTGTCGCTGCCTTCGCCTAGCGCTTGAACTGAACATTGAGCAATCTCAGAAAGAGAAAGTAACGCCGTTTCTATCTCACCTAGCTCAATCCTAAAGCCCCGAATCTTCACCTGTGCATCAATTCGGCCAATGTAAGAGAGAACGCCCTCTTTGTTAAAGCGCGCAAGATCGCCGCTGCGGTACATTCTGGCCCCGGGCTCAAAGGGATTCGCGATAAAGCGTTCGGCTGTCAAGCCAGGTCTACCTAAATAGCCACGCGCTAGGCCAGCGCCTGCAATGTAAAGCTCACCGGTCACCCCAACTGGCACCGGATTCAGGGATGTATCTAAAACGTAAATTTGGGTGTTTTGAATGGGACGACCAATTGGCGGTGTTTGCAGCGCGTGATCTGCTTGACACGACCAGTAGGTCACATCAATTGCCGCTTCGGTCGGTCCATACAGATTCCAAAGCTTGGCCTTGGGCAACTGAGCAAAAACGGCTTGCTGCAAAGTGTCGCTGAGCGCCTCTCCGCTGGTTACAAGATGCTGAATATTCAGCGATGCATAATTAAGCCCCGTGGTTAAAAATGTTTCAAGCATCGACGGCACAAAGTGCACGATCGTGATCCGCTCTTGAATAATAATTTGTTCAAGATAACGTGGGTCTTTGTGTCCCTCGGGTTTCGCGACAATTAACGTGGCGCCATAGCAAAGCGGTAAGAAAAATTCCCACACCGAAACATCAAATGACCAGGGCGTTTTTTGCAGGACACGATCTGCCGAAGTGAGTTGCAAGGCAGACTGCATCCAGTCGATGCGATTGAATAGCCCTACATGGGTGTTGCCCGCACCCTTTGGGGTGCCAGTCGATCCTGAGGTGTAAATTAGATACGCAAGGGTGTCCGACGTAACCACGCCCAGGCGTTCAGCCGTCGTCAACGGAGCACAGTCGAAACGATCAAGCGCGTATTGAAAGTCTTTCGCACTCAAATCCAGTATCGGTAGCTGACCGTTAGAGGCCACCAAGTGTTGAATGCTAGCCAAACTAGGCTGCGTCTGTGTAACGAGCAAACTTGCACGACTGTCGGCGAGCATGAAAGCCAAACGAGCGCTCGGGTAGTCCGAATCAAGTGGTAGGTAAGCGGCGCCACTTTTGCAGACCGCAAGTAACACGATCACCATCTCAAGCGAGCGAGGCAACGCGAGTGCGACGATCTGCTCAGGCCCAATACCCAGACTAATAAAATATCTAGCGAACTGATTGGCGCGCCGATCAAGCTCAGAGTAAGAGAGGGCTTCATTGTTAAACTGCAGCGCGAGATGCTCTGGCTGTTTAAGCACTTGTTGTGCAAAAAGCGTACAAATGTTTTGTTCAACATCCAGTTCGCACGCGGTTGCATTCCAATCTTTTAGGATGGTCTGCAGCTCAGAGTCGTCCATGACCCCAAGTTGCGAGAGTCGCTGTTCTGGCTGCTTGACAACACTTTCTAACAATTTAACGAAGTGCTGTACAAAGCGCTGAATCGTACTCGCTTCGAAGAGTGCTGTACTGTATTCAAACTCGCCCTGAAGTTGGCCGCTTTGTTCTTCAAGCTTAAGCGTCAGATCGAACATTGACGTGCCTGCATGCATGGGTAGACTGGTCAGTAAGAGATCACCAGCCCTAAGCCCGTCACGCTCTTGATTTTGCGATTGCAAGATGAACATCGCTTGAAAAATCGGACTAAAACTTGCATTGCGTTCTGGCCTGAGGGTCTCAACCAGGCGCTCAAAGGGCGTTTCCTGATGCTGATAGGCATCCAAACAGGTTTGGCGTATCTGCTCAAGTAGCTCGCTGCCAGTCATACTTTCACTGAACCTGGTTCGAAAGACCAGAGTATTTGCGAAGAACCCAACTAAAGGCTCAAGCTCTTGACGCCCACGGTTCGCAATCGGCGAACCCACTACCACGTCGTCTTGGTTGCTGTAGCGGGACAGTAACGCAGAGAAGACAGCCATCAGAGTCATAAACAGCGTCGCGCCGTGCGCTTGACTCAAGGCTTTCAGTGACCCCACTAACGCTGAATTGATCGAAAAGTTATACGTGTCGCCCGCAAAGCTTTGTAGTGCTGGCCTGGGATGATCAGTCGCAAACTCAAGTAAAGCCGGAACCCCTTGCAGCTGTTTTTTCCAGTAAGCCATCTGCGTATCAAGACGGGCACCTGAGAGCCACTCGCGTTGCCACAGGGCAAAGTCGCCGTACTGTATTGGCAAAGGATCAAGCGATGACAAACGCCCCTCTGTAAAGTCAACATACAGTGTTGTGATCTCATGCAACAGAACGTTACCTACTGACCAACCGTCAGAAACGATGTGATGGATTGTCAAGAGCAAGACGTGTTCTGTATCAGTTAACCTGAGCAGGGTGATCCGCAGTAAGGGGTCGTTCGCAAGGTCAAAGGGCGTCTGCGCTTCTTGAAACGCCAAAGACATCATTTGTGCTTGGCGTGCCTGCGCCGCGAGCGCACTCAGGTCAAGCTCGCGCAGCTCAATCTTCGCCGTATTGTGAATGATTTGCGTCGCTTGTCCGTTGTGAGTTAAAAAATTTGAACGCAGTGACTCGTGACGATCGACGATTTCTTTGAAGACTCTTTTTAACGCGTCTCGGTCCAGTGCTCCGTCGAGTCGGATGGTGACGGGCATGTTGTACGTGGCGTTTGGTCCGGTCAATTGGTCTAAAAACCAAAGACGTTGTTGTGCAAACGATAATGGTGGCGCTAGAGAACCCAGCTGACGAGGCGTGATGGGTTTCAAGCCGTCAAGAACGGGGTGTTGGCCTGCGGTCGCCCGTTGAAGCAGCGTGCGCTTGGCAGGAGAGAGATTAGCCAGGCGATCCGATACGCTTTTAATCAAGTCATTCTGCCGACGGGTATGATTTTATTTGATCCTATTCTAGGTCATCAAGGTACCGCGTCGCCTTGAACGACACGCCATGTGAGTATTTGAGAGTATCCATTTGCACTCGGTAATTTTTTACTTGTGTGTGTTTAGCGGCTAACATTTTGCTCAACCTTAAAGGAAAATCTGCATGAATAATCATGACTTATACGCAAAAGGAATGGACGTCCGGCGTAAGTTGCTTGGGGACGAGAGTTTCAAAACGTCGAATTCAGGCATCTATAGCCATCCCTTGATGCAAGATTTTATCGAGGTCACAACTACGTCTGTTTTTGGAGCATTGTGGGCTCGGTCTGGTCTTGACCTTAAAACCAGGGCGCTGGTAGTGATGGTTTCAGATGTCGCGACGGGTCAAATGGCTGAGCTTCCGATTCATATGGTATTTGCCCTCAGGCAAGGCTGGACTCCAACCGAGATTGTCGAAGTACTTTTACAGTTGATGGGCTACGTTGGCGCACCGAAAATTCGCGAATCGATGGTGATTGCAGTGAGGATTATTGACGGATACGAAGAGAGTCTGCGCGCAACCAAGAAACCGGTTGCGAAGCGTGCACCTAAACGCACGCCTAAGCCATCAATAAAAAAAGAGCCTGTTCAAGTCGCCAGATAGCGTACCCGGATGTCTTTAAAAAATATCCGACAACAGAAAGCTACGCTTGATAGACGGCAGGTGCGTTGTCGCGTACACGCACAGATCTAAGCGACTTTCGTCGGTCGGTAAATATGGTGGGGGGCCCCAAGATTCCCACCAAGGCATCACGCCTTCAAAGTCTTTTCGAAAAGCTGCAGACGTGACGTCTAGCAGGTTATTCTCTCCGTCGAACACTCTGGATATCAAGCCCATCTCATGTGAGAGACGACTGTGAAGGCGCCATTCAAGTAATGTGTCATCAAAAAACGGTTTAGCGAGCTCTGCGCTGAGTCGCTCGCTGATGCGAGCATCCATTTTTCCTCGGATAAAAAATCCTGCATCAAGGTGCTTGAAGCCACCTAGACGCAGCATCAAATTTTTTGCATTTTTATTAGGATACGACAGGATAAATTGATAGCGCGCACCGTCCAACTCGGCTCGTACTAGTTTCAGCATGTCGCGGTAGGTCTGAAAACCCTCTGAAAAACGGGGCAGTACGAACGCCGCGACATACTGTAAGTAGCTCTGGGTACTGAAGTTGACTGGATCAGTTAGAGACAACGGCACCAAGGTCGAACTCGCTACGACTGTTTCGTCTTTCAAGCCCAAAATAATGATCGGTGGACCTAACGGGGTATCAAAAAAGTAACGCTTCAGCAGTGACTCTGATATTTTTTTATTAAAAGCAGTTTCTAAGCCGAGTTTCCAGCTGTCAAAATGACTCAAAAAGCTTATTTTGTCGCGGCAGATCACCCAATCAAGCTTGATGGGTGACGGATCACTTGAGTGCGATTCCATGGTCAGGCCTTTTTAAATCGGTGTCCAACAGCGATCCTGTCAAAGAGAATGCGCTTTGGCACCATGTGGGGCTGTAATTTTTGTTTAAAGAAGTCTAAGAGCAGCTGCTTGTTAATGGCACCTTCTGAAGTAGGTTGCACAACCAACTCAACATGTTGACCGGTAATTGGATTCTGTTTGGCAACTGCTTTAGCCAAATACACATTTGGATAGGCGAGTGCAACGCGTTCGACCTCAGAGGCCATAAATTTTAAACCCCCTACGTTGATTACATCGCCGACCCGGCCCGTCACTTTGTAATAACCGTCTCGCACCTCAACGATATCTTTGGTGTTGTACCAACCGTCACAATCAAAGGGTGATGTGGTGTTCAAATAACCTAGCATTCTGGTTTCAGAGTGGATATGTAAAACCTGATCAACGACACGGGTTTGCACTCCTTCGCCTCCGATCTTCATAAACAGGCTGTTTCGCGCTTCTGATTTGACGCGAACAATACCTAGCTCAGACATACCAAAGGTTTGTCTGAAGTCAATGTTGGGGAGTAAGTTGCACAGCTGATCAAGCGTAGGTTGATCCATTCGTTCAGTGCCGTAGGTGATGACCTTGAGGCATGATGGTATCTGCTCGGGTATGGCCCCGCTCATCAACATAAGTCTTAGAAACGTTGGGGTTGTCGGCAACACTTCAACCGAAAACTTGCGGCATGTATCAAGAATAGAATCAACTGTTCGCGCCTCAGGGGCCACCACCACGCCTCGATTGAAAAGCGTGTGAAGCAACGTGTTGATTCCGCCAATGTGATCAAACAACAAAAAGTT
>Ga0114958_10000597_pt1 | contig 30900 bp, 39 predicted proteins | sample C_130208_EF_Meta_FD_89577 | JGI IMG/M metagenome (GOLD analysis project Ga0114958, IMG submission 89577) | Freshwater microbial communities from Lake Croche, Canada to study carbon cycling - C_130208_EF_MetaG | ecosystem: Environmental > Aquatic > Freshwater > Lake | place: Lake Croche, Canada... | reverse complement strand
CCTTTGGTTAGCGGAGCGACTACCTTTGGTTAGCGGAGCGACTACCTTTGGTTAGCGGAGCGACTACCTTTGGTTAGCGGAGCGACTACCTTTGGTTAGCGGAGCGACTACCTTTGGTTAGCGTCCTTTTCCTTCCTGCTGGGTTAAAAGTTGACAGGGAGAGCGGCCAGTGTTAGGATATTCAGCGAGACACTGACAGAGAGAGTGTTGTCGCTGGAGACTCCAGCTGGGAGCACTGGTCAAGAACGGAAAGTGTGATTCAAGGAGTGATAGCATGACCCCGACGTTCTGATTTAGTTAATTAAGCGGGTACAGCACGCGGGCTGGGGGAGAAACGACATCTGCAGGAGCCATCACGGCATCTGGAATGGTTAAGGGTCTCTTTTGGTTAGCGGTTACCTTTGGTTAGCGACTACCTTTGGTTAGCGGAGCGGCTTGTTCTAACATATTCCTTCTCCCTCTCCCTCTCCTTTTGGTGAAAAGTTGACAGGGAGATCGGCCAGTAGAAGGAAGTTGGGCGCTGATTTTATATAAGACATAACTTCACCCCACACTTTCTCCCCTTCCTTTCCCCTTCCTTTCCCCCTCTCTCAGAATGACGGCTATTTATAGTTCGTCTTCATCCCCCTCTAAACTCCATGTCGGTGACGTGGAGAAGAGGGGTCTCCTCACCGATCCTTGGTACTACTCCTCTGAGATCTACGTTGACATGTCCTGGATCCACCCCGTTGAAGTGGATGAGGAAATGCGTGGCCGCACCAGAGTCCCCTATGTGGTCCCTGCAGACTTTGTTACCACCGGTTCTGCAAAGGATCTCTGGCGGCAACCGTTCATGCGGAACATGGAGCTGCTCAACGCCTCTGAGGATTACTACGACACTAGTTTCCTCACGGACGCGGAATACTGTGCTTTCATGACCTGGCTCTGCGCCTCTGGCTGGGACGTTATCTCAGAGACCAGAACGCTGGTTGAGGCCTCTGAGTCCTACTACGGAGTCTCGCGCGCCTGGGTTCCGCCGGCTCCCCTGCTAGGACGCTTCGCTGCTCTGGCTCCGATCCCTGAGTCGCCTCTCCATGCTGAGATACAGATCCAGAAGCCCAGGGCCAACAAGAAGCCCCATGCCGTTCTCCGTTTCTGCAAGGGTGGCGCGACCTGTACGGAGGCTGGATGCCGCTACGTCCATGGTGACACGATTTCTCGCACCAGTGAGATCTGTAGCTTCGGAGCGGCCTGCGGAGCATCTGATCCCACGGGCGCCAAGAGATCCCAGTGCCTCCGCATGCATCCTGGCGAGATCTGGGACGCCTCCATGGTCATCCACCGTATTGTCTAACGAAATAGACACGAGACACAACGACGTCTTTTGGCTAAGTTATTCTGACCTGCTGGATTGAGACAGAAGCGTCAGGAATAACGAATAACGGATCTGTTAGTTTCTAACATTCCCTTCCTTTCCCTTTCCTACCTAAATAAAAGTTGACAGGGAGGTTGGCCAGTAGAATAAAAGTGGGCGCTGATTTTATACAAGACATAACTTCACCCCACACTTTCTCTCTCTCTCTCTCTTTCCCAAAATGCCGACTCATTCCAAGTCCCGTGGCGCTGAGGCCTCTGCCTCTGCCTCTGCTCCATCAAAGTCCAAGAAGTCTACTCCCTCTGCCGGTGGCGGAGGGGGACGATTTGTCTCCGCCACCGGCCGAGAACTTGGCAATTCCACCAAGAGGGCGATCTGTAAGGGACTCTCTGCAGCCGAGGAGTTCCAGACCAAGATCGCCTCTGTTGACGCCGACGAATTCCTCTCTCTCTGGTACCGATATGGCTGGGGACTGGCGCGTGTAGAGAAACACGCCGGCGTTCTCCACATCACCGACCAGGACGGGGAGCGCTGTACCGTCCGCGTCGCCGGTAACCTCCATCTCAGTGGGAAAATCGCTACCAAGGCGCATCTTCCCACCGCCATCGCTCCTGGGGATCTCATTATCGTCCGTGGCGGACAGGCCGTCGGCAAACTCCAGCCCTTTGAGATCGCCTCCGTTGCCAGCATCTACGCCGGCTTCGGATTCCGCTCTCCCCGCGGCTTCTTCGGTGAGGTGGACGCCGCCGAAGAGGAGGAGGGTGGCTTCGCCTTTGATCGCTCTGAGGAGGCCGCGACCGCCAAGGCCGAGAAGGCGGAGTTCACTGGTGCGATTGCCCGTGCGCGCGCGCTCCGCTGCGGAGGCGCTGCTGCATCGTCCGAGTCTGATGACGAATCGGAGTCGGAGGTGGACTTTGACGACATCTAACCCTAGAAGGGACAACAAGGAAGACAGGCAGGCTGCTCTTTTGGCTAAGTTATTCTGACCTGCTGGATTGAGGCAGAAGCGTCAAGAATAACGTTCGCTGACCTGCTGGATTGAGACAGAAGCGTCAGGAATAACGTTCGCTGACCTGCTGGATTGAGAACGATGTCAGGATCCCATGGTTCTGATTGAATAAAAAGTTGATGAAGAAACGGCCGGTAGAAAGTAAGTTAGGCGCTGATTTTATACAAGACATAATTTCACCCTAACACAATGGCAACTCTCAATATTCCTCTTTCTGACCAGGCCGCGGATAGGTTCTGTTTCCGTCTCAGGACGGGACATGGTCCGAATGATGTGCGGTCTCTCCTCTACAGCGACATCCACAAGGACATTCCCAAGAACTCCGTCGTCAATCTCCGCCATCTCGCGCGGCATCTGGAGCGTGCCGGTATCATCCCGCGTCCCGTTCTGAGCCGGCTCAAGAAGGCGGATCTGGTCGCGCTCCTGGAGGGGCGGATCGTATTTGAATCGGTCTAACGGTTCCCTGAGACACAACAACGTCTTTTGGCTACCGTAGGGAAAAGAGAGAGAGAGAGAGAGAGAGGTCAGAATGTCAGAACCTCCTGGCCTTCCGCCAAATAAAAACGTTGACGGGATGAATGGCCCAGCTGACTAAAACCAGGCGAATATATACACAAGACGTATTTATTCCCTACCGTGTTTTCTGTTTTTAACAACATGTCCATTCCCATGAGTTTCCTTTCCCTTGCAGCGGCGGCCAGTGAGTCTGAGATGGTGGAGGTGCGGCGGCTCCTTGGCATTGATTCTGTTGAGAAGGTGAAGGCTGAGAAGGCGAAGCCGGTCTTCAATGGATCTGCCTCTGCTTCTGCTTCTGCTTCTGCTTCTGCTTCTGCGTCTGTTGCCGGCGGATCCGTCTCTGATGGTTCTGCAGAGGAGATGCCCGTTGCCGATTCCAAGAAGGCTGCCGCCGCTGAGAAGGCAGCGGCACAGAAGAGATTATTTAGAATAAGTCAAGATGATTTACTTATTCTAATGAATACTTATAAGATAAGCGATATATCAACAGGCAATTCAACTGCTGCATTTATAGGGCAATATCTTAAAAGATCTTTTAGAACCGGGATCCTTGAAATTACAAGGACTGGATTATTAAGAGAGGCTACATGGGCTAGGAAGAACGGCTTTGTTCAATGGAGTGAGATCGTTTCTAACTGGGCTGAACTAGCAGAAGTGCCGGTTTAAAAGAAGCAGGCGGGCTGTCTTTTGGCTAAGTTATTCCGACAGGCGAATAACGATCGCTGACAGATTGGCTTCTAAGGTCAGAATGTCAGAACCTCCTGGCCTTCCGCCAAATAAAAAAGTTGACGGGATGAATGGCCCAGCTGACTAAAATCAGGCGAATATATACACAAGACGTATTTATTCCCTACCGTGTTTTCTGTTTCTAACAAAATGTCCATTCCCATGAGTTTCCTTTCCCTTGCAGCGGCGGCCAGTGAGTCTGATATGGTGGAGGTGCGGCGGCTCCTTGGCATTGATTCTGTTGAGAAGGTGAAGGTGAAGGCTGAGAAGGCTGAGAAGGTGAAGGCTGAGAAGGCAGTGAAGGTGAAGGCCGCTGCTAAGATTGTTCCCGTCCTGCCGGAGTCCGAGGACGGTGCGATCCCAGAGGAGTCTGATTATCGTATTCCCGCGGATTCCATTGATACGACCGTCTGCGTCGGTCGCCGTCTGAAGCAGGACAAGCGCTGGAAGCCGATCATCCATGGTGAGTCCCAATGCGGTGGCGCTCTGATAGAGGGTTCCGACCTCTGTAAGGTCTGCAGCCGGCGGGAGCAGAAGTATGAGGCCGATCCGACTTCCAAGTCCGGCTGGGATGGACGCGTGACGGAGGATCCGATGGACTGGCACCACATGCTGGGAACCGCCTGGGCTGAGAAGGCGAAGCCGGTCTTCAATGGATCTGCCTCTGCTTCTGCGTCTGTTGCCGGCGGATCCGTCTCTGATGGTTCTGCAGAGGAGATGCCCGTTGCCGATTCCAAGAAGGCTGCCGCCGCTGAGAAGAAGGCCGCTGCAGAGGCCGCCAAGGCTGAGAAGGCTGCCGCTGCAGAGGCCGCCAAGGCTGAGAAGGCAGCCGCTGCAGAGGCCGCTAAGGCTGAGAAGGCAGCGGCAAAGGCTGAGAAGGAGGCAGCGAAAGCAGAGAAAGCAAAGGTCTCTACTCCGGCCAAGGACAAGGCCAAGGCCAAGAGCGGTGGAGCGGCTCCTACGGCTCCCAAGAAGGCCGCCAAAGTCGCCGTCGTCCCTGAGCCCGTCAAGACGGAGGGCTCACTCCAACTCATTGACGGCGAGACTTACAACGTCCGCGACGGAAACGTCTATGAGTATGACGCTCTGACGGAGACCGTTGGCTCCTTCGTCGGCCGTCTTCTTTCCGACGAGACCATTGATCCCGATGCGGAGGAGGTCAACCCCTCAGAGAGCGAGTCTGAGTAAAGAGTGAGGGGAGAGGGAGCTAGGCTGTGGGCTTCCTTTTGGTTAGTTATTCCGACAGGCGAATAACACGTTTTTTGATGTTAGAACCACGCTAAAGTTGCTGACCCTAACATCAACTTACATCATCAACCATGACTCCAACGACAATTCCTTTACAAGGATTAGCATTTGCCAATTTCATTAGCGCTGTCTTCCTAACACTCTTCAACGCCATTCCCTGGGTCCTTGTCTTCCTGTTGACCCAGTGCGTCGGAGTACGACTCTATGTTCTCAAAGACAAGGAAGTCTGTCTACGCATTCAGAAACGTCTCACACGCTGTAGCCACGTCGCCGATGGAAATAAAGGATACGGCTTTTCCATCGGCTACTGGTACTTTGCCTCAGTCTCCGTTTCCAACAACGACGGCGGCGCAGAATACGATGTGTGGATGATTGCTACTGCTAGTTCCTATGAACGACTGACATCCGAACTGGTGGGTTCCGTTCCGGTCGTGGATCTAAGTCTGGGAACCGGCCTCGCGCCACAATCCCTTGTCATCTTCCATCGGGTCGGATCCTTCTTTAACGCCTGGTACAAGCGACGCACTGTTTGGTTAAGTTCCATCGTTCCCAGGGCGGATCAGACCGTCATTATGGATGCCATCTGTCAGCATCTGGCCGAACATCAACATACCGTTATCTACTTACATGGTCCCGCCGGATCCGGTAAGTCCATGATCGGTATTCTCCTGGCTAATCGGCTCGGCGGAGCCTACTGCAACACGCTCAAGCCCTGGCAGCCCGGTGATATTCTCGGCGATCTCGTCGCCGAAGTGGAGCCTAGTGCGGCGAAACCCCTCATTATCGCCTTTGACGAAGTGGACGGGGCCATCCAGGCCATCCATGCCGGAATACCGCCCCATAAGTCCCTTCCCATCGCAATGGCCAACAAGGCTGGATGGAATCATATGTTGGATGAAATCGGTCGTGGAATGTATCCGCATATTGTGTTGCTTCTGACATCCAATCGCGATCCCGCCTTCATTCGGGATCTGGATCCCTCCTATATCCGGTTGGGGCGGGTGGATATGGTCTTGTCCCTTGATCTTGCTCTTGACCTTGCTCTTACTAAAAAAAGTGATTGACCAGTTGATCGTTGTTAGGGACGTTACAGGTTTCTGACATAAGATAGTTCACTCACCTTGGTTTTACTTGTTACAAATGGATAAGGATAAAGAGCCCAAGACGCGACAGGAGAAGAAGGGCAAGGACAGGGCCAAGGACAAGGGCGCTTTGCGTCTGGGGTCTGGGAAGGGTGGGAGGGCAAAGGAGGCTAATCTGGAACGTGACAAGGGCAGGTCAAAGGATAGGTCGCAGGATAGGTCGCAGGTCAAGGGCTAAAAAAAGTTGCTGAGGCTTTTGGTGATGTTTTGATTGTTAGTGCCTTCTTACATGATAAAGTAGATACTAACATTTCCATTATGACCTCCATTTTCAAGACGATCTGTCGCTTTGTCGGACTGGTTCCGACGCAGGAGGAACCCATCTTGCCTATGTATAGGCAGCAATGTAGTCCTGGATCTCCTGGATCTCCTTCGTCCATCAATTCTCGGTCGTCTGTGGAGGAAGCCTTTGCCTTTCCTTTGACCAAGACACAGACACAGACACAGACACAGACCATCTACCTGGAAGACGGATCCAGTTTCGTCATTAACGTGCGGTAAAAAGTGAAAGGGGCAGGCCTTCCCTTTTGGCCCTCAGGACTCACTTTCTTCCAAGATATAGAATTTGACCTATTCGTTTTCAAAATGGCACTAACATCTGTCCGTGATGGTATCGCTTATCTGCCGCACCAGGAGATCGGCATTCGCTGGATGTTAGAACGCGAAGATGCCGATGCCGCTGTCTGTCGTGGCGGCATTCTGGCCGACGACATGGGACTCGGCAAGACCTTCCAGACCATCGGCCTTCTCAAGAATTCGCCCTTTGCAGGCTTCAAGACCCTGATCATCTGTCCGCCCGCTCTCATGGCCGGTTGGACTGAGGAACTCCGTGCATGTGGCTATACCGTTTCCGTGCTGTTCCGCGCTGCTTCTTGGACTAGAGAGCCGCTGGCGCAGATGGGGGCAGAGGCAGAGGCAGAGGCAGAGGCAGAGGCCATTGTCTGGCTCACCTCCTATCCCAAGGCACATCTATACCGTCAGACCATCGCCGCTGCTGGCTTCCAGCGCGTCGTTCTTGATGAGGGACACGTCATCCGCAATGGGAAGGCCACTTCGCGCTGGTTGGCATGTATGGCTATCGCTTCGCGCTCTCTCTGTCGCTGGATATTGTCCGCCACTCCCGTTCAGAATTCCGGTGTTGATTGGTATAATCTATGTTGGTGGTTACATGTCAGATCTAAGAAATCCGCTATTCCCGGTCTTGGGTCCACTATCATGCTCCGACGGACCATGTCTGAGTTACGGGATACTATTGAGGCTCTTCCTCCTCCTGGCTATTTCCACTTACATGATCTACAGATTCCTGAGGGCGGGGAGGAGGGCATTCTCTTCCGCAATCTCACTAACGCGCTTCTCCATGCAGAAGAGTCCAAGACCACTGGGGCTCTCATCAAGTTGGAACTATATATGCGCATTCAGCAGTTTCTTGTCCATCCACAGGTTTACATTGAGAGTATGCGGAACAAGTTCGGTGGCGGTTATCGCCGGGATGATTGGGCTCCTGAGTCTGGGAATACCAAATGGACCGCCTGTATGACTGAACTTCATCGGTCCATTGCTGATTGTGTCGGAACCATCGTCTTCTGTAACTTCTGTCATGAGATGAACATGGTCGCTCAGGCCGCTGAGGAGGCTGGTGCTACTGTCTTTTCCATCCGCGGTGGAATGGGGTCTGATAAGGTTGGATTGGCTGTTTCTGGCGCCAGGGAGGCTGTGGCTGCTGGATCTCCGGTCGTTGTTGTTGTACAGATCGTCTCTGGTGGGGCTGGACTCAACTTACAGTTCTGTTCCAAGATTCTCTTCCTCTCCCAGCACTGGAATCCCGCTGTTGTTCATCAGGCCATTGGACGCGCCGTTCGTATCGGACAGGATGAGAGGGTTCACATTCATCTCTTCCGTGTTGTGGATGATGTGTTGGACAATATTGATCGGCGGATGGTACAGGTTCACATCGGCAAGATCGCTGGCGCTCAGAAGATTGCTGGCTCTCTCTATGAGGGATTTGCTCCGCTCAAGGAAATTCCCACCGCTAGAGGCGTCGGCTTTGGTCCTGGTCCTCTTCCTGAACCTCTTCCTCTTCCTTCTGACGAGGAGGATGAGGAACCTGGTGATCCTAGCGATTGAAGACCAGAAGATCCGCCGCATTGGCTGATCCTTTTCGCTTTGCGCACCACTCCTTTTGGTTCGCTGCAGAGACCAAAAAGAGTAGATTCTTTCGGTTTCTCAGTCCACATGCTCTTTAATCCCCTCCAAGAGGCTGGCGAATCGTCGGTATTCTCCATAGCTCATGCCGATGGCGTGCCATACATTGAGATGTTGGACAGCAAATGCTAGTGCCGCCTTGAACTTAGACAGAAATTCCGGTATGGTCGCGTAGTATTCATAGAGGGTGCGCATGGCCGACAACCGTGTCTTTTTGGTCTCTGCAGCATTGACCTCTGCAACAAGGCTGCAGATCCGCCGGCGTTCTCTGCGCCACGGCCCGCCATAGGAATTACTGGATTTATATTTCTGAAAATGAGCAGTGCGGATCTTCGCTGCCAGCTCGTCGGCGTTCCCCGTAGACACAGGAGGGTTAAATAAGACCTCGCCCGTAGAAGAGTCATATGTGTGAACCATTCTATCTAATAGTCTTATGTAAGATAGAGTGATTGACGCAAACCGGCGGAGTTTAGCCCTTCATATTTTTGGCACCCTATGAAATATAATCTCCTCTAGTCGCTCTCTTGACCATGGTTCTGGTAGTGTCTCTTTCGCATCAATCTGACATGAACCTATTAGGACACGGCGTCGCATGTATATCTACACCAAAAGACCTATCTGTGTTTTAACTGTTAGTCTAGACAGTCAGATAGTCAGATCGTCGTGAGACCTGAACCAGGAAGGCCTTTGCCAGATCAATGGTTCGCTGTTTAAGATTCCAGCTATCCATGACTCTGATTAAGGTATTGCGAAAGGCCGCGTTAACGCTCAAGAATCCAGGGATGTTCTGTACATATGTTAGTAAGACAGAGGCTGCATCGCGTTTCTCTCTAAGCGTCTTTGCTCCATCTATCTTATCCATGAAGAGATTGATCATTCGGCATTCGGTGGCCCATGGACCTTGGACTAGGCTAGTTACCTCTGGTGATTCAGGCTCCTCTCCCTCAGCTAGCACATAGTCCTTGCGCAGCTTCACTTGAGCTAGGAGATCCTTTGCTCTACAAATATCCCGTTCATCAAGGCCCCAAGATTGCCATAGCTCCAGCTCTTCAATTAGTGTCGCGCGGAATCTGGCATTCACGCTCAAGAAGCCAGGTATAGAGCCAAAGTATGTCAGGAAGACACCGATGGCCTGGAGTTGATCTTTGCGTGTTGTCGCGGCACGTATCTTGTCCATGAAGAGATTGATCATTCGGATTTCTTGCATTTTTTAGGAATTCAAACAGTCTTGAGTATGATTCCTGTGGTATTAGGTCTAGGGCTTTCAGCCTGTTCAAGTTTTTTAGTCAGTGACCTACGGTGCCGGCCTAAAAGTTGATATGTGGGTGAAGCTATCTCTGGCTACTAGGACTCTAACATTACGATTTGTTTGATTCCCCCTTTCTAAAAATGTCCGATTCCAGTCTTAATAGAAGTCAAGAGGCGCGCTACTTGGAGCATCAGCGGTCAGGATGCGGCTGTGCCTTTGAGTATGATTCTGAGACCGGTGAGTCTCATCTAGAGGAATGCTCTGAATGTGGTTCATAGGCAGAGGCAGAGGTAGAGGCAGATTCAGACTACAAAGTTCAACGGCTCTACTGTAAGGAGTTCTTCCGTCATATTGAGATGGCTGAGCTGAAGAAGGATAAGATCAAACACCTGATCACCTTCTTCCACTATCTGCAAAACGAATCGGCCTTTCTCCGCCACTCTCCTCCTTTCTGTGCCGTCATCACCAGGAAGCTTGAGGAATTCGTCTCTGATGGATTTCCTGCAGATGAGGCGCAGAAGATGCAGGACTACTTGAGGGGGCTCTTTGAATAAAGACGAATGGAAAACAGAGCTTTTGGTTCTAAAACCAAAACTGCTAACCTTTCTATTCTGTCTGTGCTTACGGTAGAAGGTAGAGCTTCTCAATGGTTGTGTAGGTCTTGTACCAGTATTCAATGTCCCAGCTCACTTTTACGTAGAGCGCCTCTGCATCAAATTTCGCCTTTACGTTGTGCTTCCAGAGGACGTGCCGGTCATCATCTGGGTGTGGGAGAGAGATTTCCCAGGCTTCACAGAAAGTACCGGTGAAGTTCTTTACTCTTGTGTCTTCACCGTCTTGATAGAAAGTGATCCGCCACTTGTGGATCGGTTCCTTAGGTTTTTGTTTCTGGTCCTGATCCTGGTTCTGATCCTCATCCTGGTACTCATCCTGGTTATCTTGCATCTTATTCAGTTGTCTATAATCGTAAATAGAGGAACTATATAATTGATTGTTAGTTGATATATCTGTCAACTTTTACTTGGGTACGAACGGGGCTAAAACCACTGATATCCTCAGAGATAGATGGGCGATGGTGCACTTATGGAACTTGTCAGCCGCGGCAAAAAGGATGCCTATCAAATTCAGGATCCCGTACATAGCTGGTTCGGATCTCCCTATGTTCGGCGCAGTCCTTCCACCCATGAGATCCGACTACTCTATCCCGAAAATCCTCCCAAATTCGGCCAGCAGTTTGACATTGTTCTGCCATCCGATGGAGACATCCTGGTCAGCATGGAACTCCGTATACAGATGCCCACCTGGCTTCCACCCTCCATCGCCGCCATCAATAATTCACGCAAGGTCAGCATAGACAGCGGCCCCATTCCCGTCAAAGCCTACCCCTATCTTGGCAGTCCTCCCACTCCTTTTGTCCCCTACGACACCAGCGGGCAATTACAGTACGGCTGGTGCGACGGTGTCGCCAATTACATGATCGGTCGCTGGGTCCTCTATGTGGATAACATTGCCATTCTGGACGGCTACGGCGAATTCAACACATGGTTTCCTGACATGGATACGACGCAGTTTCATGCTCCTCTGATTCATGAGGCCACGGGCCGCAATGATGGAAGCCCCAACGCCATCCAGACCAACGCCACCCTGCCCGAATTGTCCTTTCGTATTCCCTTGCCAGGATGTCAGGAAAGGGGCGAACAGGGTCTCCCTCTCTGTGCTTTCCGCAATCAGCGAATCTATATCCGTTTCACACTCTTGGAGCGTAACCAGCTGGCCACGTCGGCGGCATTTACGCCCTATCCGCTTCCTGCAGCACCCGTAGGATCCGAAGCCATTCTCCTTCCCTGCTATGACCCCTGCCCCACACCCTGGGGCGGCCGACAGATCTATGTGGACAATGTGCTCCAGCCAGGCGTGGTCACTCTGTCAGCCACCAAGATGGGTCAGCCCTATATATATGCGCGTACAGCCATCCTCAACGTGGAGAATGAACTCCGTGCGTCTTTGGCGGCGCAGAAGTTTGAAATCCGTTTCCGTCAACAGCAGCGCGACTTTTGGACGGTGGACACCTTTGTGCCCGGTGTCAACAATCGTCGGCTCCTCCAGATTAATGGGCTCTTCCAGGCACTTTTTCTGGATTTCCGATCTCTGGCGCGTACGAAACAGAATCGCTATACCGATCTCTTGCCGTCCTACGGAGAATGGTTGTCCCTGCTCTCTCTCAATATCAACGGACAGGATCGGATCTATCCCTGGTCGCCGACGGTTCTGACAACTCTGGCCAATGCTACCCAGCTGGATCGCGATATCAATGTCGCGCTCTATTATCTGATTTTCGGGATCAGTCCGGAGGATGAACCGGGCGGCACCTGTAACATGTCGCGCTGTCAGAAGGCAGTACTCAATTGGACTTTCAATAATGTACAGATAGATCCACTTATAGGAGTGAATACGACCTATGCCTCAATTATTGGGATGGCCTGGAATATCTTGGATATCAAGAATGGAATTGCAATGTTGCGATTTCCTGACTGATCTAATGGTACAGGATAGAGAGAATGCTAGACCGCACATTAAGCTTAACGGATCTAACACTATTCGGTGTTGCATCCATTATGGGATCCGGTGGCTTTAATCTGATTGGACCCGCCGTGCGCGACGGTGGTTCCTGGTGGCCCGCGGCTCTGGGAATATCCGCGGTTCTTCTGATGGGCTCCGCCTACACCTATTCATCGGCCTACGACCGATTCAAAAATAACACATCTGAGTCGGAAATGATCCGGTCTGTCTTCGGCCCTCTGGCAGAAGGTATCGGTGCATCGGCGATCTTGATCTATAATCTGGTCAGCATAGTGGTCATTCTGGTCTTCTGTTCAAAGATGATCTTGCCTGAGGGATCTTGGTTCTCACAGATCTCTTTATCCATCTCCTTCTTGGCCAGTATGACTGGACTGGCTCTGATGGGAATTGATTTTGATGCCAGTCTAATTTCGGGTCTGACATATGCCTTGATTGCGGTTCTGGTCTTGGCTGCCAGTATGTCGTTGATGGCGCACAAAGGACTGGGGCCGTTGACTGCTCCCTCTCATACCAGTTTCATGAATTCACTCTGGCTCTTTTTCTTCGTTATGGTCGGTTTTGACGCCCTTATGAAGTTTGCCGAAGAGACCAAGGATCCTAGGGATATTCCTAGGGCCTTTTATCTGTCTAATCTGGTCTCTATGCTGTTAACGGCGGGCGTGGCTTTTGCGATCACGATGATCCTACCGAATCTGACCAAGGCTAAGGCGGGGTCCGCCATTGAATTACTCTTTGCTTCGGCCATGGGCAAATGGGTTCTGGAGCCGGCCAAGTGGATAATTCTGATCTTTCTGCTGCTGACCACCTTCGTGGTCTTCTTGGCGACCACGCGCTATCTCTATGGGCTGAGCCCGCTCATGAAGGAGATCAATGCCGCCAAGGTACCCTGGGTCGCTGTGCTCTCAGTCTTTGGAACTGGTTCAGCGGTCTCCCTGCTGAATAACACGGAACTGTTGGTAAAGATAACGGATCTGGGTTTTGCTGTTATTGCGACCCTGGTGGCGGGTGCTGTCTCCGTGGCAGATTGGAATGAAGGGAAGGTAGAGTCGGCACTGATCAGTGGATTAACGGGAATGGGCTTCCTTGGACTTCTGGCGGCTGCCTAAGAATCTATTAGAATAAGGATAGAGAAATGTCTTCGCCCATACAACAGATACCTCTACGTGTTCGTTTTCCTAATCGCTATACCGGCGGCTATGATTCTTCTACGGTGACTGACAAACTGAAGTGGAAAACAATTGCTAGTGTGAAACAGTCGCGACTGAATATTAATTCGGACGTTGGTGGAGTGACAGTGATTGCCAAAAAGGCGGAGCCGTGTTGTCCTCCTTCTTCGTCTTGATTCTCTACCAGATTCCTTTATCGCCTCGCCGACGTCCAGATTCCAGGTCTGCATTGAACTCATTATCTTCCACCTCCTCAGGATCCCGCTGACCCATGTAGGGCTCCTCCTCCTCATCATAGTAGATAAGAGAGCTTGCCTTCCTTATTTCTTCTTCCTTTACGGGAAGAGGAAGTCTGGCTGCACTCCTTGCTTCAGGTAGAGGCGTGGAAACTGCTTTCTTGAAGTTCAGCGGCGGCAATTTCGGTTTTCCGCTAGGTCCAGAGCCCAAGCTAGGATAGGAGGCACCAGAAGTAAAGGCCAGGGCATCCTTTATCCTGGCTGCCTCCACTACCGCGGCACTCTTCTGTTGCCTGGCTGCCTCCGCCTGTCGCGCAATGAAGATTGGGCTGGGTTCATTTCTATTCCTCTCTTGATTCGGCTGTGAAGAGAAGGCAGAAGAGAATGCTTGCTGCCCTTCCTTAGATCCACTCTGTAATCCATCGTTCCAAGTGCGAAATGCCGAAGAAGTATTCATTTGTGTAATATATCTATCGTTAGAAATATCGTGCTTGATACTTGCCTTCATTTTTCATATGTCAACTTTTTATGGCCCTAACATGTGTTGCGATCCTCCACGCCTTTCGGCTCACAGGCTCTTCGCGGATTAGTAAAGCCTGTAGGCCATCGGTGAGCATTTCTAGATCGGTTTGTCCAGAACCAGGTCCAGGTCCAGGTCCATGGCTCTTCACCTGATCAGCAATCGGCCACTCATCCGGCACATCATCCGGAAAATACCTATCATAGAAATCCTCCAATGCCTCATCGTCATCAAAGACCGGCGTATCCAATTCCGGATCCCTACTAAAGTTTGCCACCTCCTGCCAGAAGGCACATCCTTCTAACAAGAGCGTAATCGGATTCCTCAATTCATCAATGTTAGAATATCCCGCCGGCAAGCGGCCTCTAACTATCTTCGCCTCCTCTGGAATAGAATGGATCCGCGCTGCACGGGTCCCCACAATTGAGTTCCAATGCGCCCAATCATGACGGTAATGACCCGGCCTAGAAACCAACTGTTCCGTAAATCGCTGACTGGAGGGTATACAGAGCAGCAGGGTGGCCGTGACCATGTGAAGAATTTGTTCCACCGGATCCGGGCCCGCCGTCTCTTGAAGATAGAGGATGGCATCTAGTGTGTGGGGAGAGGGGCCACGGGCGGCAATCCGAATGGCCAACCAGATTGCATCGCCACTCATGGCTGAATTCACCGCGGCCTGGATGAGCCATACGGCATCCGTGCGGCTCCCTTGGCGACAGGCCGAATCATAACTGATCCAGAATCGGGCAGCCTCTTCTCTATCAATTTCCTCTGCCGGATCCAGTGAGGCCAGAAATGCCGCCGACCGCTTTCGTCGTCGTGCTTCGGCCCTGGCATTCTTCGGCAAGGGCGTCATCATTCGGCGATCCGGCATGGTTGATGTTAGTGCTAGGAATCGCTCCGCCGTTAAGCCCGCGGATAACTTGATGGCGTCCATGGTATAGAGACAGCAGTCTATCCATTTGGAATCATCCATTTCCAGTGCTTTGATCTGGTGGATAAAGAGGCCGCCGCCCAGGCGAAACCAGAGATCGCCCATGGTTTCCAGAGCCAACTGTTCTTCCTTGGAGACAACCAGTTCCCAGAGCCAGAAGAGGGCGCGCCCCCAGCCTTTCCGAAGGCATAGCTGCAGTGCAGCGACGACTTCGTCTAATTCGTAGAGATTTCGTGTTAGGGTCATCGTGGTCCTAGTGCTCATTGACCGCCGCACCTAGGCAGTCAATTTTTAGCCCACCCTGGCGACTAGGGCGGGTGTATATGCTATGGGAGACGTATTAGTAGGAGCCGCCCAAATACAGATATAGGCTGTTTGATTTGTAAGATTCAGTCCTTCCCAATATGGAGAAGTGGGACTGACCAAGATGACCTGACGAAAGAGAGCAACATGGGGCGAACCTGATATATGAGAATTATAGACAGTGATCTGCCGGCCTAGATCTTGGAGCTGTGCTCCTGCTGTAAATCCTATCTTAGTAGTTGCAACGGCATTGAATCCACTAATATCCATGATAGGCTGCGCAGAAGAATAGGGAATAACATAGCCCGAACAATCAGCTATAAGATTAAAATACTTGATCCGCGTCTCAATCTGTGAAAAGCGTTTCAGGACCGATGTCATCTCTAGTCTAGGAAGTGTTTTTATGTTTTATGCTGCAGTCATTGCGGCCGTTAGATCCTGACATAGTTTGATCATGTGTCTCTCCGCATTTGGCCCTTGCCAAAATGTCTTTCTGAATGGGAAGCCCGCCACCGGTTTCCAGCCGCCCGCGACCGGTAGGATCAGCCGGTTATTAATCGCCAGCTGCTGGATACGGTCTACCAGGGTCTGGGGTCCACATGTCGGACTACCAATGGTCACGGGAATGAAGCCCAAGTCCACGCGGATACTGGAAGAGCCGTAGGTCGGTATCCCATCCGGACCGATGCGGCCCTTGGTCACGTCCACATAGAGAACGGAGGCAAAGTCGGGGCCGCTGCGTGCATCGGTGTTGATATAGAGCTGCCACTCTGGCGGCGGAGGCTGGTGACGACGGGGTGGGAGTTTGTATGCCGGATTGTGGCGGCGCATGGAGTTGCGGAGGGCACGGAAATCGTTCAGGGTCATGTGCGTCCGAAGATCGCCTGGTACCGTGGCGATGGTGCCGGCTCTATGTTCGGCGGCCACCTTGTTGTGGAGGAGGCCAGAGCCAACGCATGTGCGATTATGGAGTCGGATTAAATCTTGGAGGGTAGCGGTGTCGGATGAGGCGAAAGGCATACGGCTTAGGGGGTCGCTGGTATTGTTGCATTTGGACCGCGTCCAGGCAAGGATGGCGGGCTTGTCCAGGAGGGGCGCAAGGGGGTTCTTGTCTGGACCTTCGGAACTAACACGGCGCTCAAAAAGTTCGGGCCTTGGCTCTCTTGGCTCTCTTGGCTCTCTTGGATCTCTTGGATCTCTTGGATCTCTTGGATCTGGCCCTGGATAAAAATCCATAAAAGCCCGCCGGTGAACGGCGCGGCCAATGGTAACACATCGCCGCGTTTCTGGATTGCGTTCTTTTCCGGGCATACAGGGTTTCGGTTCACGGACTCTTCGTAAGGTGCGCCTAGGCGGTATGTAGACATCGCCGATGTCACCCATGCGCGCTAATTCGTGTGCTCTGCGACCTGTAAATTTTATACATCGCAGAGTACGTGGGTTTAGGATTTTATCTGGTGGACAGGCCATCTCTAATGGTGTCGTCTAGTTTTGCGCTGTTTTCTACGACTGGATCTGGATCTGGATCTAGAGCCGCCACCCGTTCCAGTACGAATCATTGCGTTGACTTCAGCCGCTAAGGCTGCTTTCTCTGCAGCTGTTGGGGGGTTAGCTTTCCAATTTGCTTGAGCATTAGCATGGATTGCTCTTTGCGCTGGAGTTAGTGTTTGTGTTGTTGCTTTATTACTTTCTATAACTTGCTCTAGAGATAATCCTAGTTCTCGTGCTTTAGCGGCTACCTTTTGTAGGATCACCTCTTGCCTCTTTATTTCTGGCTTTATTATATCACAGCCCTTGTCTTTGGGGTCCTTTTCCTTACATTGTGCCCAAAAAGCAAGCGCTCTCTTATGCCCATTATAAGCAGCAACGAAATCTGTGAAAAGTTTGTGTACTACTGCTTTTGTGGCCATTTCTATTTGGATAATCTATTTTAACGCCGACTAGTCTTTCTGTTCTTTCTTCTGGTCTTACGCGCCTTTTTTGATCGTCGGGCTCCACCTTTTTTCTTAAGTGCATTCAAGCGCGCTTGGAGAGATGCTGCAGCTGCTCTGCTCTCAGCTTCATCAAAAACTGCTTTAACAGCAGCTTTTTGTGCTGCGCTTACTGCAGGTGCGTCTCTAAAAGCACCCATATGCACAGATAATGTTCTATTAATTGGCTGTAGAGCCGCATGAAAACGATCAATGCCCAGCTCAGGTAGAGTTTGTCCATGTTTGTGCCTTACATTCTGTGCTAGACCCACTATTCTGCCTAGGGGCGCCTTACAGCCCTCATTCTCACGGAGAGCTATAAGCTGGTCCAAGATCGCATATAGTAAGTATGCAAATTGAACTGGAGGATTTGAATCCAGCATATCTATGTATTTCTTATTTGGGCATACAGTGCTCCTTCTTATTTTGTTTTTCATCTCTCCCAGGATGGTTTTGATCTGATCACTAGGGGCTGGGCCTACTGAAGAATGTTTGCGCGCTAGATCTATGCGTGCCATATAACAATAGATGGGTTTCAAACACATGTCTATGTTCTCTTTTTGAGTAGCACATGATGGTGGTGCTGGCTTACCAAAAATTGTTTTACAGGGTTCGTTTATACGTTCGGCTAAGAGGACTGTTAAGTCATCAAAGAATTTAACCAGTTCAGGGAGCATGGGCTCTAAGTCGGCTTGAATCTTTGGAGGGACTGTATAAGGAGCACGGGGTCCAGGGGCTCCTGCAGCAGAAGCAGATCCATGGGATTCAGAAGGGACTGATGGAAAGCGCAAAGAGGGCCCCATGCCTCCTGATTCTGCTGCTAAATAAGCATTCAGTTCAGCATTGGTCGGTTTTGGATGTGGACCCAGTGGTCTGGCCAAGACAGCGCTTAGATTATTAACCCCTTCCTGTATTTCTCCAAACCCCTCAAAGGCTTCTTCTTCAGCAGCAGCAGCAGCAGCTAGGTTACGTCTACTTACTATAGCTCTACTAGCAGCTGTTCTTTTAGCCATATTAGCTATAGTAGCATTAGCAGCCGTAGTAAGTTGACTAGTAAGTGGTGCAGCTATAATTGTTTCTTGTAGTTTCATAAATGCGACTTCTTTATCATTAGGAACTCTACCTTCTCTACTTATTCTGGCCCTTAGTGCATTTAATAGTAATCTTGCTTTTCTTTTCTCTTCCATAGTAGGCATCTTATAGTATCCTCTCTTTTTTAAAATCCAGAAGTCCAGTCAATTGCCTCCTGACCATGAGCGACCAGGGCCGCGTTCGTCTTAGAAAAGGGTTTTGATCCATAGAATCCCGTGTGTGCAGACAGTGGACTCGGGTGAGGGGCTGAAAGAACACTGTGTTTTGCGATCAATGGCTTGACAGAGGGATGTTCCAATTTCTTCTGGGCCGTGCGACCCCAGGCCACTATCACAAGATGATCGGTCGCCTTGAGCACTGCAGCCAAGAGTTCGGCGGTCAGAGCCTCCCAACCGCGGCCAGAATGGGAGAGGGGTTTACCAATCTGTACGGTGAGGACATCATTCAGAAGGAGAATGCCTTGGTCCGCCCAGCCCTGGAGACAACCGTTAGTTGGTGTCGGGCAGCCCAGATCAGATGTCAGTTCCTTATATATGTTTTGGAGGGAGGCAGGGAGCTTTTCAGAAGTCTGAATGCTGGGCACAATACCATGTACATCATCCATACTTCTTTTAGAAGTCTGAATGCTGAACGCAAGACCATGTGCCACACCCGCTGTCGGGTATGGATCCTGACCCAGAATAACCACCTTGATAGCCGCCAGGTCTGGGCAGGCACGGAGTGCAGCGAAGACATCCTCCGGTCTCGGTGACAGACTGTCTAACTCTCCTTCTAGTAAGGCAGTGATCCCATGAATACGAGGCTCTATGATGGTCTGCCAGGCCTGGCTGAGTCTATTAAGAGCCCATGGATCTTGGATTTCTGTGTTTTCTTCTTCTGGAAGAGGCAGAGCAGCCATCTCCTCATAAAACTTTCGGACCACCGGGTGGCAGAGAATCATGTGCGGCGATAACTTCCAGATATAGAGACCCTCCAAGGATCGGCATCGGCTCAGAGCCACATAGGCCTGGCCATACTCAAAGGTGTTCGGGCCAATATCCACCAGCGCCGAATCCAGCGTGGCTCCTTGGCTCTTGTGGATGGTGATGGCATAGGCAATACGGAGCGGAATCTGGGCCCTGCCAATACTGACAGGATCCGTATCATTATCATTCTGCAGCCACCAGTTGGCGCGATCTATCAGGACCGGATCCCGCTGGTTCAGGAATCGCACCAGCGGCAGACCACCTGGCGAATAGCCCGTGACCACACCCCGTGATCCATTTACCAAGCCATGCTCTTGATCCATGTTAGTCAGGAGCATGACCTGTGCGCCCACACAGAGTTCTAACAACGGTTCATAGGGAGCATCGGCATCCAGTTTCGTAAGTGCCGCCTGGACCGCTTGGTCAGCGGGGCTGGTAGAGATCTTTGCAGACCTCAGATCCATATGGACCGTTTTGACCTCATAGGTTCGGCGTTCGCCGTCCAGAGCCTCCATGTTCACGCGATTGATCTTGTCCACATCCATGTTACGGGTAAAGAGAAGGGTCGGCTTAATCTCATTTGACTGCCAATCCAAGCCCTTGCGGCTCTCTAAGCTAGCCAGAGAGGCGGGACTCAAGAAACCCATTCGCGCCTCTGTTAGAATCTGCTGGAATACCGGATCTGACTGACGAACAATCTGGCTAAGATTATGTATCTCATCTATCAGGCTCGGCCAGAGCGGCGATTCAAAGAGAAAGGCGGAGGTGGAACCGACCGGTGGTAACTGACAGAAGTCACCAGCGAATACGATTTGGAGACCGCCGAAGCGCTTTTCCGATTGATTCTTGCGAACACGGCGTGCGACCATGTCTAACTTCTCCAGGAAACCCGGTGTCATCATGCTGACTTCGTCCACGATCAGGAGTTGGACATTGGCCCAGCGTCGTGCGGCATACTTGTTGCGCTTTACGGATTCGGCTAGTTCGTGGGGTAATCCCTTGGCCAGACCGACACCGGCCCAGGAATGGAGGGTCTTGGCCTTGATAGGTGAGTCATTATTCAATAGGAGGGCCGCACAGCCCGTCATCGCGGTGACGGCGACCCGGACTCCGGCAGAGATGGACCAGCCGATTATAGCCCGAATCGTGTGACTCTTGCCCGTCCCTCCTGCACCGGTTAGAAATATGTTTTTGCCCTTCTTTACAGCGGTTACGGCTGCAGTCTGTTCCTTATTTAGCTTGCTTGTCATCGTATTAGCCTGTTTCTGGGCCGCGTAATAAGTTCACCTTTTAGCACGGCATTGCCTTATAAAGTTGACATAAGGGGTGATTTTGGGCAGTTCGTTGTACGATGACAGAAAATCGCAGAACTAAGTACCTAATGTCTGCAGCCGAAACCGAACCTATTTCTAGTGTTGATGCCATACAGATCCATGAAGCCGCCGTTGCAAAGCGCAAGAAGCGTGAGGCCGATGAACCGCTCCTCCAGGAGAACCCGAACCGCTTCGTAATCTTCCCCATCCAACACAGCGATATCTGGAAGATGTATAAGGATCATGTCTCTGTTTTCTGGCGACCCGAAGAAGTGGATCTGTCCAAGGATCTGGCGCACTGGACCGGCCTGACGGAGAACGAACAGCACTTTATCAAACGCATTCTGGGCTTCTTTGCCGGTTCCGATGGTATCATTATGGAGAATCTGGCGCAGCGCTTCATGACGGAGATCCAGGTGCCTGAGGCGAAGTTCTTCTACGGTGTACAGATGATGATGGAGACAGTGCATAGTGAATGTTATTCTCTGCTGATTGATACCTACATTGAGGATCGCACGGAGAAGATTGACATCCTCCGATCTATCCAGACCGTGCCCTGTATCCAAAAGAAGGCGGAATGGGCGCTGGCCTGGATGACCTCTGATGATGTGGATTTCCCTACGCGACTGATGGCCTTTGCTGTCATTGAGGGTGTCTTCTTTAGCGGAGCCTTCTGTTCCATCTTCTGGCTCAAGCAGCGGGGGATCATGCCTGGACTGACAGCGTCCAATGAGTTTATCGCGCGGGATGAAGGACTCCATACGGACTTTGCCTGTTTGCTCTATTCCAAGTGTAAGCACAAGTTGCCGAAGACGAAGGCGATCAAGCTGATGCGGGAGGCAGTCCGGATTGAGAAGGAGTTCATTACGGAGGCGCTGCCCTGTTCACTGATTGGGATGTCGGGTCCGCGCATGGGCGAATACATTCAGTTCGTGGCGGATCGTCTCATGGTCAGCCTGGGCTATGAGAAGATCTGGAACACGGCCAATCCCTTTCCGTGGATGGAGCGGATTTCGCTGGAGGGGAAGGACAACTTCTTTGAGAAGCGGGTGACGAATTACGCCTTGGCTGGGGTGGGACAGGATGCGGCGAAGATGCAGTTTGGACTGGACGAAGATTTCTAGGGCTTCGCCCTAGAAATCAATACCGTCGTCGCTGCCGCTCCTAGGTGAAGAATTCTAGGGCTGCGCCCTAGAATTCCATACCTTCGTCGTTGTCACTCCTCGGTGAAGAATTCTAGCGAAGCTAAGAATGTCCGAATCCATACCTTCGTCGTTTTCACTCCTCGGTGAAGAATTCTAGCGAAGCTAGAATTCACTACCGTCGCTGCTTCGCAGCTCGGTGAAGAGTTCTGATGACGGCAGAGCTAAAATGACACATGACCACCTGTTTTGTTCCTGACATCACTGTCTGGATCGTGTTTGGCGGCGACTGCGACTGCGACTGCGACTGCGACTCCTAGTTTTTTTTGCTTTTCTACGATATCCTCCACGTTGCTCTTGTACTGGTATATTATCTATTAGTTGAAGATTTGTAATAGGTTCTTGAACAGAGAAATTTATATTTTGACCGGAAGGAGTAGTTAATCTTACGGTAATCATATCTGTATCAATACCACTTTCATACCTGCCTATTTTATTAGCATTTACCCCAGACAATATTTTTAACATTACACCTCTTTCTCCTGAATTAGCAATTGCAGCCCTTACTGCTGCAAGTCTAGCAGCAGGTTGTGCCATCAAAAAACGCATAGCGGGGGTTGCCATCTTATAATTTATCATGATATATTAATCCACAGCCTTTAGAGATATCTTAAACCTTGGGATTAAATAGTTGTTTCAATTAATGAAACAATACATGGACCTAGATGGTCGTATCATCTTGCCACAAGTTAAAGTTCACTCAGCTAGCCAAAGTCAGTCAAGACATAATCAGAAAGACGCCGTCTAAACTGAGCTCCCAATACTAAGATAAGAATGAACGCCCATCCTTGTTTTGTTTGTAACGAAAGTGGTCATCGTGCCTCTTCTTGCCCTTGTCTCTACGATGATACAAAGGAGGGCTTTTATGCTGGTGGCTCTGGCTCTGGGTCCCATAATCACGACGATGATGACGACGAAGCCTGTAAAAAGTTGAAGGTTGTACCAAGTAAAGGAAGAATCGCAGGTTTAATTAAGACTATTCTTCCTGCTCCATGTCCTGTGCCATCTGCTTAAATGATCTCAATCAAAGTGAAGAACGAATCTCCACACTCTCCTGCAGCCATGAATTCCACCATGACTGTATTTCCCGCTGGTTCAAGGCCTCCATGTCCTGTCCCTGTTGCCGTTCCGTGGAGCCGTCTGACGATGTGGATATCCCCGTATTTATCTCCTCTCTCATGGTCGCCGCCCAGCACAATGACATTGCGCGGATCAAGGAACTCTTGGCCGCCGGTGTCCCCGTAGATGAAGAGGATTACGAAGGCATAACCCCGCTCAGTTACGCCATCATCAATGGACAGACCGGTGCTGCATCTGCTCTGTTAGCCGCCGGTGCAGACATCAATCATCGCGATCGCTGTGATCATACCATCCTCATTAATATAATCAGTTGCGGCCGATATGCCATGCTCCCCTTTATCTTGGCCAACGGTGCTGATATAGATATTACAGATCCCTTGGGCGATAGTCTCCTAGAAATCGCCGCCTTCGTAGACAATGTTCGTGCTCTGAAGTTGCTCATGGCGCACGGATTGAAGACAACAGAGGCCGCGGTCGCCGTGGCGCTTAGTCAAGGGAATGATGGGTGTGTTAAGATACTCCTGGCCTCCGACTCCTAAAAAAAACTTGAACGCCGTTTTTGGCACCTGCACTACCTGGCTAGATGATATGTGTAATCTGTCTAGCAGATGAAATATCTGATACCAGAATTACCCTAGCCTGTCAACATACATTCCATCGGCAGTGCATTAGTCGCTGGTACATGACATCAGTCTCCTGTCCCTGTTGCCGCTCCCTTGAAGTATCCGACGACGTGGACATTCCGATTTACACCTCCTCCCTGATGGTGGCGGCGCAGCATGGCGACATCCTCCGTATCACCAATCTCCTAGATGAAGGCATCCCCGTAGATGAAGAGGATTTCCAGGGCATCACGCCACTGTCCTATGCCATCGTGAATGATTGGACGGTTGCAGCGAAAATCTTGATTGCAGCCGGTGCAGACATCAATCACCGCGACAAATACGGACACACCATTCTGATCACTCATGTTAGTGCTGGCAGACACAAAATGGTCCCCTTCCTACTAGCAAACGGTGCAGATGCTTCTATTGTGGATCCGCTGGGCGACACAGCCTTAGAGATCGCGGCCTTCGTCGGCAATGTGAAAGCTCTGACACTGCTGCTAGATCACGGTTGCCCCCAGGCGCAGAAAGAGATCGCACTACATATGGCCTGTCGGACCGATTCTCTTTCTTGTATTTGCGCCCTATTGAATTATGGGGTTGATCCAGCTTGTGTGGTTGCCGGATCAACGGCACAGGCAAAAATCGCGATAAATGCTTACCGTAGGAGGCCATAGTCAAGACCTTAGCCAGTGACATAGAGCACCATGACCGTGATATTGTCTGCAGTGGAGCCGAAGTGTTTTGATCCCTCCGCCAGACCGAAGGTCATTAGAGCCGCGACTGCTGCCTCAGCATTGCCAATGAGATCCGGTTGCCGTAGGATGACACCTACCGCCTCATACTGGACAACATCCCAGAAGCCATCAGAGGCGATGACGATGGACAGGGTCTCACCTGGACTAGGAAGCTGCCAGATATCCGTTGTCGGTTGGTATGTGAGACCATAGGGCTGTTTGTCGTGATTTCCAAAGGCGCGGGTCACGGCGATTCGGCCGACCTTGCCCGGCATAACAAGATAGGCGGCCCAATCTTTGCGCACAGTGTTGTGATAGTTGCCGCTGATATTCTTCATGATCCTGTTATCGCGGTCAGGATCGTGGACAAAGATATCCTTGGACGGCCCCACTGAAGGGTGTCCGTCATAGAGAAACTGTGCGCCCTTGACTGGGGCCTCCTTGAGAATACGCCGATACTCTTCTTCAGAGGCCGGACTATGATCGCTGTTCAAAGGATATCCATTCTGTTCACCACGGTTCTCAGGGAGCCAGATTCGCGCGTCAGAATCGCCGACGGCACTGACAACGATCAGGTTTGCCTCCTCATTGATGGTAAGGACCGTGGCCGTAGCTCCGCCATCCTGTAGATCAGGCTTCTGCTTCAGGGCCAATGCCGCGTCCTCAAACAGATCGGCTTTATTCGTGGAGGCGGTAAAGGAGTCCACCACTGCTTGGGCAATCATGCCTCCCTGAGAACCATGGCCATCCAAGACAGCGAAGATACCACGCTCCTGATCTATGTAGAACCGATCCTGGTTCTCCTTCATCGTTGAACCGCCGATGTTCGTGCTTGCAGCGACAGTGATCTTGTAAGAGGACATTTTTGACTGGAGAGAAAGTAGAATATCTTTTATTAAACTTTTCTTATGTTTTTAATGATGGCCTAGTTACACGTCAACTTTTAATTTAGCCGCGTTCAGTAAGATGTCGGGTCCCTATGTCTGTGGCTCACGGGTCTTACAGGATCCTAATGAACAACTGACAGGTGAAATGCGAAATAATATTCTGTCGGCGGCTGTTATCTACACCACGGTGAAGAATGCCCAGCCGACTAGTCATCAACAACTGCTCCTGAGTCCAAAACGGCAACTCTCTGGGACGGATTATATCCTATACAAAAAGGGTCAACTTCTGGCGGCCTCCAAGCCCAATCAGCGTCCTCCGCAGACAGTTATTATTACGGATCTACAGGCCTTCAATGCTGCTAACTGTCCGTAAGATTGATCGCCAATGATCCACCTTGGATCGCTTCTTCTTGAGCACTTCTGGGAATTCAGTGATCAGTCGTTCCAAGAGAATTCGGCGATGCTCTAGGAGCATGAGCTGCCAGGCAGCGGGGTCTTTCATTTGGGGCGGTTTCATACCTGAGGAGCTGAGGCTGCACCCGCAGTAAGCTCAAGTTTTGCCTGTAGTCTGGAGCTCCAATCGGCGACTAATTCCAGCTGCGGCTCCTCCTTTGGATTTGTCCAAACAATCTTTCCAATCTCTGTTGGATTAGAAAGATCGTATGTGTAGGCAATGGATGTGGCGGGATCAATTAGATAGACGATTCCGCGAATATCTATTTTGTAGAAGATGCGATCGGACATGGTGTGTACTAACATATCTGGGGAATGATTGGCTAAGTCACCTTTTGGGCTAAAGCCTTGTCAGAACATGGGGGACGAATCGGATGATGACAGCAATTGCCGCCAGGATAGCAACATAGAGCTTGAACTTGGATTCGCGACTCCAGCCCTCTGTCAGTAGATCGGACAGTCCCCATATGGCAATCCACCAAAATACGGCGATCAGTGCGAAGGCGATTTGCATCTTTCTAGATTGGTCTAAGATTTTGTTAGTCTTCAACATAGAGTGGGTTTCCACCCATTGTGAAACCTCTATCTTGAACCGCTTTCGTTGTGACATAGACCGCTTCATCGCCCAGGAAGTAGCGCCAAGATTGACGACCATCAGGATAGATACGATTGTAGAGAAAACAGAAGGGGGCATGGGGGCGGTGCTGAAGGATCAGATATTGCTCCCTCTTTGTCAGACCTAGTGTCGGTCGGATCCGATAGAGCCCAACACAGGTCCAATGTGCTCGTCTATGAGGTAAGAGGAGCAGATAGAAGAGCGCAATAAAGAGGAGTGAGGCCAGAAGAAAGAGAGGATTGTAGCCAGTAGAAGATACCAGGGCATCGGGGTTTGTGACGGTCATCGTACTCATGGATCACATGCGCAAATAATAGGTCAAATTTATCAAAAATATGACCTGTTAATGACTGACATATGGATGACCTACGATGCGTATACTCTTTGTTCGTCATGCTCAAGCCAGTCATAATGCCGATGCCCTGATCCGCGGTGTACAGGCCTATCTTGACCCCGTGAATACCGATGCCGGTCTGACGGGCATCGGTCGCGATCAGGTAAGCACTGGACGATTAGATTTCCACTGGAAACCCGATCTGATCTATTGTTCACCGCTACTCAGGTGCCGACAGACGCTCTTGGGACTCTATCCTGCAGCGGCGAAGATGCCGGTTGATTTGGACGATCGGCTCATGGAACCCCAGGGATCGGCATTCTGTAATAAACGTGCCGACCGTGAACTTATCCAAAAGTCCGTGCCGCCTACCTGGAATCTGGATGGTGTGAACAAGATCAATCCATTTAGTCAACTAGAAGAAGAGCATATGTCAATAGTATTTCATCAGCGTATACGCTCCTTCTGGACATATCTGAGGACCCTCCACGGATCATCGGATTCTACCATTCTCATTGTCAGTCACCATGATTGGATTCAGGGATGGTTTCGGCTCTTTAAGGGGAAAGAGGTCTCCCCCACGAATTGTGAGGTCTTGGTTGTTGATGCCTAAAAAAGTTGACGACCTGCTTACGCAATTTTGGCGATTGACTACAATGACTGAATGTATGACTTGCAGTTTAAAGTTGGGAATCAAAGGCAAAGTTCACAAGGACGGTGTCTGTCATGTTCGTGACTCTCTATGGTGCTCCCAGTGCTCCTGCTATGGGCATCTTCCTGATAGCTGTACGGTGGCCAAGCATGTCTGGCGACCGCGGACACTGGAGGAATTGATTTCCGCCGATGTTCGTGAGCGCTGGAATATTAATACAGAAACACAGATAATATGGCCTGGTAAACCTGTGACCCTGGAAGATGCTGAACGGGAGATTGCTGAGAACAATACGATTGATGTTGTGTACAAACAGAAACACGTAATTGAGATCATGCGGAAGTACAAGATTCCGACGGTACACAAGATGGAGGGGAATATACAGAAGTTGCGGCTCTTTGCAATCGCGAACGGGAAAAAGGTGCGTCTTATACAGAAGGAATGACTGTAATCACAGATAAACAGGTGGCCGACCTTTTTGACGGAACAGGGCCAGATCAAGGATATCTAGTCCGCATTGCCGGCGGTTATGAAGAGCAGATGAAAGGGGCCGGTGCCAGTAGAGTATACTTTCCAGGCGGTTCTATGACACTGGATGAATTGAATCAACTGTCACAGAATACGGGGCCATCGGGACTTATCCAGGCTGGTGGTTTCCAACGGAAACAAAGGCAACAAAGGCAAAAGCAACGAAAGACTAAACGACGCTCTAAATCTTCTTATAGAAGCAAATCAATGCGAATGCGACGGAGACAGCACTAAAGACAATGAGCCAATGATCTAGTGATTCCATACCATAGTTTTGGAATGATTCTGTTCTTACAGCTTCAGGAATGATAACACTGGTCCCAGGCGGTAGAGAAGGGGTCTCACAGTCTGCACAGACATAGTCATTCGGCATTTCCGGCTTTTTAGGTTTGTAGGTCGCGATCGCATTTGTCTGATCTTGTTGCCAATTATAAGCGACTTCAGCGGCTGACATCTACTAGGCTGTCGGTATTTCGGCAGCGTTTAATCAGCATAAAGAAAGCCCTAGTTCTATTCATAGGAATGGATAGCATCAAGGCCAAGTTGGACCGCGAAAAGCAGAACCCTGAAGATGCCGCCAAGATGGATGCCGAAATCCGGACATCCAAGCGATCAATCGGTGCACGTAAGATGGTGGAGGCGATCAAGGCTGCACAGGATCGTGGTCTGAGCAAGGAAGAGATTGAGGTGGAGCTTGCAGCCGAAAAAGCGGAGTCCCCGAAGCTGTTTGCGATGGTTCTCGACCCAAGACACTCGCCGGCAATGCTGTACGCCATGCTAGCCCAGTTGGAGGCCGTTGAGAAAGGGGCCCGGTCCACACACGATGCGTCGGTGGCGGTCGGGACAATCCTTGTAAATTCGTTCGTGCGACCGAAGCTTGGAATGGAATCAGTGCCTGTTCCAGGTTCAGAGCCGCAACCTGGTCGTCGCTGAGACCTAGATAACGCGGATTCAAGGGGATCCGATGTCTCTGACACCAGATCCGACTATTCCTGATATTCTCAACTAGGAGATCATAGATGGCTTCACGCGTCGGCGATCTGATAAGGTTCAATGTTAGTTGAATCTTATTGTATTGATGGAGTTCCACCTGTTCCTGGAAGATCTGGACTTGGGTGATCCAGGCCGCGGGGAATTCACACTGCGCCTTAGCAAAGAGATGATCCCAGCCCGTGGGTGCATCGGTGTCGGTCAGTTTACGGAAGAGTTGGATGATCCAATCCGGTGCTCCTCTGAAGCCCTGGCCGATCCAGTAGCGTTCGGAATTGGCCGGTCGGCTGGTATGTGGCTTGATCAGGGCCGTGCGCTCAAAACAGGAGGAGAGGGCCCAGATGAATTCTAGAGTTGCCTGGTTCTTCATGTCAAAGAGTTTGAGGATCATCGTGCTGTTCTGGGTCTTGGCCAAGGTGGTGAGGCCGGCCAGGGCTTCGGCGATTAAGAGACGCTGGACCGTGTTCTCTTGGCCATTGAAATCGGCGCTGAAGTCAAATCCGCCATCGGCCGTGTAGATGTCGGCTTGACCCAAATGATGTGCAGTGGCGGCGGCGAAGGTATCCTGATTGGGGAGAGAATAGAGATTGCCTGTGTTGTCGGCCCCGTAGGTGATGAAGACCTGGGGATAGGTGTGGAGGAAGGATTGTGTCTTGCGCCAGCCGGGCACTGTTCGCTCATTGGACTTCAGGGTCATTGCGATCATTGGAATGCCTTGAATGCCTTGAATGCCTTGAATGCCTTGAATGCCTTGAATGCCTTGAATGCCTTGAATGCCTTGGCCTCCTTGAGACTCTTTTATTCGGTCCTGTATGGCCTCCAAGAATCCACCTGGGCCTTCAGCCGAATGCGCCGTTGCAGTAGCAGTCAGGCCCAAAAGATCCCAGAGCTCTAACATCTTGAAATATGAACGACTTAGCGGCTGGAGAGAGGTGATGGACCAGGGCATGCGGCGCTGGAGAGAGAGGAAGATATATTCGTAGGGGTTGGTGATCTTCTTTGCGTCGTCCCAGTAGCCGACGGGGGCCACGCGATCAATCTCATTTTTGAGTGTGATGAGACGATCATGTAAGGGAGTGTGTAGGGCCAGAGTGTGCTCTGCAGGACTGATTGTAATATCTTGACTGGGACTTATCGGCTGTGGGCTGATAGGTTCTAACCAATGAACGGCGTTCTCCATACTAGTGTTTGTGAGTTCTGCGTTTAGATCTGCTGCTCCTCCTGCCACTGTTTTTAAATGTCTTCCTCATATTGATCTTGCGTTTACCAATGTGCCCAGTAATGTGGTGACCCTTGGTCGTGATCACATCGTGAAGATTCCTGTTAAGAACAACGCGACCATTCACGATTCGGAATTGCTGCATGCGAATATTTGCGATCGGGCTAGCTGATCGTCTGGACTTTCTGGCACCACCGGTTGCTATCGGCACCATTACTTCTTCGGCCTCCTCTTCGTTTTGGTCCTTTATTTGGTCATTGTTCATTGTAGAATTAGCGACACCCATATCTATCTTAGAGTGCCAAAAAACTTAGGGTCCTTGCTTCCCCAGGACCGAGGCGGCAGGTCCCCAAAGACCTTACTCATCCACTAACATAATCTCCAAATCCGGTAACTCACCCATCTGGACTGCGGGATCCATCGGCGGCAGAGCAATCGGAATACGCAGATCCGTCTGTCTACATCCAGGCGGCTCCGCTGCATCCAGGAGCCCCTCAATCTGCTTCTGGGCCAGGGTCGGCGCGCGTTCAATGGACTTACGTGAGGGCGGGGCCGAATTCATGAAGGACAAGAGTGCCGGTTCATCCAAGAGCACCTGCGTGAAGGTGGTTCCACCGCGAATAGGTTGACCCGTCATGATGTTGGCCGATACACCCGTGACCGGGTCCATCTCACCGAAGAGCGCCGCTCTCAACATGATATCCTCTGTCTGTTCAAAGGAGGCCTTGGCCAAGGGGCCCGTCTTCTTCTTGTTCACACCATAGCGATCCGCCGATACCAGCCGACCACGATTACACATGGTGTCGCAGAGGATGGCGACGTGGCGATAGTTGACCGGAGCCGCCTGCTCAAAGAGACCGAAGATCTCGCGGAACAGAATCTGCTGGGCCGCCTCAATGCCCAGATTCTCTGCAATATCGTGGACATGGTTGCTGATCAGACGATGTCCGTCCACATCAGGGTGAACCAAGACATCCAGGAAGTTCGTGCCGAAGGTATCCAGGACATACTGTTCGTCGGCCTCATACTTATTGTCGTTGGCCGGATTCTTCTCATAGATCTCATCGGCCAT
>Ga0114958_10000594_pt1 | contig 30929 bp, 29 predicted proteins | sample C_130208_EF_Meta_FD_89577 | JGI IMG/M metagenome (GOLD analysis project Ga0114958, IMG submission 89577) | Freshwater microbial communities from Lake Croche, Canada to study carbon cycling - C_130208_EF_MetaG | ecosystem: Environmental > Aquatic > Freshwater > Lake | place: Lake Croche, Canada... | reverse complement strand
TGCGCCCGACCAAGGGCAGATCATCCCCCGGTTCGCGCACCACATTGACCACCGCTGCCGCCACCCTGCGCTTGGACTCCAGCGCGCGGGCAGATCGTTTCATCAGATCGGGCAGATCGAAGGGTTTGGGCAGGTAATCAAAGGCCTCCGCCTCGGCGGCTTGGATCGCCGTCATGATGGTATTTTGCGCCGAAATCACAATCACCGGCAGGCCGGGGCGAATGCGGGCGATGCGGGGCAAGGCTTCCAGCCCGTTGCCATCGGGCATGATCACATCCGAGATGATCAGATCGCCCTTGCCCTCTTCCACCCAACGCATCAGCGTCATCAGGCTAGAGGTGGCATGAACCTTGCACCCCGCCCGTGTCAGCGCTTGGGTCAGCACCGTGCGGATCGTGCGGTCGTCATCGGCGACCAGTACAGTGCCATCCATCTATGTCTCCTTTAATTTTTCTTTGGGCGCAAGCGGTAGGGAAATGCGAAACACCGTGCGGCCGGGAACGGAATCGGCCCCGATCAAGCCGCCGTGGTCAGTGATAATTTTGGACACCAGCGCCAGCCCCAACCCCGTGCCATTCTCGCGCCCCGATACGAAGGGTTCGAAGATATCGGCGGCAATGTCGGGGGGGATGCCGGGGCCATCGTCGATGATCTCAATCTGGAGGGGCAGGCTGGCGCCCGATCCATCCTTGCGGCGCAACCGCAGCGACAGGTCGTAAAAGGTGCGCAGGCGGATGCGGCCTTGGCGGTCGCGACTGGCCTCGGCGGCGTTTTTGATCAGGTTGAGGAAAACCTGCATCAACTGGTCAGGGTCAGCCCAAGTGGCGGGCAGCGAGGGGTCGTAATCTTCGACAATCAGCATATGGCTGGCATAGCCCATCAGGGCCGATTTTCGCGCACGGTCTAGGGCGTCATGGATATTGACGGCCCGCGCCTCGGGCGGGCGCAGGTTGCCGAATTGTTCGACCTGTTCCAGCAGTTTGACGATGCGGCGGGTTTCTTCAACGATCAGGTCGGTCATCTCGCGGTCTTCGGGCGACAGGTTCATCGACAAAAGCTGTGCTGCGCCGGAAATGCCCGCCAAAGGGTTCTTGATCTCATGCGCCAGCATCTCGGCCATGCCGATCGCCGACTTGGCCGCAGCCGAGGCGTTGCGCGTGCGCCCGATCCGCTCGGCCATAACCCGCGGCGAGATCAGCAGCAGGATTTGCGCGGGATCATCCTGCAACGGGGCCATTTGCAGCAGGCAATGGGGCAAAGTGCGCTCTGGCGTGGTGAGGGTGACATCGTTGATATTCACATCTGACTGGTTGGCCCGCGCGCGGGCCAACGCTTCGTCCAACGGCACATCGGCTTTGAGCTTATCGGTCAGCGCGTGGTGCAACAGGCTTTTGGACGAGGCGTTCAGGAAGGTTTCCGCCGCAGGATTGGCCGCAACGATGGTGTTGTCAGCGTCAATCAACAAGGCGGGCATCGGCAAAGAGGCCCAGATGGCGTCGAACGGGGCAATCGGGGTCATGCCGCTTGCCTTTCGCCGCTGGTAAAGATCCGATCAATCAGATGCAGCACCTGCGCGGGGCTTGGGGCCAACACCAGCGCCTCGCGGTGGGCGGCAAGGCCTGCGGCCTCTAGATACCAGCCCAGATGCTTGCGCGCACAGCGTGCGCCCAATTCGGTGCCGTAAAAGCCCAGCATCGCTTCGTAATGACCCGCAACCAGGTCGGCCAAATCCGCCCCCTGGGGCACTTTGGGCGCAGGTGTGCCGTGCAAAGCCTGCGAGATTTGCGCCAGAACCCAAGGCGCGCCCTGTGCCCCGCGCCCGATCATCACCCCGTCTGCGCCCGATTGGCGGAGCGCCTCAGCCGCCGTTGCGGCATCGACGATATCGCCATTGGCAATCACGGGGATCGTCACCGCCTCCTTCACCGCCGCAATCGCCGCCCAATTGGCACGGCCCTTGTACAACTGGCAGCGGGTGCGGCCATGCAGGGTGATCATGGCAATGCCCGCCGCCTCCGCCCGCCGCGCCAGTTCTGCCGCGTTCAGGCTGGTGTCATCCCAGCCTAGCCGCGTTTTCAGCGTGACGGGCACATCCACAGCGCCCACCACCGCCTCGATCAGCTTCAGCGCAAGGTCTAGATCGCGCAGCAAGGCCGCGCCGCAGGCCCCTGAGGTCACCCGCTTGGTCGGGCAACCCATGTTGATGTCGATGATCCGCGCCCCCTGCCCTGCAACAAAGCGCGCCGCTTCGGCCATCCAATAGGGATCGCGCCCCACCAGTTGCACAGCACTTGGCTGATCCAGCCCCGCCACATCCAGCGTGGCACGGGCGCGCATTTCGGGATGGTCGCGCATCACCTCGGCCGAGGCGACCATCTCTGACACCACCAAGCCCGCACCAAAGCCCGCCACCACCCGACGCCAGGGCAGGTCGGTGATCCCGGCCATGGGGGCCAGAATGACGGGCGGGTTCAGGGCAATGCGGGCTGCGGTCACGCGGATTCCTTTGCTCATTGAAAGCGTCCTAAAGCGGTTCTTGCAAAAGCTCAAAGGAATGCCGCCGTATTTTCGCCTTAAATTCGGGCAACGCCTAAAATATAGGCGCAACGCCCTGCAGGCAACGGTCAGCGGGCGGCAAACGGCCAACAAAGCCCGCAAATCTGTCGCTTTTTGCCAGCAAGCGCCGCGCAGGTTGGAATTCCCTCTGATCGCAGGATGGGCTATGTCGGGCCAAAGGGGTTGGAAGATGACAACAGCGGCGATCATCGTGGCAGCGGGGCGCGGCCTGCGGGCGGGCGGCGGGCTGCCCAAGCAATGGCGCGATCTGGCGGGGCAGCCGGTTGTCGCCCATGCGCTGGCGGCTTTTTCCGGCATGACGCGGGTCTTGGTGATCCACCCCGACGACCGCGCAATGGCCGAGGCGGTCGCAGGCGATGCGATGATTGTGCATGGCGGGGCCAGCCGCGCGGCTTCGGTGCGTGCCGCACTTGAGGCGCTGGCGGGAAGCACTGTCACCAAGGTGCTGATCCATGACGCCGCCCGCCCCACCGTGTCGCCCGCCCTGATTGCCCGTGTGGTTGAAGCCCTAGACCACGCCCAAGGGGCCGCGCCCGCCCTGCCCGTGACCGATGCGCTGTGGACCGGGGCCGATGGCCGCGTCACCGGCACCCGTGACCGCACCGGCCTGTTTCGCGCCCAAACCCCGCAAGGCTTTGCCTTTGACGCCATCCTTGCCGCCCACCGCGCCCATGGCGGCGAGGCCGCGGATGATGTCGAGGTCGCCCGCGCCGCAGGGCTTGACGTGGTGATGGTGGCGGGTGACGAGGCCAACCAGAAACTGACCTTTGCCCAAGATTTCGCCCGCGCCGCACAGGCGCTGACCCTGACAGGAGCACGCATGGATATTCGGATGGGAAATGGCTTTGATGTCCATGCCTTTTGTGATGGCGACGGGGTGTGGCTGTGCGGTGTCAAAGTACCACATGGCAAGGCGCTGCTGGGCCATTCTGACGCCGATGTCGGGATGCACGCGCTGACCGATGCGATCTATGGGGCCATGGCTGCAGGCGATATCGGCCAGCATTTCCCCCCCTCTGATGCGCAATGGAAAGGCGCTGACAGCCGGATTTTCCTGACCCATGCCGCAGACATGGCGCGCGCGCGTGGCTTTGCCATCACCAGTGCCGATGTGACGCTGATCTGCGAGCGGCCCAAGATTGGCCCACATGCCGTGGCCATGCGGCAGGCTTTGGCTGCGATCATGGGGGTTGATGTGGACAGGGTGAGTGTCAAAGCCACCACATCCGAACGCCTTGGCTTTACAGGCCGTGAAGAGGGTATCGCGGCCCTTGCCAGCGCTGTCTTGGTGGCGCTGTGACGCGGCTGTTGGTGATCTTTTTTGGCGCGGGCCTGTTGCGCCCTGCACCGGGCACTTGGGGCTCAGCGGTGGCGCTGGTCCTTGGGATGGGGATTTTGCAGTTTGCGGGCTTTCCTGCTTTGGTTTTGGCCACGGTGCTTGTCACCGCCTTGGGCTTTTGGGCCTGTAAGGTCGAGCTTCAGCCGGGCCAAGACCCCTCAGAAGTGGTGATTGACGAGGTCGCTGGCCAATGGCTGACCCTGCTCTTCACCGCCGCCGCCTTTTGGCTGCGCGGCCATGGGGCGACGGGGTTCTGGAGCAGCGGGCATGTGGGCTGGCTGCCGTGGCCCGCGTGGGTGTTTCCCTTTGCGCTGTTTCGGCTGTTTGACATCTGGAAGCCCTCGGTGATCGGCCGTGCTGACAGGCGCGCGGATTCGGCGGGGGTGATGCTGGATGATCTGTGGGCGGGGGTGTTTGCGGGGGTGGCAACTGTGATCCTGGCGGGGCTTTATCACGGGGTGCTTTTGCTGTGAGCGATGTAGCCGAAATCTTGCGCGGCGCGCGCTATTGGGGGCTGAAGATTGCGACCGCCGAAAGCTGCACCGGCGGCATGGTCGCCGTGGCGCTGACCGATCTCGCCGGATCATCCGATGTGTTTGACTGCGGCTTTGTCACCTATTCCAACGAGGCCAAGTTGGCGATGCTGGGGGTGAAGCCGCAAAGCCTGACCGAGCACGGCGCTGTCAGCGAAGTTGTGGCGCAAGAAATGGCAGAAGGCGCCTTGGCGCGGTCCGGCGCTGGGCTGGCCGTGGCGATTACAGGCATCGCAGGCCCGGGTGGGTCTGCGGTCAAACCCGAAGGACGGGTCTGCTTTGGCCTTGCCCAGCACGCCAAGCCGACCAAGGTGCACACGGTGGATTTTGGCCCGTTGGGCCGCGCAAAAGTGCGCTTGGCAGCGCGCGATCACGCTTTGGCGCTGCTGGTGACGGCGCTGCAGGTCTAAGATTTGACCGCCTTTGGCAGAAAAGATCACCACTGCGCGCCCGAAACACCCTTCGCTTCTGCGGGCGAAAAGACAGGCGAAGACCGCCGTCGCCGTGGGCAGCCCCGCCTGCGAAAAAGCTGACATCGGTCTAAACGGCCACCCCGCGCCGCGTGGGGTTTGGGGTTGGTCTACACAGTGACCCAAACCAAAACGGCGCGTTCGATTGCCCCCGACGATGCCGGACCCCAGCCAGTTTTCCGGCATTTGGCCGGGCGATACATCTGGTCGATGCGCGACTTTCGCGCTGCCCCTGCGCGGTCGGCCTCTGCTGAGCGCAGGATTCCCCCCTTCGCCAAGGGCTGCGCAGGCCATCGGCGAAGGCTTGCCCATCTTAAGGATGTTCGGCAAAAAAGCGTAAGATTTCATCGCTGGCAGAGATGTCTTGCGTGTTGCCGCTGCCGCGCCGCCCCGGCTCTGGCCAGACATGTTGCCCGCCTTGGACCGTCAAAAGGCGCACTTGGGCGCGGCCTGCAGCATCGCGGTAATCGTCCTCGACAACCAAGGTGCCGCCCCGCGCCGCCCCGATTTGATGGGACTCTCGGTGCAAACCGCCAAAGGCTTTCACAAAGGCCGCGATCTCGACAGCGACCGGCGTGAAGGGGGTGTGGATATGTTTGCTGCCGAAGCCGGTTTTAAAAGGTACCATCCGGTCTTTGGTGCCGTGGATATGCAGCAATGGCCCCGCTTGGATGATCTGGGATGTCAATCAAATAAGACCGTGCCCCAAGCTGAACCGCGATCTCTTTGGCAAATACCGGCAAAGCACTTAAAACCAAAATCATTGCGAGAACCAGACGCATACCACCCCCCTTACCTGCACAGGTTAGCACCTTGGCATTCCTGAAAGGCGCGCTCCCTAACACAGGCTGTTGACAGCCAATTTTTGCTTAGGCCTGCCGCGGGGTGTAAAGCGCTTTGGCCCGCGTCTCAAAGGCGCGCACGACGCGGGTCATGGCCTCGGCAAAGACAAGACCAATGACCGCGCGCAAGATCGGGTTGCGAAATTCGAAATCGACATCGAAGGTCACTTTGCACGTGGCAGGACCGTCAGGACCCGTCGCAAACTGCCAGACCGAATTTAAATCGCGCAGCGGCCCATCCAGATATTGTGTCAAAATCTGCCCCTGCGCGGGCAATAAAGTCACCCGCGACCCGAATTTTTCGCGAAAAAGCTTGAAAGAGATCACCAGATCCGCCTCCATCACTTCTGCTTTGGGGTCAGCGTGGCCTAACAGCGGCGCGCGCGATAGGATGCGGGCGGCGGCCGTCCAAGGCAGAAACTCTGGATAGCGGGCAACATCTGCGACCAAATCGAACATTTGTTGCGCGCTATGGGGCAAAAACCGCTCTTCGTGATGCCGTGTCATTATGCGCCCTTCCTAGACCCACGGGCGCTTTCGCTCTTGCCACGGGCCCTGCCCTGCTTTTGAGTGGGCCAAAGAAGAAAATCAAGAGGGGCCTATGGGCGAACGTCCTTATGTGATCGACCAGATGATCTCGGCGAAGTCGATTGCCGCACGGGTGGAAGAATTGGCCGCCGATATCACCGAGTATTTCCAAGGCACCGATAAGTTGATCGTGGTGGGCCTGCTGCGCGGATCGTTTGTGTTTATCGCTGACCTTGTGCGCGAATTGGGCCTGCCGGTCGAGGTGGATTTTCTCGAAGCCTCGTCTTACGGCGATTCGATGCGATCCAGCCGCGAGGTGCGGATTTTGAAAGACATTCGCGGCGAGATTGCCGGCCGCGATGTGCTGGTGGTGGAAGATATCGTCGACACGGGCTTTACCTTGCACCATGTGCGCAAGGTGCTCGAAGCGCGCGAACCGCGCCGTCTGTGTGTCTGCGCGCTGCTGGACAAACCCTCGCGCCGCGAGGTGGATATCAAGGCCACTTGGACCGGCTTTGAAATCCCCGATGAATTCGTGGTGGGTTACGGGATCGACTATGCGCAGCGCAACCGCAACCTGCCCTATATCGGCAAAGTCAGGTTTACCGAGTAAACCGCTGGGCATGTGTGGGAAGATTACGCCAGAATCTCTGCCAAACGCACAACCTTTTCGATTCCTAACGGCGCATCGGCAGCGCAGGGCTCGTAGCCCATTTTGATCACCATGCGCGGGCCGTAGGTGCGAAAGCTGGCGTGCCAGCGGTGACGAAAACGGGTGTCTAACGGCAAAGACACATGACCATCGCTGATTGCACAAATCACGGCGATCTCGCCGCGCTTGATCTCGCGTACAAACGCGTCATCGTGCAAGAGAGATGCTGCTTCGCCGATCAGATGATCGTTCAGCCGCAGATCCGGCAGGGCCGCAAAGCGTGGCCAAGCGCGTTGCAGCCCCTGCGAGGCCACCAGAAGTTTGACCCCGTCCAGATCAAAGGCCGCCTCAAGGCTGGACTGTTGGCGCACAACATATTCGTCGATTTTGCGCCGCGCCGCGCCAGACGGGCACATCATATCGCGCAGGCGCAGTTGCAGGGCGGTGCTTGGGATATCCAACCCCGCCTCCCAGCGTGAAATGGCCGGCTGGGTGACGGCCAAAAGATGCGCCAAAGCGTCTTGTTTCAGGCCCACGGCCCTGCGCCAGACCTTTAAATCCGTGGCAAAGGAGGTGGGCACCAAGGCCATGAGACAGCGCACTCCGGTTACGGGCGGCAGCGTATCTCCAATTCTGCGCCAAAGCGAAGCGACCTTTGGTGTCGAGATAGGCTCTTTTGGAAATCTTTTGTGCCAATACACCGGGCGGAAGCAATGCCCCCGCCCGGTTCGTTGAAGTATGGCTTGGCCTTACTGCGCGGTCAGGCGCAGCACGGCGATGTTCTTGGACCCGTCGGTTGCCGTGGTTGTACCGGCCACAACCACCAGCTTGTCGCCTTGCAGGGCGACAGCATTGGCGGTGTCGTCGCCATCCCCCAAAGACAGGTTCACCACGCCGTTTTCGGTGCCATCGTCTGCCGTGCCAAAGGTTTGGTCCAAAGCACCGTCGGCGTCATAGCGCGCAACGGCGATATTGGTGCTGGTGCCCTCTTGGTGGTAGCCCACCACGACCAGTTTGCCATCGGCTTGCACAGCCAGACCCGTGGCAAAATCATTGCCTTGCCCCAGCGAGGTTTGGGCAAACCCGTTGGGCGTGCCATCATCGCCCACACCGAATGCATCGTCCGGCGTACCGTCAGCCGTCAGACGGGCCAGAACAAAGTTTGAAGACCCATCCGCCGAAACACTATCGCCGACCACGGCAATCTTGCCATCAGCTTGCAGCGCAATCCCGTGCGCGGTGTCGTTGCCATCGCCGAGCGAGATATTCACAAAGCCGTCAGGGCTGCCATCTTCCGCCGTCCCAAAGGTCGCGTCTGCCACACCGGTTGCATCATAGCGCGCAACCAACATGTTCGAAGATCCGTCCTCGGCCACATGGGTGCCCGCGATCACGATCTTGCCATCGGCTTGCAGGGCCACGGCATTGGCCTTGTCATCGCCCTTGCCCAAAGAGGTCGCCACAAAGCCATTGGGGGTGCCGTCATCGCCCTGACCAAAGCTGTCATCGGCAGAGCCGTCAGCGTTCAGGCGGGCCAGAACGATGTTGGTAGACCCATCCGCCTCGACACTGTCGCCCACGACCACGATCTTGCCATCCGCCTGCACGGCCAGATCGCGCGCGGTATCGTTGCCCTCGCCCAGCGAGATGTTGACGATGCCGTTTGCAGTGCCGTCATCGGCTGTCCCGAAGCTATCGTCCAAGGTGCCGTCCGCGTTCACACGCAGCACGAAGATGTTGGTCGATGCGCCGTCTTCATGATAGCCCGTGACAAGAACCTTGCCGTCAGCCTGCACCGCCGTGGCCGTTGCAAAGTCATTGCCAGCGCCCAAGGACATATCCACCACGCCGTCCGGCGTGCCATCGGTGCTGCCTGCGCCAAAGCTGGCATCAAAACTGCCATCCGCCGTGTAGCGCACCAGCACAATGTCGTTGCCCGTATCGGCAGCGCGGTTGCCCACCACCAGAACTGACCCATCCGCGCCCACGGCCAGATCGTTGGCCACATCGTCACCCTTGCCAAGCGAGGTCGCAACAACGCCCGCCGGCGTGCCATCTTCAGCGCCCGCGCCAAAGGTGGCATCCAAAACGCCCGCGCCATCTGCCGCCCAAGCCGCCTGTCCAGCCATCAGCGCAAAGGCTGCCACAGTTGTCAGGCGCAGCGAAAAGCCAGCGCGTTTCACAGAATTTGTCATGTCAGCATCCTTACTGTTTGAAAAAGGCGCGGCACCGTGGGTTTGGAGAACCGCTGCACCGCCGCGCTGAGAGTTTACACGAAATTTGACCCCGCCCCAAAACCTGAATTATAAGTGAAATTTGACCCGCTTCAAAAAATATGAATTTAATATCTTTTTTTAACAAAGCATTAAGAGCGCGTCTTCACCCGTTCATCTTCTTTGATATCCGGCGCAAAACGATCCGGGTGTTGGGTTCAAACGGCCGCACCCCCCTTGGGCAAACCCCAAATCGGCCCTTGGACCCCCTGCAACTCTGGTCAGGAACGGGTGCTTTATCCCATAGTTTAGGGGCTGACAGCGCGCAACGGCTTGTTGTTTTGGGAGCCCTATGTAAAGCGGTTGGAAAGATTTCAGGGAGCCTTTCATGGTACGACTGCTGCGTGTTCTTGTTGCCTTGGGCCTTATCGGTGCCGCGGTGGGCTGGTATATCACCGCGCCGGTCTTGCGCGACACGTCCGGTCTTGAAAAGCTCACCGGCGACAAGACCAAAGGCGAGACGATCTTTTGGGCATCGGGCTGTGCGTCGTGCCATATGACCCCCGGCGCCAAAGGGGCCGATCAGTTGGTTCTGGCGGGTGGACTGGCATTGCCAACCCAGTTTGGCACATTTTATGCCCCCAACATCTCGTCTGATCCCGAACAAGGCATCGGCGGATGGTCGATTGCGACCTTTGCCCACGCGCTGCAAGATGGTGTGACGCCGGAAGGCGAGCATGAATACCCAGCGATGCCCTATGTCGCCTATGCCAAGATGGAGCCGCAGGATCTGGTCGATCTGAAAGCCTTCATCGATAGCCTGCCCGCTTCGGCCACACCGAACAAAGACCACGAACTATCGTTCCCCTTCAACATCCGGCGAAGCTTGGGGGTTTGGAAGCTGTTCGCGGGCAATACCGACTACGTTCTGCACGGCGAAATGACCCCCGAAGTCACCCGTGGCCGCTATATCGCCGAAGCCTTGGCCCATTGCGGCGAATGCCACACGCCGCGCAATGAATTGGGCGGGCTGAAACGGGCAAGCTGGCTGTCAGGTTCCGTGATCGACGATGGCCGCGCCAAGGTGCCCAATATCACCCCGGCCAAGCTTGACTGGTCGGATGCTGACATCTTCACCTATCTGACCACCGGCGCCACCCCCGAGTTTGACTTTGCCGGCGGGGCCATGGCGCATGTGGTGGAAAACATGGCGCATTTGCCGCAAGGCGATGTGAAGGCGATTGTGGCCTATCTTAAGGCGGTTCGTGCGGTTCCCTAAGGTCTCGGGCTGCTGTTCATAGCCATTCGCCTGGCAGCGTTATGTTTGCCCAAGGGTCTGCTTGGAAAAAGTGAGATGTCCCACCCATTGCCCCAAATCATAATCCCTTAGGGGTAAAGCGATCATCGAAGGTAGATAAAATCCCCCACCCGCGCAGGTCGCGATCTATTTGCCCCACTTGAGGAATATCTCGGCGCGTCCTCTATCGGCCCTTCTTCCCGTGCAGATCGTGCGGCGACCAAAGGGCTTAAAATGCACCTCATTCTTCTTGGTATCGCACTGGTTTTTCTGGCCTGTGATGCCGCTTTTGGGCAAAGCAAGCTCACATTCAACCAATCTGGGGTGCTTAAGATCGAAACCCTGAAAGGGAATGGCGAGCAGGATTTTTTCTATGGGCAGAGTGATTTGGCTGTGCGCTCTGGCTTGGGCGACGGTTTTGCCTTTGGTGCCGATCTTGGGTTGGATTCGCTGCACGTTAAGGGCCAAAACGGCGGCACAGCCTATCCGAGTGCTGTGATCGACAGCCCCTATGGCAAGCTAAGCATCGGCATTCCGCGTCTGGTCATGCCGGATTTTTTTGCCCCACCCGCCCTTGGCGGGTCAGAGGTTTTGGGGTTGATCACGGGCTTGGCGTCTGGCGACTGGCTGCGCTTTATGACCTATGTCGAGGCCGCCCCCACCCTGCGCGGTCTGCGCTATGATGTGCATGTCGCCAAAATCACCGCCGCCGCAGCGCTGCAAGCCTTGGGACCCAACGACCGTCCGATCCGCAGCTTTGCGGTGACCTTTGACGGGGGGAATTACAGCATGTCGCTGGGTCGCACTGTGATTGACTTGGGGCCATCGCTGACCACCACCACCACCAAAATCGGCCTGCTTGGCCATTATGGCCCAATCAGCGGCGGCGTGATCGCCAGCCATCAGCGGCTTGGGGATGCTTGGGGCAATTGCCTCAACGGCTTTGTGGGCTACGCTTTCAACGATCATCTGAAGATCGAGGCGCAAGTTTTCCACACGATGCGCGCCGGTGGCAGCGATCTGGCTTGGGGGGCGGATGTGATCTATCGCCATCACAGCGGTGTTTTTGGTCAGGCCGGTCTGGCCCAACTGACGCCGCAGGGCGAGCGCATTGTAACCTTGTCGGTGGGGTATCACTTTTAAGCCGCAGGGCCTGCCAAAATACCCCTAAGGGCGGCCCATACCGTTCTAAACTTTTGGTATAAAAGCCTGTGACAACCTGCAAGCTGATAGGACGGTCGGTCTTGGAACGGCTAAGGCTTCGGGGATGCCGCGCAATTATAGAGAATGATATGAAGAACCTGCGTCTTTTGGGGCTGACTGGTGCCCTCGTCCTGACCGGTTTGACGGTTTGGGCCCAAACCGATGACCCCTTTGCCGATATCGTCGAAACCCGTCACGGCCTGATGATGCAAATGGCCGCTGACGTTGGCAAAATGGGCGCTATGGTCAAGGGGGATGTGCCCTATGACGCGGCCATCGCCGCCAAAGCCGCCGCCAACGTGGCCGCCGTTGCTTCGGTTCTCAGCATGGATCAGTTTCCGGTTGGTTCGGAAGTGGGCAAATCGGCTGACAGCTATGCCAAGGCTGACATCTGGGCCGCGCAGGATGATTTCCTGTCCAAGATCGCCGATCTGAACACCGCCGCCGAGGCGTTGAAAGCCGCTGCGTGCACCGATGCGGAGAGCATGAAAGCCGGCGTTATGGCTTTGGGCAAGGCCTGCAGTGCGTGCCATACATCCTATCGTCAAACCGAAGGCTGACAGCGACGGGGCGGGCCTAGGCCCGCCCTAGTTTTTCCAACCGGTTGACCCGCAGGCGGGCGAAATCGTCGCCTGCGTGGTAGCTGGAGCGGGTCAAAGGTGTCGCCGACACCATGCTGAAGCCTTTGCCCCAAGCGGCCGTTTCATAAGATTTGAATTCTTCCGGCGTCACAAAGCGGTCAATACGGTGGTGCTTGGGCGTGGGTTGCAGATACTGGCCCACGGTCAGAAAATCGACATCGGCGGCGCGCATATCGTCCATCACTTGCAAGACGGCCTGACGGTCTTCGCCCAAACCCACCATGATGCCGGATTTGGTGAACAAGGTCGGGTCCAGTTCCTTGACCTTTTGCAACAGACGCAGGCTGTGGAAATACCGCGCACCGGGGCGGACCTCGGGGTAAAGGCCGGGCACGGTTTCTAGGTTGTGGTTGAACACATCGGGGCGCGCGGCCACCACCGTTTCAAGGGCAGAGGGCGGGCATTTGAGGAAATCAGGGGTCAGCACCTCGATCGTCGTGTCGGGGGATCGGTGACGGATCGCGCGGATGGTCATGGCGAAGTGGTCCGCGCCGCCATCGTCCAGATCGTCACGGTCGACCGAGGTGACAACGACATGTTTCAGCCCCAGTTCAGCCACCGCATGGGCGACTCGCCCCGGTTCAAAACTGTCCAGCGCTTTGGGTTTTCCCGTGGCGATGTTGCAAAACGAACACCCACGGGTGCAAATCTCGCCCATGATCATCATGGTGGCGTGGCCTTGGCTCCAGCACTCGCCCACATTGGGGCAGCTGGCCTCTTCACAGACCGTCACCAGCTTTTTGTCGCGCAAGATGTCGCGGGTTTGCTTATACCCTTCCGAAGTAGGGGCTTTGACCCGGATCCAGTCAGGCTTTTTGGGCTGCGGATTGTCTGGACGATGCGCCTTTTCGGGGTGGCGTTCTTCGGGCAGGGTCAAGTCGCGCGACATCAAACTCTCCATAGGGCTTGACTTATCCATAGACCGTGGTCGGGTGAAAGAAAAGTTGTTCTCAACCGGATCGGTCTTTGGGATCGCAAAAGCCGCTATGCGCCCAGAGCGTGGGTCAAGCGGGTAAAGCCCGAATTGCCCCTTAAACTATGGTCTGTTGTTTGATAGGCTCTATATCAGTCGAGTGCGCCGCAACCCTACCCTGCCCTAGCCGATTTGGCCTGCGCAGTCTGTTGCATGCGGGGGCGGCCAGAGTTGAAACTGTTGAGAATCCGGAGAAAGTTATGACCACGAATACCACCACAGCGGGCAAATGCCCGGTCATGCACGGCGCAGGCAGCCAGACAACCTTTGCCGCCCGATCAAACCGCGACTGGTGGCCGAACCAGTTGAACCTGAAAATCCTGCACCAGCATTCGGCCAAATCCAACCCGATGGGCGCGGATTTTTCCTATGCCGAGGCGTATCAGAAACTGGATCACGCGGCGCTGAAAGCCGATCTGTTTGCCCTGATGACCGACAGCCAAGATTGGTGGCCCGCCGATTGGGGCCATTACGGGCCGCTGTTTATTCGCATGGCGTGGCACTCGGCCGGCACTTACCGCACGGGTGATGGTCGCGGGGGCGCGGGTGCAGGAACGCAGCGCTTTGCGCCGCTGAACTCTTGGCCGGATAACGTAAACCTTGATAAGGCCCGCCGCCTGCTGTGGCCGATCAAGCAGAAATACGGCAATGCGATTTCTTGGGCCGATTTGATGATCTTGGCCGGCAATGCTGCGCTGGACTCAATGGGCCTGAAGCCCTTTGGCTTTGGCGGTGGCCGTGCCGATGTGTGGGAGCCTGAGGAAGATATCTACTGGGGCAACGAAGACGTCTGGTTGGATGACAAACGCTATGCAGGCGACCGCCAGTTGGAAAACCCGCTGGCCGCTGTGCAGATGGGCCTGATCTATGTGAACCCCGAAGGGCCAAACGGCGTGGCTGATCCGGTCGCCTCTGGCCGCGACATTCGCGAAACCTTTGCGCGCATGGCGATGAATGATGAGGAAACCGTGGCCTTGGTCGCGGGCGGGCATACGTTTGGCAAGGCGCATGGCGCGGGCGATCCGGCCTTGGTCGGGCGCGAGCCGGAAGGCGCTGGCCTTGAAGAGCAGGGTCTGGGCTGGAAGAACGCCTTTGGCACGGGCGTGGGGGCCCATGCCACGGGGTCAGGGATCGAAGGCGCTTGGAAACCCAATCCGACGACCTGGGATATGGGCTATTTCAAAGTCTTGTTCAAATATGACTGGACTTTGGGCAAAAGCCCCGCAGGGGCGCAGCAGTGGCACCCTGTGGAGTGTGCGCCAGAAGACCGCGTGGTCGATGCCCATGATCCCTCCGTCACCCATCCGCCGATGATGACCACCGCCGACATGGCGATGAAGATGGATCCGATCTACGGTGCGATCTCGCGCCGCTTCCATGACGATCCGGCGGCTTTTGCCGACGCCTTTGCGCGCGCATGGTTCAAACTGACGCACCGCGATATGGGGCCGAAGGGTTTGTATCTGGGCCCCGATGTTCCGGCCGAGGATTTGATCTGGCAAGACCCGATTCCGGCACGCCGTCACGATGTGATCTCGACTGAGGATATCGCAGCGCTGAAGGCTGCGATCTTGGCAACGGGCTTGAGCGTGGCGGAACTGGTGGGGGCGGCTTGGGCTTCGGCCTCGACCTTCCGTGGGTCGGACAAGCGTGGCGGGGCCAATGGCGCTCGTGTGCGTTTGGCACCGCAGAACGAATGGGCGGTGAACCAGCCTGCCCAATTGGCCCGTGTGCTTACAGCGCTGGAAGGCGTTCAGGCGGCGTTCCAAGCGCAGGCTGGCGTTAAGCATGTGTCGATGGCCGATCTGATCGTGTTGGGCGGGGTTGCGGCGATTGAACAGGCCTCGGGCTTGCCCGTGCCCTTCACCCCCGGTCGCACCGATGCATCGCAAGCGCAGACGGATGTGGAGTCTTTTGGCGTTCTGGAACCCGCAGCCGATGGCTTCCGCAACTATCTGCGGTCGAAATACACCGTCTCAGCCGAGGAATTGCTGGTCGACAAGGCGCAGCTTTTGACCCTGACCGCGCCGGAAATGACCGTGCTGGTCGGCGGGTTGCGCGTGCTGGGGGCCAATGTCGATGGCGCCAAGCACGGGGTGTTGACCGCCACTGTCGGTGTTCTGAGCAACGATTTCTTCGTCAACTTGCTGGATATGGGCACCGAGTGGAAAGCCACCTCAGCCACGCAGGACGTGTTTGAAGGCCGTGATCGCAAGACGGGCCAAGTCAAATGGACAGGCACGCGCGTCGATCTGGTCTTTGGATCAAACTCGCAACTGCGCGCCTTGGCCGAGGTTTACGCCCAAGACGATGCCAAGCCCCGCTTCGCGCAAGACTTTATCGCCGCTTGGACCAAGGTGATGAACCTTGACCGCTTCGATCTGGCCTAAGCGCTTGAAAAACCGATCAAAGGGGGGCCATCGGCCCCCCTTTGTTTTACCCCTGCCCTAGCCGATGCGCGGGCCGGCTTTGCCGTAAGTCTCGTCATAATGCCGCCGCAGACGCTGCAAAGCGATGCGCAGCACGATCTTGCCGGACCGTGCGGCCCAGCCCATGCGTTGCTCGGCAGCCTCGATCCCTTCTAAGAAGCAGCACACCCGCAGCGCCACATCGCCCAAACCCGGCCCCAGATCGCGCAAGGCTGCGGCCACACGGTCACGCGCGGCGCGGGGGCCTTCGCCCATGCCTGCATCGCCGCGAAAACCGCCCCTGTCGCCAGCCGTTAAGAACCTGTCCCAATTCTGCGCCACGCGCGGGCCCATCTGGGCCAGTTCGAAATCCTCGCGCAGACGGTCTGCGGCGCTGACCAGATCGGGGGTAAGGAAAGCTTGCCCGTCTTTGTCTTTGCGCCGCCCCAAAACCGCAACGGGGTTTTCGGCCAGATTGTAGCGCAGGCGGCGCGGGCCTTCGGGGGTGGGGATGTCTTTTTCATCCCAATCGCGGTGCTGGTTGGCAAAGGGCATGGCGGCTTCTGCCATGCCTGCGGGCGCATCTTCAAGGAACCGCTTCAGCGCCATGCGCCCGACGTTTGACAGCTCATAGGTCGCCACCCGCCCGCCTTTGCGCAAGGATATCCAGTCTTTCACGGCAAAAGCTTGGGCAAACTTGCGTTCCACCACGCCGGTGCGCGCGGTGCGCCCGTCGGGAAATTCGCGCATCACCACGGCGCGTTCCAGATCGGGGGCAATGGCCAAAACCGCCCCCGGTTCGGCCAATCGGCGCAACACGCGGCGGCCTTCGTGCAGGATGGCGGCCTCGTCAAGGGCGGGGGATGGGGGGCGCAGGGCGGCGGACATGGCTTCCTCCAGTGGGGGTTGGGCAAGGTGATCTAACGCTTCATCCAGCAAAGGATCATCGCGGCGGGTTTCATAGCGGCGCACCTGCCGCAGGATCGTGCTGGCATGCAGACCGTCACGCCGTGCGAGGGCGCGCAGCGACAGACCACTGGCCGTATGGTCCAGATACAGGCGCACCGCGTCGGGAAGCCAATCCGGCAGGGTCAGGGGAAGGCAAAGGTTGGATCGCATGGCAGGGTCCGACTGCGGGCCCAAGGGCTGCAGATTTGCAAAGGGATTTTGGCCAAGACTGACGGGCATTGTTTACCGAAAGGTTAAAATGATCTGTATTTTCCTATAATTGTCGCGAAATCTTAAACAAACGGGAAAGGAACGCGCGGTCAAAATCCGCAATCCGCAACACCGGATGGGCTTGGGGCAAGATGGCCTTCCAACGATTTTACACCGGAGTTGCCACAATGACCGACTTTCGCGCCCTGTTATCCGACCTGCGCCGCCCGCAAATGCTGATCCGCGCCGCGCGATACGGTCTTTGCGACTATCGCCGCGACCGCGACCTGCGGCGGTTGTTGCAGGGGCAAACCCCCTCGCCCAGCCAAACCGTGCCGCGATTGTTGAACGAAGAGCAACAGATAGAGGCGACCCGCACCGCCGGCGATGCCGCCTATTCCATCGCCCGCCATATCGAGGTGCTGATCGCCCTGATGGCCGAAGTGCGCCTGTTGCCGCGCACGGGCATGCAGGCGTAACAAAAAGGCCCGCGCCGGATGTACGGCGCGGGCCTTTTTTGACGGGTGGCGTCTTAGACGAACATATCCGGCATCGCGGCTTTGCGGGTGGCGACGAATGCGTCCAATTCTTCTTGCTTGCCCTCGTCCATCGCGGGCTGGACGTAATCGCCCAACATCTTTGCAACCCGTTCCGAAGCCAAGGTCTGCGTATCGCGCGCGCCTTCCTCGAACCAAGTTTCATAGGGCTTGTAATCGAACAGGTCCGACCGCCAGAACGCCGTTTTGAAATTCGACTGGGTGTGTTCGCAGCCCAAGAAGTGCCCGCCCGGCCCCACTTCGCGCAAGGCGTCCATCGCTTGGCCGTTGGTGTCCATGTGGATACCCTGCGCCAGATGGTGCAGCGTGCCCAGCTGGTCAGCGTCCATCACGAATTTCTCGTAAGACGAGACCAAGCCGCCTTCCAGCCACCCACAAGCGTGCAGCATAAAGTTCACGCCCGCCAAAAGCCCCATGTTCAGGCTGTTGGCCGATTCGTAGGCCGCCTGCGCGTCGGGCAGTTTTGACCCGCAAAACGCCCCCGCCGAACGGTACGGCAGCCCCAAGCGGCGCACCAATTGCCCCGTGCCATAGGTGATATGCGCCGCTTCCGGCGTGCCAAAGGTCGGCGCGCCAGAGTTCATGTCGATCGAGGTCACAAAGGCCCCCGCAATCACCGGTGCCCCCGCGCGGACCAGTTGGGAATAAGAAACCCCCGCCAGAACCTCGGCCAGAACCTGCGTTAAGGTTCCTGCGACCGTCACAGGCGCCATAGCGCCGCCAACGATAAAGGGCGACACGATGGCCGCTTGATTGGCTTGGGCATAGACTTCCAAAGCGCCCATCATGATCCCGTCAAAGGTCATGGGCGAGTTGATGTTGATCAGGCTGGTCATCACCGTGTGCTGATCTACAAAGGCATCGCCAAACAAGATCTTGGCCATGGCCACCGAATCGGCTGCGCGTTCCGGCGCCGTCACAGACCCCATAAAGGGCTTGTCCGACAGCGTCATATGGGCGTGCAGCATATCCAGATGGCGCTTGTTCACCGCGATATCGGTCGGCTCGCAGACCGTACCGCCCGAATGGTGCAGCCATTTCGACATATAGCCCAGCTTCACGAAATTGCGAAAATCTTCAATCGTGGCATAGCGCCGCCCGCCATCGGCATCGCGCACAAAGGGCGGGCCGTAGACCGGGGCCAGCACCAGATTGCGCCCGCCGATTTCGACATTGCGCAGCGGGTTGCGGGCGTGTTGGGTGTAACTGCTCGGCGCTGTTGAACACAGCTTGCGCGCTAACCCGCGCGGAATATGCACCCGCTCGCCCTTTACATCGGCCCCCGCATCGCGCCAGCGTTGCAAAGCGGCGGGGTTTTCGACGAAATTCACCCCGATCTCTTCCAGAACGGTTTCGGCGTTCCATTCGATGATCTGCAAGGCTTCTTCGTTGAGGATCTCGAAATTGGGGATGTTGCGTTCGATGAACTTGGCGGTTTCAAAGGACACCGCTGTCCGTTCAGCACGCCGTGTGGCCCCGCCACCGCCCCGCACCCTGCGCCCTGCACCTGTATCGCTCATGATCCATCTCCGGAAAGTTTGGCCCTGTATGGCGGGAATGGCGGGCCAAAGGGTCTTTGTTTGCGCCGCTTACGCTCCAAAACCGACATGGGGGAGGATCGGAAACGACCTGTTTGGCGGGCAGGCGAAAAGCAGAGCGCCCCTTGCAAGGTTGATCCCCAAAAGCTAATCGGGCGCATGACCCAAGTGCATGACAAACTGCTGATCATCGACTTTGGCTCTCAGGTGACGCAGCTGATCGCGCGGCGCTTGCGAGAGTTGAATGTCTATTGCGAAATCCACCCGTTCAACAAAATTGACGGGGCGTTTTTGGCCAGCTTTGCGCCCAAAGCGGTGATCCTGTCAGGCGGGCCAGCCTCGGTTTACACCGAAGGTGCGCCGATGCCGCCTGCGGCGCTGTTTGATCTGGGCGTGCCGATCTTGGGCATTTGCTACGGCCAACAGGTGATGATGCATGTGCTGGGCGGCCATGTCGAAGGCGGGCACGGCACGGCAGAGTTTGGCCGCGCCTATGTGACGCCCTCTGCCGCCAAGCTTGATCTGCTAGAGGGCTGGTTCCCCCAAGGCGACGAGCAAGTCTGGATGAGCCACGGCGACCATGTCAGCCGCATCGCGCCGGGGTTTGACGTCTATGGCACCTCGCCCAACGCGCCCTTTGCCATCACGGCAGACTTAAAGCGGCGCTTTTACGCCGTGCAATTTCACCCCGAGGTGCACCACACCCCCAAAGGCGCGCAGCTTTACGCCAATTTCGTGAAATTGGCGGGGTTCAAGGGCGATTGGACGATGGGCGCCTACCGCGCCGAAGCCATCGCCAAAATCCGCGCGCAGGTGGGCGAGGCACAGGTGATTTGCGGGCTGTCAGGCGGGGTTGATTCATCAGTTGCCGCCGTGCTGATCCACGAGGCGATCGGCGCACAGCTGACCTGCGTATTCGTTGACCACGGTTTGCTGCGCTTGGGCGAGGCCGAACAGGTCGTCTCGATGTTCCGCGACACCTACAACATCCCGCTGATCCACGCCGACGAAAGCGCGCTGTTTTTGGGCGCATTAGAGGGCGTGTCTGACCCCGAGGTCAAACGCAAAACCATTGGCCGGCTGTTTATCGACGTGTTCCAAAAGCACGCCCATGCCGTGGGCGGGGCGAAGTTTCTGGCCCAAGGCACGCTCTACCCCGATGTGATCGAGTCGGTGTCGTTCAGCGGCGGGCCCTCGGTCACGATCAAATCGCACCACAATGTCGGCGGATTGCCGGAAAAAATGGGGCTGAAACTGGTCGAACCCCTGCGCGAGCTGTTCAAAGACGAGGTCCGCGCTTTGGGCCGCGAATTGGGCCTGCCTGCGTCCTTCATCGGCCGCCACCCCTTCCCCGGCCCGGGCCTTGCCATCCGCTGCCCCGGAGAGATCACAACCGAAAAGCTTGACATCCTGCGCCGTGCCGATGCCGTCTATATCGACCAGATCCGCAAACACGGGCTTTATGACGAGATCTGGCAGGCATTCGCTGCGATTTTGCCGATGAAAACCGTCGGCGTGATGGGCGACGGGCGCACCTATGACTTCGCGCTGGCACTGCGGGCTGTAACATCGGTTGACGGGATGACAGCGGATTACTACCCCTTCACGCACGCGTTTTTAGGAGAGACCGCAACGCGCATCATCAACGAGGTCAAGGGCATCAACCGGGTGTTTTACGACTGCACGTCGAAGCCGCCGGGCACAATCGAACTGGAATAATCCAAATTCCCCCCCATCTCGCGCCAAATCCCCCGTGATGAAGCGGTCCAAGCCCTCTCACAGCCCCCCCGACCGGAAGATGTCAAAGTCTTGATCCTGCCCTAACCCTTTCATACTTGCCCAAATATCCCGCAGAGGTCTGGAGGGCGCGCAGCCCTCCGGTCTTGCCGCCTGTTCGACTTTGAACCGTTTCACCCTTGCGGTTGCCCCGCGCCCTCGCCATGGTCCGCGCGCAAGGCGCAGGTGACCCATGTCTGACAATCCGCTTCAATTTCTCTCCCGCCACACAGACTATCGGCGCTATTTTCTGGGCATGATCCCCATTCAATTCGGCACCCAGATCGAGGCGATTACCCTGGCGTGGCAGGTTTACCACATCGCCCGCCAAACCCGATCCATCGAGGAAAGCGCGTTTATGGTGGGTATGGTGGGCCTGTGCCAATTCCTGCCGATGTTCGCCCTGACGCTGTTTGCAGGCACTGCTGCGGATCGTTACAGCCGCAAGGCGATTGTGATCTGGGCGCTCTTGGCCGAGGCTGTCGGCGTTATCGCCCTGACGGCGTTGTCGTTACAACCCAGTGCAGGTCTGGTGCCGATCTTTATCATTGCCGGTCTTTTTGGGGCGGCACGCGCCTTTTTGTCGCCCGCCGCCTCGGCCCTTGTGCCGATGCTGGTCGCACGCTCTGATATGCCCACCGCGATTTCGTTTTCGACCACGATCTGGATGACGGGTGTGATCGTGGGCCCCTTTATCGGTGGTTTGTTGATTGCAGGCTCTATCCCCTTGGCCTACGGGGTGACGGCTTTGACCTACGCCCTTGGCATCGCGATGATCGCAGCGATCCGCGTGAACACCACGCCTGAACGCCAACAGGGCCACCCCATAACCCTTGTGGTCGAGGGGCTGGCCTATGTTTGGGAAAACAAAGTAGTCTTCGGGGCCATCTCGCTTGACCTCTTCGCCGTGCTTTTGGGCGGGGCCACGGCCCTGCTGCCCGCCTTTGCCACCGATATTTTGAACGTGGGGCCAATGGGCAACGCCCTGTTGCGCATGGGGCCTGCGGTGGGGGGATTGGCCATGTCAACCTATCTGACCTTTCGCCCGATCCAGCGCAAAGCCGGGGTGAAGATGTTTTTGGGCGTTGCGGCCTTTGGGCTGGCGACGGTGGTCTTTGCCTATTCACGCTCTTTGCCGCTGTCGTTGCTGGCGCTGGCGGTGCTGGGGGCGGGGGATATGATTTCGGTGAATGTGCGCCAAACCCTGATTCAGATCATCACCCCCGACCATATGCGGGGCCGTGTTTCGGCGGTGTCGGGCCTGTTCATCTCGGGCTCGAACGAGCTGGGCGAGTTTGAAAGCGGCGTTTTGTCGCGCTTTGTTGGCCCCGTTATGGCCGCAGCCTTGGGCGGCATTGGCACGATCCTTGTGACGGGCGGTTGGGCATGGATGTTCCCTGCCCTACGCCGTGCCGACACGCTTGACGGCACGCCGCATGGCTGACGTGCGCCTGACCAAGGCTGCGGTGTGGATGATGGGGTCGGTAGTGTCTTTTTCCCTGATCGCCATCGCCGCGCGCAATGTCGAAACCGTGCATGACAGTTTTGAGGTGCTCACCGTCCGCTCTGCCGTGGGGTTTTGTTTGGTGGTGATCGTGGGCCTGTTGACGGGTCGCTTGCACGAGGTGTCAATCCAACGTCTATCGGGCCATGCCTTGCGCAATATCGTGCATTTTGCCGGGCAAAACCTGTGGTTCATCGCCATTACGCTGATCCCCCTCGCACAGGTCTTTGCGATTGAGTTTACCTCTCCGCTCTGGGTGATCCTGCTCTCGCCGATCTTTTTGGGTGAAAGGCTGACCCCCTTGCGCCTTGGCGCAGCGGCCTTGGGCTTTGCGGGGATTTTGATTGTCGCCCACCCCACCGCGCAAAGCTTGAATTGGGGTGTGCTGGCGGCGGCAGGGGCGGCGGTGGCTTTTGCGGCGGTGTCGATCATGACCAAGCGGCTGACGCGCGGGGTGAGCGTGATTGGCATCTTGTTCTGGCTGACCTTGATGCAGTTCTTCTTTGGCCTGATCGGCGCGGGGATTGATGGGCATATCACATGGCCCACAGCGCAAACCCTGCCATGGCTTGGGCTGATTGGGGTATGCGGGGTGGTGGCGCATCTAAGCTTAACCTCGGCCCTGTCGCTGGCCCCTGCAGGCTTTGTCGCACCGATCGACTTTGTGCGCCTGCCGCTGATCGCGGTGATCGGGGCGCTGTTTTACGCCGAAGCCTTTGATCCCTTTGTGCTATTGGGCGGCGTTGTGATCTTTGGCGGCATCTTGCTGAACATCCGCGCCCAAAGGTCCATGCCCGCCCCCGCCTAAACCTCAGCTTTCGGGTGGACTGCGGCCTGACCCTGCCCCAAAAGGCCGCATAAAGCAAAACGAGACCCACCATGACAGCGCCCATCGCCCAACGCCATCTGACCTTGAAAGGCTGGGGCCTTTTGCTGCTTCTGGCGCTGATCTGGGGCGGGTCTTTTACGGCCAACCATGCAGCCCTCGCGCAAATGCCCGTGGCAAGCGTGGTGGCTTTTCGCGTCAGCGGCGCGGCGCTGGTGCTGTGGGCCTATATCGCGCTGGCGCGTTTGCCTGTGCCCAAAACTTGGGCCTTTGCCCGCAGCGCGCTGGTCTTGGGGGTGTTTAACAATATCATCCCCTTTAGCCTAATCGTCTGGGGGCAAACCCATATTGCCTCGGGGCTGGCGGGGATATTGAATGCCGCGACAGCACTTTTCTCGGTGCTTTTAGCCGCAGCGCTTTTTCCCGATGAACGCCTCGGGCCGCGCCGCCTGATCGGTGTGATCTTGGGGCTGGCGGGCGTGGCGGTGGTGATCGGCCCTGCGGCGCTGCGGCATCTTGACCTGACCTCGCTGGCGCAATTGGCGATCTTGGGCGCGGGGATGTCTTATGCCGGAGCGGCTGCCTTTGGCCGCCAAGCGCTCAAAGGCATCCGGCCAGAGGTTGGGGCGGCAGGGATGCTGACCGCCTCGGCCCTGATCATGGTCCCCGCAGCGCTGGCCTTGGGGGGCCTGCCCCCCCTGCCCCAAGCGCAGACTTGGGCCGCTTTGCTGTATCTTGCCGTCATCGCCTCGGCACTGGCCTACCGGCTGTTTTACACCATCCTGCAACAGGCGGGTGCAGGCAATCTGGGTCTTGTGACCTTGCTGATCGCGCCTTGTGCGGTGGTGTTTGGCGCGGTGCTGTTTGGCGAAACCCTGCCGCCCCAAGCCTTTGGCGGCATGGTGCTTTTGATGGCAGGCATGATCGTGCTGGACGGTCGCCCCCTTCTTTGGCTGGCCGCACGATTTTCCGCGTGAAAGCGGGCGCAGATCACGCTAAACCCCAATCACCCGCCCCTTCACCGAGGCACAAATACTCCACGGGGGGTCCGGGGGGTGTGAAACCCCCCGGCTTTGGCCACAGGACGCAACGCCGATGATCTATCAAACCGCCCAAGACTACGCCCAAGCCCCGCACAAACAGGTGCTGCTGTTTGGCATGTCTGGCTTGGGCAAGACCTATCTGTCCAACCTGATGCGCGGGGCGGGGTGGTTTCACTACTCGGTCGATTACCGCATCGGCACGCGCTACATGAACGAATTCATCGCCGACAATTTCAAGCGCGAGGCGATGAAAGTGCCTTTGCTGCGCGAATTGCTGATGACGGATTCGGTTTATATCGCGTCAAACATCACCTTTGAAAATCTCGCACCTCTGTCAACTTACCTTGGCAAACCGGGCGATCCGGCCAAAGGCGGGCTGGCTTTGGGCGAATATCAACGCCGCCAAGCCCAGCACGCCAAGGCCGAGGTGGCGGCCATGCTGGACACCACGCGCTTTATTGCCCGCGCGCAAGACATTTACGGCTATGCGAATTTCATCTGCGACACGTCAGGATCAATCTGCGAGGTGGTTGACGGCAACGACCCGAGCGATCCTGTCCTGCGCGAGATATCGGCCAATTTGCTGCTGGTCTGGATCAAAGGTTCAGAAGCCCACCGCGACGAGCTGTGCCGCCGGTTTGACCGTGCGCCCAAGCCGATGTATTACCGCCCCGACTTTTTGATGCAGGTCTGGGGCGAGTATCTGGCCCAAGAAGGCAAAGGCCCCGATCAGGTCGACCCCGATGCCTTCTTGCGCTTTGGCTATGCCCGCTTGCTGGAAAGCCGCCAACCGCGCTACGCCGCCATGGCGCGCTGGGGCGTGACGGTCACGGCAGAGGAAGTGGCGGCCATCACCTCCCCAGCTGACTTTGATGCGCTGATCGCCCGCGCCCTTGATCGGCGCGCTGCCGACCCCACATTTGCCGCCTGAAAACCCCATAGGTTCGCCATGCCCATTACGCTCCCCGAAACTCTGCCCGCCTTTGACGTTTTGCGTGCCGAAGGGGTTATGGTCATGTCGCCCGACCGTGCCGCCGCCCAAGACATCAGGCCGCTCAGGATTGGTTTGCTGAACCTGATGCCCAAAAAGATCCAGACCGAAACGCAATTTGCGCGGTTGATTGGGGCCACGCCCTTGCAGATCGACTTCCACCTGATCCGGATGAGCGAGCATCAAACCAAGAACACCGCCGCCGCGCATATGGAAACCTTCTACCGCCCCTTTGCCGAGGTCGAGGCGAGCGGTGAAAAGTTTGACGGTCTGATCATCACCGGCGCGCCGATTGAACATTTGCCCTTTGAAGACGTCACCTATTGGGATGAGTTGACCCGCGTGATGGATTGGACGCAAAGCCATGTCCATTCCACCTTTGGCGTGTGCTGGGGGGCGATGGCGATGTTGTACCATTTCCACGGCATCCAAAAGCATATGCTGCCCGCTAAGGCGTTCGGCTGTTTTACGCAGCAAAATCTAGCCCCGACCTCGCCCTATCTGCGCGGGTTCAGCGATGATCTGGTGATCCCCGTGTCACGCTGGACCGAGGAGCGCCAAGACGAGATTGACGCGGCTGGTCTGCGCACCCTCTTGGGCAGTGCTGACACGGGCCCCTGCCTGGTCGAAGATGCCGCCCACCGCGCCCTGTATATCTTTAACCACTTCGAATATGACAACGAAACGCTCAAGCAAGAATATGACCGCGATGTGGCGAACGGCACGCCGATCAACGTGCCCGCCAATTACTATCCCGACGACGACCCCACCCAAACCCCGCGCAACCGCTGGCGCAGCCATGCCCATCTTTTGTACGGCAATTGGGTGAACGAACTGTACCAGACCACTTGGTTCGATCTGGCCAAGATCGGCAGCTAAATCCCCTCGGCCAGCCCCACAGGGCGGCCCAACACAGGCGACCCCAAGCATGGACTTGCCCTTTGACGGCGCCATCACCCGCTATCTGAAAACCGAAGCCCCCAAAGAGGTGCGCCGCGCTATTGAAGAGGCGGGCAAAGACCAGATCCTGTCCAAAGCCTATCCCTACCGCGAAGAGATCAAGCGCAAAGACTACGAGGCGCTGATGGAGGGGCTGCAATTGCAGATGGTGCGGATGCATTATGATCTAAAGGCCAAGGGCAAGCGGCTGGTCGTGGTGTTTGAAGGGCGTGATGCGGCCGGCAAGGGGGGCACGATCGAAGTGATGCGGTTGAACCTGAACCCGCGTGTCGCCAAGATCGTGGCGCTGGCCAAACCGAGTGAGCGCGAGGCCGCGCAATGGTATTTCCAGCGCTATATCGACCAATTGCCCGCCAAAGGCGAGATCGCCCTATATGATCGCAGTTGGTACAACCGCGCCATTGTGGAGCCGGTTTTCGGCTTTTGCACCGAGGAGGAGCGCGCGAAGTTCTTTCGCCAACTGCCGGAATTTGAACGCATGATTGCCGATGAGGGGATTGTGCTGATCAAGCTGTGGCTAGAGGTCGACCGCGCCGAACAGCTGAAGCGGTTCTTGGACCGCGAGAAAGACCCGATGAAACAGTGGAAGCTGAGCCAGATCGACATTGACGGCTTATCAAAGTGGAAAGACTATTCCACAGCCATCGCCCATACCCTGGCCAAATCGCATTTCGCCTATGCGCCTTGGACGGTGATTTTGTCAGACGACAAACTGCGCGCCCGCATCGCTGCGATGCAAACCGTGCTCATGGCGATGGACTATCCGGGCAAAGACCCCAAGATCATCGGCACGATTGACACGCGGATTTGCGGCGGTCCAGCCTTGTGCGGGCTATAGGCCAAGGGCGCGCGGCGGCCCCGGCTGGGGGGGTTCACACCCCCCAGACCCCCCGTGGAGTATTTAAGCCTCGGTGAAGGAGAGCGGATTTTAGCGAAACAGAACCAGCGCGCCGGGGCTCCACCCGACGCGGGTGCGCGTGCCGATGTCAAGAACGGGGCGACCAAAGACGTTGCGCATCGACAGGCGGACGGGGGCGGTAGTGCCATCTAGCAGCACGTCATAATAGGTCATGTCGCCGTAATAGACGACCTCTTCGACAGTGGCCATGGTTTCGCGGTCGCTGGCCTGTTGGCCATCGAACAGCAAAGTGGCGGTTTCGGGGCGAAAGCCGATGGTCGCGCCGTTGGTGCTGGGGGTGCCCGTCACCTGCTTTTCGGCATCAAGCTGCAGGCGGCCAAGACCCTGCGCCTCAACCTCGACCTGGCCACCGGCTTCGGACAGGATTTGGGCGGAGAGGAAATTCATCGTCCCGATGAAATTGGCCACAGCGCGGGTTTTGGGCAGACGGTACAGGCGTTCGGGGCTGTCAAGCTGGGCGATCTGGCCTTCGAACATCACAGCGATGCGGTCAGACATGACCAGCGCTTCTTCTTGGTCATGGGTGACGAGAATGAAAGTGATGCCGACCTGCCGTTGCAGTTTGATCAGCTCCACCTGCATATTCTCGCGCAGCTTTTTGTCCAAGGCCGAGAGCGGTTCATCCAGCAGCAAGACCTTGGGCTTCAAGATCAGCGCACGGGCCAAAGCCACGCGCTGACGCTGGCCGCCCGACAGGGCATGGGCGGCGCGCGCGCCGTAGCCAGACAGGCCCACCATGGCCAAAGCCTCATCCACGGCGCGGGCTTTGTCGGCGACAGAGCGCGGGTCTTTGCGCAGACCAAAACCGACGTTCTGCGCCACACTCAGATGCGGGAAGATGGCGTAGCTTTGAAACACCATATTGGTCGGGCGCTTGTTGGGCGGCACGCCGGCCACATCTTTGCCGTCAATCAGCACCACGCCCGAAGAGATGCCTTCAAACCCCGCAATCGTGCGCAACAATGTGGTCTTGCCGCAGCCAGAGGGGCCGAGCAGGGAAAAGAATTCCCCCGCCTTGATCGTGGCAGAAATGCCGCGCAAAGCGTGGTAATCGCCGTAATATTTGTGCACATCTTGGAATTCGATCATCGTGGGTTTGCCGGATGTCACAGGAAGCCTCCGCTATCTTTGGCACCGGTGCGCGCCAGTCCGCGCCGGCGGAAAAACTCTGCCAAGGCCAGAAGGGTGATCGACACCCCCACAAGAAGGGTGCCCAAGGCCATGATATTGGGCACGTTTTTGGGAAAACGCAATTGCCCGTAGATGAAGGTGGAGAGTAGGGGTTCGCCCGAGCCCAGAAAATTCGCGACGATAAACTCATCCAGCGAAATCGTAAAACAGATCAGCATAGCCGAGATGATGCCGGGCATCACCAAGGGCAGGATGATCAGACGAAAGGTCGAAACCGGCCCCTCGCCCAGATCATAGGCCGCTTCCTCAAGCGATTTGTCCAAGGATTGAAAGGCCGAGGTCAAGATTGCCACCGCAAAGGGCGTGCACACCAGCACATGGCCCAGCACAATGGTGAACAGGGACAGCGGAATGCCCACCGACAGCAGCACGACCAGCAGCGCCATCGCCATGATGATTTCGGGCAGCACCATCGGCAGCATGATCAGCGCCATAAGGGGGCCTGCCGCTTTGAACTGGTAGCGCGTGTTGGCGCGGGCGGCGAGCGTGCCCAAAACCGTCGCCAAAACCGCCGTTGACGCGGCCACCAGCAGCGAATTCTTCAGCGCATGGCCCAGAACCGCATCATGAAAGACGTTCGAGAACCACTCGGTCGTGAAGCCCTGCAAGGGAAAGGCCACGGCGGTGGAGTTGTTAAAGGCGAAGATCGGCAAAATCACAATGGGGCAGTATAAAAACAGCAAATACCCCACCGTATAAATCCGCAAGACGGGAATTTTCATGTCGGCCCCTTCAGGTAGCGGCGGTTCAAGGCAAGGAAAATCACCGACACCAAGCCCACAACCAACATGGCAGAGACAGCGATGGCCGACCCCAGCGCGCGGTTGTCGGCTTTGAGCATTTGCTTTTCGATCATATTGGCAATCATTGGAATTTTACCACCTCCGATCAGGTTGGGCGTGACGTAATCGCCAATGGTCGGGATAAAGACAATCAACACCGCCGCAATCACGCCGGTCATCGACAAAGGCAAGGTGACGCGCAAGAAGGTCGCAAACCGTGTCTCGCCCAAGTCTTGACCGGCCTCCAGCAGCGACCGGTCGATCTTTTCCAAGGCGACATAGATCGGCAAAATCGCAAAGGGCGCATAGGCATGGGCCAAAGTGATGACCATCGCCTGAAGGGTAAAGCTCATCTGCAACGGGTCGGTGATGATATGCAGCCCCTGCAGGACCGAGTTGATCACTCCGGTGCGGCTGATCATCACGTTCCACATAAAGACGCGGATCACGTAAGAGGTCCAAAACGGGATGGTGATCATGAACAACCACAGCGATTTGCGCGAGGCGTCGACAGAGAAGCTGACAAAATAGGCGACCGGATAAGCAAGCAACACCGTCGCCGCCGTCACCAATACCGACACCAACAACGACCGCGCCATCAAGGTGCGCACGATCGGATCGCTCCACGCGCCCAGATAAGCTTCGGGCGCCATCGTGCCATCGGCCAGTTGCGCATGGCACTCGCCGATGTAATTGCACAACTGGAAACGGGGTATGATGGTCAGATACCCGTCGGTCATCACCGAATAGACCAGCGTCGCCGCCAAAGGCGCTGCCAGCAGCAAAATGGCATAAAGGGCCGTCGGGCTGATCAAGGCCAAGCCAGAGGCGGCCTGCGATCCCCAAAACCTTGGGCGCTTAAGCGGTTCAGACATCGGGCACCCTATCGGTTTGGTGGGCTTTGGCCCTAAGATCAATCACCTTGGGGGCGTTATGACAAGCCCTTTGATGGCGGGGGCTCGCGCAATGGGCCGCCAAAATTCCCTTGGTTTCGACCCAAAGCGTCTAAAGAAAAAGCCCCGCATCGCTGCGAGGCTTTTGGGTTGGATTGGGCCGATACCAATTAACGCTTGGAGAACTGGAAGCTCTTTCGCGCTTTGGCTTTGCCGTATTTCTTACGTTCCACCACGCGGCTGTCGCGGGTCAGGAAGCCTGCGGCTTTCAGTGCACCGCGCAGGGCGGGTTCGTAAAGTTGCAGCGCTTTGGACACGCCGTGCTTCACAGCGCCAGCTTGGCCCGACAGGCCGCCGCCGGCGACCGTGGCCATCACGTCGAACTGGTCTTCACGGCCAGCGATGGTGAAGGGCTGGCGCAGGATCATCTGCAGCACGGGGCGGGCGAAGTATTCTGCCATGGTCTTGCCGTTCACCACGACCTTGCCGGTGCCCGGCTTGATCCAGACGCGGGCAACAGCGTTCTTGCGCTTGCCCGTGGCATAGGCGCGGCCCAGTTTGTCGCGCACCGCAACCCGCACGGGGGCCAAGGTCTGCACCGGGGCCGCAGCGCCCACGGCCGATTTCAGATCGTCAAGGGATTTGATATCCGACATGATCAAGCGCTCCGGGTGTTCTTGGGGTTCATCGCTTTGATATCGATGACCTCGGGTTGCTGGGCTTCATGCGGGTGGGCAGCGCCGGCATAGACGCGCAGGTTGGTCATTTGCACACGACCCAGACGGTTGCGCGAGATCATCCGCTCGACCGCTTTTTCCACGACACGCTCAGGATGCGCGCCAGCAAGGATTTGTTCTGCCGTGCGCATCTTGATGCCGCCCGGGTGGCCGGTGTGCCAGTAATAGGTTTTGTCTTTGCGCTTGGTCCCGGTCATCTGGATTTTGTCAGCATTGATGATGATGACATTATCCCCCATGTCCATGTGGGGCGTGAAGGTCGGCTTGGTTTTGCCGCGCAAGATCGATGCGGCCAGCCTGGCGAGGCGGCCCAGAACAACGCCTTCAGCGTCGATCAGGACCCACTTTTTCACGATATCCGCAGGCGTTGCGGTGAAG
>Ga0114958_10000592_pt1 | contig 30953 bp, 33 predicted proteins | sample C_130208_EF_Meta_FD_89577 | JGI IMG/M metagenome (GOLD analysis project Ga0114958, IMG submission 89577) | Freshwater microbial communities from Lake Croche, Canada to study carbon cycling - C_130208_EF_MetaG | ecosystem: Environmental > Aquatic > Freshwater > Lake | place: Lake Croche, Canada... | reverse complement strand
CAAAGACAACGACATTTCTTTTAACTTTTAACTTTTAACTTTAGTACCTTTACTCTCTCTTTCTTATTACATTTCAATTTTTTTTTATACACATATTTTTTTTTTATTACTAATTATTTTATTTATCCACCTTTGAAAAGGTGGAGCCAAACGTGTAATTAGGTATACCAGGTGGTTGAAGTTGCTCTTTAGGTAGTTTTAATATATATTTTTCCTCTTTAAGTAGTTTTTAAATATATCATTCCTCTTTAAGTAGTTTTAATATATTTTATTCCTCTTTAAGTAGTTTTTAAATATATTATTCCTCTTTAAGTAGTTTTAATATATTTTATTCCTCTTTAAGTAGTTTTTATATATATTATTCCTCTTTAAGAAGTTTTTATATATATTATTCCTCTTTAAGTAGTTTTACATCTTTGAACATTTAGATTGTAATATTTGTAATCCTATTGCTAAAAGGGTTAAATTATTAAATATCTCGTATTAAGTTATATTGAAAAATAATTATTTAATAATTCATTTACTTTATCTGCTATAATGTATGATAACAATGGAGGAACCGCATTTCCTATGTATTTATAACTTGTCATATCTTTTTTTGTGTTAAATATGAAATCTGGTGGAAATGTTTGTATAAGTCCTGCTTCACGAACAGTTAGTCTTCTTTCTGGCAAATGATTTTCATCTTTATTGATTCCGTTTTTATGTCTTCTAAATTCTATATTGCCGTGATGTTCTGCTCTTATTGTAGGAGCAAAATCGTTCAAATCTATTTCAATTTGTCCTTGACCTTTATCTAATTTTTGAGCTTTTGAAAATACTTGTTGTGAAATGTCTTCACTTTCGTATGGTTCTAATAGATGTTGTAAATAATTTTTAACACTGCAAGAAATTTTATTTTTTGTTATATAATTCCAATTTTCTTCAAGTAAATTGTTATTTCTTTGTTTGCTTATACCCATTATAATTACTCGCCACCTTTTTTGAGGAATTCCATATTCATTTGCTTTTATCAATTGATAATTTACATCATATCCTAAATTTTCAAAATCATCTACTATTTGCTTGATTGGCTCATTTTTCATAGTTAATAGTCCATAAACATTTTCAGCTATAAATATTTTTGGTTTAACCTTTTCAACCACTTTTACAAAACTTTTATATAATGTTCCACGATTATTTGTATTGTTTGCTTCATCTTTGAGATTATGACTTTTTGAACTATTAAATCCTTCTCTTTTTCCTGCGTGCGAGAAGTCGTTACAAGGAAACCCACCTATCACGATATCTGATTTAGGAAAATTAAAATTATTTTCTATTAATGTATATATACTGGTTGTATTATAATTATGAGATATTTTATTTAAATCACATACTTTTTTTGCCCCTTCTAATATGTCATTCTGAAAAACAACTTCAAAATTTTTTTTTTGTAAAATAACAAAATTATCGTACTTTTCATAAATAGACATAAAGTTATCCTTAAAATCATTTGCTATTGATTTTTTATGAACAATTATATTTTCACAAAATCCCATATCCATACCGCATATTCCTGTAAATAATGACAATACCTTATATGTTTTGTCTTGATTTTCAAGATAATCATTATTATCAACTTCTAATATAATATTATTATCCTCAATTTTATCTTCTTCAACCAACAATTTTTTGCTATTGATAAGTTCAATTAATTCACTTTTGTTTTTTGATTTACACTTTGTAATTCCAAGTTCTTCACACTTCTCTAAAAGTTCTGTTTTTGATAATTTGCTTAAATCCATTTCTTCAATAATACAAGTTATATTACTACTATATCACTCATATTATTTAATTTCAATTTTTATTTACATATCAAAGGCAGAACAGAAACAAAAATGAGAAAAAAATATATACATTTTTTTTACTAACTTATTTTACAGTTAAACGTTTAAAATCTTTTCCTCTTAGCTTCGTATTTGATATTTTACTTATTAAATTATTTATTTTATTTGCTCTTGTTACCCTCCTTTTTATTAATTCATTTTTAGCTTCTATATGAACAATTCTATCTTTTACTTCAATTCCATTTAAAATTTTTGTTATTGTATCAAATCTTTTTATTGAACAAGCTTTACATATACAACCTTCATCAAAATAATGGTCTGACTGTATTTTATCAATATGACAATTTTCTATACATATTGTTTCATATAATTTATATTGTTCATAGCTATAACTATTTCTTTTATCGGCACTTTTTTCTATCCATTCATTGTAATAATTATTTTTTTCATTCTCTGAATAATAATAGTTTAAATATTTATCATTTAATATTTCATCTAATAAATTTATTGGTATTTTATAATTTAATTTAAAATTATTAAATAAATTCTTAATCGGTTTATCTGAACTCTCATAATCTTTTATTGTTCTTATATTAAATCCAAATATATTTGTTAATATAAATCCCCAATCATTTGAGTCTTTTAAACGTATAGTTATATATTTTATATCATCTTCTATTACTAATAAAAATTTTTTATCAAAATCAAATTTATCTGGTATAGTTATATTGTATTTATCCAAAAAATGATCTCCATTTGCTATCCAAGGAAAAATATTGTTAAATCTATTTATAACTTTTACTATATTATAGTTATTTATATCCATATCATTAACATTAAAATGATAAGCACCTATTTTTTCAAAAAAGGTTGATATCTTTCTTTCTATTGGACTACGATATATATTTATTACATATACCTCTTTTCCCAAGTATTTATTAAATAATATAATTTCTTTAACTGTTATATCTTTTATATTTGTCAAGACATGTAACATATCCTCATCATGAATATGAATTATATCTATTTTTTCTATTGCAAAAATTCTAAATGAACTAACAATGGATGTTGAACCAACTTTTGGTGCCGAATATACAAAAATTAATTTGTTATGGTTATGTTTATTTATATTCAAAATTTCATTTGCTTCGACTAATTTTTTTAATTTTTCTGGATTTTTAATAAATTCAAATGTATCTGTTTTTTGAATATTATTACATGATGAACTTTCTAATATTTCTTCATTTTCTTCAATCATATTATTATCTTATATAAATATTTAGATATATTACCTTATATATAAATATAATGGCATTTCAATTATCAAATGTTGAAGCTATTTTAGCTCTTGATTCTGAATATGGATTAGCTAAAGATGGAAAAATTCCTTGGAAAAGTAAAACTGATATGATATTTTTTAAAAATAAAACTATTAATAATTATGTTATAATGGGCTCTAAAACATTATTTACTTTACCTAATGCACAACCTCTAAGGAACCGAACTAATATAGTTGTTACAAATCAAAAAGAAAAGTTTTTAAATATTTATAAAAATATTGAAAATATAATTTTTTTTACAATAGACGAAACTATTAAATTTATAAAAAACAATCCAAATTTTAAATTTTTTATAATTGGTGGAAATCAAATTTATAATTTATTATTACCATATTGTTCAACTATTTGGTTAACCAAAATTAAACAAAATTATTATTGTGATTTAAAATTCAATTATAATATTTCTTCATATCAAAAAGAATTAATATATGAAGATTCGGAATTAGAAATTTTTTATTTTTATTCATTTTCTGGTATTATTAAATTTGGGAATTGTAAAAAATAAGAAAATTATTTTATTTTTACATAAAGTAATTTTCTAAAACTAAGTCATTTTGAACAAAATTTGTAAATATTGCTTTAAATTTTAGGTTTGTAAAATAACTTCTTTTTTAGAATAAAAATGTTTATTCATATATTTTTGTATATTAAAATATGTAAGTTCGTTTAATTCTTCGTCTTGAATTCCTAATAAATTTTTTAGCTTTTCATCCGGAACAATTTTATTTTTAGAATCAATTCCCAATTCAACTAAATTATTATTTTTTATATAATTTACAAGAGTCTTTGTAACTTCAGTTCTGGCTATTTCTGAACCTTCGGGTTTATTCATAAATTCACACAATTCCTTAGTAACCTTAGTTGGTTTTGCAAATCCTGATGGAGCACGTTTAACTTTAAGTTTATCTTTTTTCTTATCTTTCTTTATATTTTTTAACTCTTTTTTTACATCTTTTTCAACTGTTTTAACAACTTTTTGAAGATTAGTAATTTGCATTTTAAATAAAGTTAAACTATCATTTATAGTTGTAAATTGTTCCATAATCCAAGTATCCAAATTATTATTATCTTGAGTATGTATATCTAAATCTTCACTCATTAATACTAAAAATATATATTATAGGTTTAAATTGTTTTAAGAAATAAAACATTTTATAAATTTATTTCTTATTATAATAAGAATAAAAAATAAACTGGATAACAAAAAATTATATAAAAACAGAAGATTATTCAAAATATTTACTGATTATTTAAGTTAAATATAAATTAGGCTCCGTCCTTAAAATGAATATGACTTTCCTTCTCCGCGACCTTCTTTTTCAGGTCTCCCTCTGCCTTTTCCCACCGAAAATCTTGAAGAATAAGTTGGATTTAAATTTTGAGATTGTGATGAAACAGAATCATTTGAATTTCTACCTTTTGATACATAAGTCCACTCACCTCCTTCTTCACGAGGACCTTGACCTCTTGCTCTGGGTGGTATATTTTTTTTTGGTTCTCTCATAGGCGCCACTGATCTTGGCAACCTTATTTCTTCAGAACTAACTTCTGTCTTTGGTCTGGAAGCATGATATTGAGAGCGGGCTACCCGAAAATCACGTCTTGTCTCACACATTAACTTTCCACCATTAATTCCATTAACTTCTTCGGCGTGAAATTCATGTTCTTGTGATTTAGTTTCAGACAATTTAAAATCTACATATTCTCCTTGAACCAAATACTTGTATTGTTCAGAATCTACTCTTATAGAACTATGATGAACAAATACGTCAGTACCTGATTTGGGGCCATCCGTAACTGTAATAAAACCATAACCTGTCTTATTATTAAACCACTTTACACGACCAGTATATCTAAATGATGATGAGGATGAGGATGAGGATGAGGATGTGGATGAAACATTAGGAGTTGAAACTACACTGCTTGACATTTCTTAATACAATATTATGTATAATATCTTTATATTGTTTTCAGTAAAAAATAAATTATTAGCATTTAACACCAATGAATAAATGTTAAAATTTGTAAATGTTAAAAGGTGTAAATATGGATTACATTTAACTCCACTCATATATTTCATCATTTTCATAATTATTTTCATTATATTCTTTTTTCATTATATTTATAATATATTCATAATCTGGAGTTTCATCAAAATTTAGATTGCGAACATAATATAACATATTTTTAATAAATAATGGTAATTTTTCAATAAACAATAATTTTGATTTCAATAAATAAATTTCTTCATGGTTTTTTTTATTAGTAGCCCATTCTAAAGTTCCTAAAAACATATTTATTATAATATATATACATGATTCAAGGTCATCTCGTCTACTTGGTTCAATGCCATGATGAACATTTAAACTAACAAAATTCGGTGTACCAATTAATTTGTGTATTTTTGATTGATTAATATGAATTCCATCAAAATCATACCTTTTTGATAAGCCGAAATCAATTAAATGTAATTTGTTAGTTGTATTCCCAAATCCAAACAGAAAATTATCTGTTTTTATATCTCTATGTAATAAACATTTTTCATGAAGAATTTGTATTCTTTTTATTATTTGTATACCTAAACGTATTACCGTTTTTAAACAAAATGTATTATATCGTTGAATCATATTAGATAACGATTCTCCCAATAAACTCATAACTAAATAATTACTATTTTCATTTGTTCCAAACCATTTTAATTGAGGAAATCCTTCAATTCTTCCCAAATATTGATATATTTTTGCTTCATTTTTTAGTGTTTTTTTATCCATATTTTTTGGTTCAAATTTTATTGCTACTAACTCAAAAGTCCTAATATTTTTCCCTTTAAAAATAATTCCAAATGAACCCTCCTTTATTTTTTCTATAATTTTAAATTTGTTGGATATCATTAAGTAACTAAATAATTTTATTTATAAATATTTTTTATTTATAAATATATTTTTATTTTACACCTTTGAACATTTAAGTTCGCACAAAATACGAAAACAAAAAATAAAAAATGTAAAATCAATAGTTGTGCTTACCGCTTTCCTACGGCTTTAACAACGATTGTCTTACTTTTTCTTGTTTCTTCTCCTAAACAAGTGAAAGACGATGCCCTACTAAACTCTTCTGGTCTTGTTTGACTTTTTATCCAACAAGTAGTCAAGTTCATTATATTTACTGCTGAATTCGCATCTCGGGTTCTAAATACGGTTTGTTTGTTTTGGCAACTCACGCAATTAGAACACACGAAAAGACGATATACTTCCTTATTCTTTTCATCTCTGTAGTGTTTCATTTCATTATAACAATCGCAACATTTCTTACTGGTATTGAATTCATTGATTGTTATTGTATCATATCTTTTATGGATTTGTTTCCTTAATCCTTTATTCATCGTAGGCATAAAATGTTTCATTTGTGCATCCCTACTCCAATTTCCATAACCAATTAGGACATTTGAACCAAATATTTCTTGGATTTTATTCAGGAAATTATCAATGCTTTTCTTACCATAACTATATTGTCTAAATTTTATTTTTCTCCAAGTTTCTTTCTGGTAAAATTCGCCAACTTGTTTATTTAGTTTATCTTTTTCAACTAAATATGCTTTGAACTTTATATAATCAACTGATTTGCTATTTTGAAATGATAAATGAGTTTCTATTTCAATAATTTTATGCTTTTTCTTTTCTTGTAATAATATTCGTTGGTTTCTTTTTCCATAACTTTCTATTTTTCGTTGCGATGATGTATATTGTAATTTCTTCCCATTTTTATCCATCATATAAACCAAACTACGTTTTCCAGGGTCGCATCCAACGATATTCCTATCTTTCATTGTATCCAATTGTTCTTTGGATAAATCTTCAATACCATAAAAGTCTTGGTCTGGAATCACTGGAACTCTTGAACCCCATTTTTTATCCTTCAAATCTTTTCTAATAAACAACAAACAACAAGATACTCCGTCAGTTTGTATTTGATGGTGAAATTGGTAATTTTGGTTTCTAAATATTTTATGGTTCAAATTTAAAAAGGCATTCCAAATATCGTGTTTATTTTCTTTGAGGTTTTTATGTAATTCACCCTTTTTTATTCCATCTGTTTTATTGGCTGGACAGAATAAACTCACCAAACTTGCTGTATCCAAAATAATATGTTTTGGAACAATATTGTTTCGTAACGGTAAGGGTTGAAACAATTTACTTTCTTGTTTTTCCAATACTTCATTCATATACAACATTCCTGTCAAATATTCAAATGGTCTAACTTTCACATCATAATAAACTGACTTGGTAATATTGATTGGTAAAATGTTAGATAAATGAGTGATTTTCCATTCATTGAATATTTCATCCGTTTCATTATTCAAAGTCATCAATTTATGTTTCAACTTGAATAAAATGGATTTATCTTTGGTTATTTGCGTTGTTGTTTTATTGATAAATCTCAAAAAGTGCTGAATAAAATGTTCTTGTACATTGTTGGATAAAGAAGTATGAATTTGCGTTGCTAAATAAGGTAATAAAAAAGTGGTATTTTTCAAATTAGTTTTCTCGTGATTTACTGATGGTTGATATTCTTCTAAATAAAACTTTTCCAACTTATCAAGTAGTTCTGTATTTTTACTTTTCACACCTTGATTGCTTCGTGTTCCTAATGATTTGATACAATACAAAATAAATGTATTATCAATTTCAGGCAAAGCCGTTTTATTGGAATAGCAATTCAACACATACAAACGGATAAACTGGTAGGTATGTATCATCAAATCGTTTATTTCAAAAACCAAATTATTTACTACGGGTTGAACTAAATCACGATTGAGTAAAACAGATTTGAGTGGTATTTTGATAGTTTTGTATGCTGATTTATCATTATTCCTAAACTCTTTGAATTCATCTTTCAACTTCTTCTTTTTGACCATTCTATATTCTATACAAAGATTATATCTTTATATAGTTATTACAAATAATTATATAAATTCCTAAATGTTTTCATTTTCGTTTTTTTCTTCAAGTTTCTTTAATTTTTCCTTTTTATTTAAGTATGCTCGTCGTGCGTATTCCTTCTTTTTTTCACTTGATAAATTAGCAGAATAATTAGTTTTTTCTTTATATTCCTTAACCCGTTGCTTATGTTCGTCTTTATTATTTTTATAATATAGTTTTCTACTTGCTGGTGCTGTGTATTTTTTGAGATGCTCTTTGGTTTGAATTAATTCATCTTGTAATTTTTTATTTTCTTCCTCTGTAATTTTTAATTTGTGAATTAGTTCATCAACATTCATAGTTAGTATAGTATGATAAATATTTTTTATGTAATTTATCATATTATTTATTTTGTGCGAACTTAAATGTTCAAAGGTGTATTTCCATGATTACAGACAAAAATGCAGTATAAAAGATGGAAAATTTAAACCCGCCGAGTTTACCCAAAGGTATTTCTTAAACCCGCCGAGTTTACCCAAAGGTATTTCTTAAATATAACCCCGCCGAGTTTACCCAAAGGTATTTCTTAAATATAAACCCGCCGAGTTTACCCAAAGGTTTATCTAAAATACCTATTTATTGACTAATTTTAGTTTCCAATTTTTTATTACACTTGTAAATAAAATAAAAATGTCAAATTTTTCTCAAATTTTTATATATAGGATTATATAAATGAGTTATCAAGATATAGGGGCTTTAATATTAACAGAAATTGTTGGAGATTTTGGATTTCAAATATTTGCTAATAAAGGAGGTATAATGCCATTTTCTGTTGGAATTATGGGATATATTGGTGTTATTTATTTTTTAATACGTTCATTACAAGGTTCTCAAATTTTGTTAGTTAACGCTGTTTGGGATGGTTTAAGTGCTTTATTAGAAACAATTGCAGCTATGGTTATATTAGGAGAATATTTTGTTGATCCATGGAAATATGTTGGAATTGGATTAATTATATTAGGTCTCTTTTTCTTAAAAATACCATTAAAAAGTCCAAAACCATTTCATTTTCCTTCCCTTTTTTCTAAAACATAAAATTTCCTTATACTAAACAAAACCAATCTAAAAAGCTAATAAATAAATTTTACACCTTTGGACTATTCAAAGATGTAAAATTATATTGGTTTTGTTCTACATAAGGGACAAGTTTTATTTCCTTTAGTTTTATTTTTATTATATTCTTTCCATTCTTTATCTAATTTTACAAATTCAGTAGAAAACCTTAGACTTCTATTTTCATAATTTAAGAAATTTTCTGTATTCATCCAATCTGGTCTGTCTAACATTACACTATTTCTAATTTCTAATAATTCTTCATAGGATTTTTTGTTAGTTTCAAAATAAATATTTTGATATTCACAATATTCATTATATTTTTTCTGTTCAGGATCATTTTCGTCTTCTTCGTTAATTGTATACGGCCAAACAGGTATTTTATCAATTATTTCTCTCCAGTGTAATGGTCTTTCTATTGTTGAAGAACCAAAATATATTGTTTTACAACATCCGATACATAATTTATGGTGACAAGTTGGTAATTTAACTAATATTGTTTCATTTATACAAACACAACATTCTCCATTTTCTTCTTGGTCATATTTTATAGGTAATTTATTTTCACAATGGCAACATACCCCTTCTTTTTTACCTTTTATTGATATAAGAAAGCATTTTGGATATATTTCATCACAGAAATAACATAATTTATTTTCATAAATAGAAGACATACAAATATGTAATTAAATAATAAAATATTTTTAGATTTTATAACGATAAAATCATAATAGATGTTAGTATTTTGTCCCAAAAAAAATAATTATTTAAGGAAAAAATTGAAAAATCTTTATAAATGTTTATATTATATATAGTAGAATTACTTAAAGAATTTATACTAATATAATACAATATAAATGGTTAAAATTTGCTCAAACTCTTATCCATCTTCATGCGAAGAAAAATACTCTAAATATTTTGAAAAGTACCCTTTTCCATTGAGTTCTTTTCAAAAATTTGCCATTGAGTCTATTGTTGAGGGAAATCACATTCTTATTACTGCTCATACCGGTTCTGGTAAAACTCTTCCAGCTGAATTTGCTATAGAACATTTTGTAGCCCAAGGAAAAAAAATTATTTATACATCTCCAATTAAATCTCTTTCTAATCAAAAATTTTATGAATTTACTTTAAAATTTCCTAATATTTCTTTCGGAATTCTAACAGGTGATATTAAAACTAATCCTGAAGCTGATGTACTTATTATGACAACTGAAATTCTTATGAATACACTTTATGCCAAAAATCGTAAAGATGATTTTACCGGTTTTAATAATAAAACATCAAGTTTAACAATGTTTGAAATGGATTTTGAAAATGAATTAGCCTGTGTTGTTTTTGATGAAATTCATTATATTAATGATATTGAGCGTGGAAGAGTTTGGGAAGAAACAATTATGATGTTACCCCATCATATTCAAATGGTTATGCTTTCTGCTACTCTTGATTCTCCAGAAAAATTTGCTCTATGGTGTGAAACACGGGGGCAAACTTCGTCTGGCTCAACTAAAATTGTCTATCTAACTACAACTTATGAACGAGTTGTTCCATTAACTCATTATTCCTATATTACTTGTACGCAGGGTATTTTTAAAATATTAAAAGATAAACAATTAGAAATGGAAATTATGAAAACTACTAATACATTACACACTATTCAAGATTCTAAAGGAAATTTTAATGACTCGAATTATCAACGTATTTATAAAACAATTAAATTATTCAAAGATAAAAATCATTTTGTAAAACGACAACATATTCTAAACAACGTTTCTAGATATATGGTTGAAAATAATATGTTACCTGCTATTTGCTTTGTATTAAGTCGCAAAGCTCTTGAACAATGTGCTAAAGAAATTACAATAAATTTACTTGAAGATGATTCTAAAATTCCTTATATTATTCGTAGAGAATGTGAACAAATTATTAGAAAATTACCAAATTATGAAGAATATCTCAATTTACCAGAATATATTTCAATGGTATCCTTACTTGAAAAAGGAGTTGCTATTCACCACGCAGGAATTATGCCAATTTTAAGAGAAATGGTTGAATTATTATTTTCCAAAGGTTATATTAAACTTCTTTTTGCAACTGAAACATTTGCTGTAGGTATAAATATGCCCACAAAAACTGTTTTATTTACTGACCTTAATAAATTTGATGGTTCGGGGATGAGACCGTTATATTCTCATGAATATACACAAATGGCAGGGAGAGCGGGACGTCGTGGTATTGATACTATTGGTCACGTAATTCATTTAACAAATTTATTCAAAGATATGGAACAAATAACAATTAAAACTATGATGAAAGGGAAACCACAAACACTTGTATCTAAATTTAAAATTTCATATAATTTACTTCTTAATCTAATTGATATAGGTGAAACAGATTATACAAAATATGCTAAAAGAAGTATGGTCCAAGGAGATATAGAACAATCTATGAAAGGATATTATGATTCTATGTGTAAAATTCAAAATGAAATAGATAATTTATCATTAGTAAAAAATAATGTTAAAATCCCTCTTGAAATCGTTGAAGATTACATTCAACTTAAAGAAAAAAGATTAAAATCAGTTAATAAAAAACGAAAAGAAATAGAAAAAAATATAAATCAAATTCAAGACAAATATAAAACAATTGATAAGGATATTAATATAGTTTCAAAATATAAATCCAAACTTGATGAATTAAATGAATTAAACAGACAACTTGTTAATACAGAAAAGACGCTTGAGATAAATGTTTTAAAAGTATTAAAATTATTAGAAGATGATAAATTTATAAAATCTTGTAATGACAATATTTATACATTAACAACAAAAGGTCATATAGCAACGCATATTAGAGAAATTCATTGTCTTGTATTTGCGGAATTAATTGAATCAAAAATTTTACATAAATTTGAACCGAAAAAACTTGTTGGGATTTTAAGTTGTTTTACCAATGTAACTGTACAAGAGGAAAAAAGGGCAATACAGCCTATAACTGACTATAATGACGTAAAGGAAACTGTATTATTAATTTATGATATGTATCAAAAACAATCAAATATTGAATTGAAAAATATGATAGAAACAGGAATTGATTATAGTATACACTTTGATTTAATAAATTATGCTATAAGATGGTGTGAATGTGAAAATGATACTGATTGTAAAAGACTTCTAAAAGAAATATCTATAGAGAAAGAAATATTTTTAGGAGAGTTTATCAAATCAATTCTTAAAATTAACAATATAACATCTGAAATGGAAAAAATTGCAGAACTATTGGGGGATATGGAATTTTTAAGCATATTAAAACAAGTTCCCCAACTAACATTAAAGTATGTTGCGACTAACCAATCTCTTTATGTATAAATTTTCAAATAAATAGAAAAATAAATGTGTAAAAATGAATGGTTGAGATTGAAAAATATAAATTTTTTAAAATTAAAATAATTTGAAAGCATGTTAGGTAATAAATGAAGAATTAAAATATTGTCGAAAATTTCAATCATAAAAAAAATTCCAAAAGTCAATTGGGTTTTTAAAAATGGACAAAAAAAAATGTCCATTTTTGAAAAATCAAAAAAAGTTTTGAAAAAAGGTCTTGTACTTGAGTTTTCTAAGCATAATGCTCTAAATTTCAAAAAAAAGTGAAAAAAAAGTGTTACGATAAATTTTTTAAATTTTTGTGAAAAACGATTTAGGAACTTTTTTTGTCAACATTTATATAATGACAAATGTTGACATTTGGTTCCAAAAAAGTTCGGGTAATTTTGTCTGTGAATTTTGTGACTATATATCGTCACGTTACAGTCAATTTTCTCGTCATTTAACGACACGAAAACATAAAAATAAGGAGAAAATGTTGACAAATGTTGACAATTTGGTACCAAAAGTATCTAACAGCGAAATAGATAGTAAATTTAAATGTGTTTGTGGTAAAAATTTTGGTTACAGACAAAGTTTATCAGTTCACAGGAAAAAGTGTAATATATTGTCAGGGGTAGAAAATATAAATAAAGATCAACCAATAACAAAAGAATTAGTTTTACAATTGATACAACAAAACCAAAAATTACAAGAGATGCTGCATGACCAACACAATAAAATGTTTGAAATAGCAAAGGAAGGAAAATCAATAACCAATAATAATACAACTAACAATAATAATAATCAGTTTAATTTAAATGTATTTTTAAATGAGCAATGTAAAGATGCTTTAAATTTAATGGATTTTGTAGATTCTTTAAATGTTCAATTGAAAGATTTAGAATATACAGCAAGTAAAGGGTATGCGGAGGGAATTTCTAATATATTTATAAATGCGTTATCTGATTTAAATGTTCATAAAAGGCCGATTCATTGTTCAGATTCAAAAAGAGAAGTTTTATATATAAAAGAAGATGGTAAATGGCAAAAAGAAGATGAGGATAAAAGTAAAATAACAAAGGCAATAAAAATAATAGGTAATAAAAATATGAAGCAAATAAGTGAGTGGCAAAAAGCATATCCAGAATATAAAGATCCAACATCAAAGCAAAATGATAAATATATGAAAATGTTATGTAATGCAATGAGTGGTTCAACAAAAGAAGAATCAGAAAAAAATTATGATAAAATTATAAGAAATATAGCAAAAGAAGTAGTAATAGATAAATCAATATAGAGCAATGCGTATTGAGAATAAAATAATATAATTTCTTTTTTCAACTAACAAATAGGTATTTGAAAGAATCATTCCCGAAATTAAAATGTTTTTGTCAAAAAAGTATTTAAAGACAATATTTTATATTTAATATATTTCTTTTTTTAGACAAAAATAATACTAAATCTATTCACTTTAAATTTTTAGTCCCCCTCATCCTCCTTTAAGCATTTTACGTGTTTTACGTATTTTATTTCTAAAACTTTTTTTTGTTTTATAATGTTTTGAACGATTCCTTTTTTTATTTATTGTTTTCATATAAGATATAATAATATTATTTTTTTTTACATTATTGTAACATGCTAAACTAACAAAACATTATAATTACTTTACCTTATTTATTCAAATATCTGTAATCTAATTTTTCTTTTAAATTTTTCTTCATTATTAAACAAAAACAATTTATATTGTCTTTTTTCATAATTTTCTAAGTTTTTTGTTGTAATAATACGTGATGCCATTCTCAGTTCTGGTAAAAACACTATAAATTGAAATAAACCATCATTTCTAACTAATTTATCAAAACAATACCCATCATACATTTTTTCAAGTGTTTCCGGTTTATTAAAACATGTATCAAGCAATGAACAATCAGTTTGGACCCTTCTAATTGCCCTCATAGTTGTATTAATATAATTAAGTTGTCCAATCCATTTATTATAAAAATCTAAGCCATCCGATGAAATAGAAATCATTTTATGATTTAGTTGAAATTGAATCATATTTAATAAATCAACAAGTCGTCTAATAGGGGATGTCATATGAATATAGGCATCCATTTCAAGTATATCATGCCTTGTAGACGAATCCTCATTTAGTTCTGAAAGAGAAATAGTTGAAAGATCTATATATTGCACACATGCACTATTCCAAATCTTAATAAATTGATTCACATCATTCGGTAAATACTCGGGTAAAGAAATTTGGTTTTTAATAATAGTTGACCTAAATATACCATTATGTTGATTATATAAATCTTTAGCACAATGATAATTCATTAAAATCATAAGATAACTAACAACTTCGTGACTATCTCTAACATTATTTATATAACGATATTTAAATGCCATTTGTTTCGTAGTTTCAAGAAGAAACTGATAATCACTATCTGAAATTAATGAATAATCTTCATAAACATAATTTTTAAATACTCTTATAATAGCATTTGTAAAATGAATTGATATTATTTGTTTATTTTCATCCAGCGTAATATCCATTACAAATGCAAACCTTCTCATATTTTCTTGAAGTGAACATAAACAATCTGATAAAATAGTTGGTAACATTGGTCTTTTACGATCTGGTAAATAAATTGTAGATATGCGTTCAGAGAAGCTTGACCAAAGATTTAATGAATCCATCCAAATGGTAACATTTGCAATGTAAATACTAAGTAAAGTTTGATTATCATTTACCTTTTTAATACTAAAACCATCATCATAATCTAAACTATTAGCAGGGTCAATAGTAAATGTTTTCCAAGAAGTTCTGTCTTCAATTTGTGGATATTTTTTTATTATATTTGTAATAAATGAATCATGTTCTTTTGCTTTTGTTTGTATAGCCTTGGTAGTTTCTTTGTTAAATTTTTGTATTGAAGCATAAAGACTTTTACAATAAAGTTGATATTCATAGAAATTATCTAGAACATCAACAGGACCAATTGTTTGAGATATATTAGCATGTGGATGTTTATCATCCCATTGTTTATAACGAATAGTTACATAGAGATTATTAAAAACTTTAGAAAATCCCATTTGCTTGATTTCATAAGCCACTAAAAAGATTGGTATACGAATATCATCAGGTATACATTTATATAAAAGTCTACCTAAAGATACTTTGGAGGTTTTTAAAGAATTTCTCTTTCCATCCATAATTTTATTTTCTCTTCCAAAAGTTTTATTATCAGCAAGAATTAAAACAGCTGGTATATTTTCATTAATACGTATAGAGGATTGGATAATATCAACTTTTCCTTTATTAAAAGTAAAAACATCATTATTAAACAATTTATATTCAGATGGATTAAATCCATTAAGAGTGATAGGTTCCATAGTAGTATAATTAAATACATTCCAAGACCCATAGTTTCTATTATCAATCGTTATCTTATAAATAGTCATTTTATATACAAAATATGTTGTAAATCCTTTAAGCTATTTAAGTGTATAAATTGATGAATTTAAATAAAATATAACTAACAATAAAATTTTCAATTATTTATGTAAATGAATACTTTCATTATTATCCATTTGTAAAGAATCATTATTTATAAATGTTTCCCCTATAAAATCCATTTGAGGTAAAGGTATTGATTCTTCTTTTGGAATTAGTATTGAGGGAATTTCTTGAATATTTGTTTCATTATCATTTATTTTATTTTGTTCTAAATCATATATCGATTTAGAATCTTTTTTTATATCTATTTTATCTTGAAAATCAACTGGTTTTGCTATTTTACGTTCTACATTTTGATTTTGTAAAGCATACATAAAAATTTTTGGACTTATAGCAATATTATTCATATATGTTCTGTATTTAAAACAACTAACACTTGTATTTTCATCAAATTTAAAAGTATACCACCAATATGCAGGAATATATAATATTTTTCCTGGTGTTAGTGTAATTTCTAAACATTTTATTTTATCAAAATCAGCTCTATATTTTGGTTGAGGGTCCCAAGGATTTATAGGAGATTTAAACTCAAAATTTTCATAATCATTTATTGGATACAAGTATTTTAAACTTTTGGGAGGCGATAATTTTACTTTTATTAAACCTTGTGTTACTAAATAATAATTACGATAATTTACATCATATCTAAAAGGGGTTTCTAAATCCTTTGACGCAAATAAAACATCATAATAACAATTTGAAACTAAATATGGTCTTAAAAATTCATCATTATAAGTCATATTTTTTATTGCCCCCGTTTCCTGTAAAAAATCAAAATTTCCTTCACTAAAGTATGTGGCCTTATTATCTTCATTAAATAATTTTGCTGCTACATGTAATGGTAATGGGACATTTATATCAGTTTCCGAAGATAAATCAGATTTACTTCTTATTTTCACTTCAAAAACAGGATAATTATCTAATAAAAATTGTTTGTTAGTTGAATATATAATTTTATATCCACTGTCTCCTTCAGGCAAATCTAATATTATTGGTTGTCTTAAATCACATATTTCTTCCAGTTTATCTTTGGATGCCTGATCAACTTCATATATTTCTAAATCGTTACTTGTTTTAAAATGAAACTGTATATGTAAATAAAAAAATAAAATTAAACAAAATATAAATATACCTATTATTATTTTCAACATTATTTATAAAAAATAATAATTTATTTTAAATTTAAAAACGAGAATAAAACTAATTATCCGAAAACTTTGGAGCTATAAAAAAAGATACATTACTATCTTCTCCTAAATTGTATTTTAATAACATTGGATATTCATTACTTAAAGAAACATTTATTATTGAACTAATTTTCATTGATAAACACATTTTACAAATATGACTTAAGCTAAAAGAAATATTAATTTCTTCTTCTTCGGCTATTGCGTATTCCTCTAAATCATCAACAGGTATATTTACTTTTAATTTTGTTAAATCACCCTTGGAATTTAATTCTATTACTGACTCGGAACATTTTATATTTAAATCTTGTCCAAAAGTATTTAATTCAGAAAATACTTCAACCAATTTCTTTGTATCTATCATAAACTCAACATCATAATTAAATTTGGGTATATCTAAACTATCTTCATCAACATCTATAAGATTTAATTCAAAAAAATTATCAAATGAACTTATATTTTCTTTTTCATTTAAAAAATTAATATAAAGTTTTTCAATATCATTTTCATCTTCATATTTTAATTCAAGTTTATCATGTTTTAAAGCATAATTCATTAATAAATTAAAATTAGCAGAATCTACAGATACTTTATGATTTTTTGAACAATCATAATCTGAAAACCATTTATTTTTTATTTCTATTTCTGAAATACAAATATGAGATTTATCCATTGATTGAATATATAATTTGTCACTTTCAAAATAAATATTAATATGGGAATTCCAATTCTTTAGTAACTGAAAAATAGCAACAAATATTTCAAGTTTTGATTTATTTTCTATTGTTAAACGCATTAATATATTTAATTATATATTGTATTTAATATCTTTTTAGTTGTTTACTAATTCTATTTTTTTTTGTGTATCCTTATCTATAAAAATACTAACAATATTAAAAATTTTAGCAAAAATAAATGGTGCATTATAAACATAACATTTTAATAATTTTTCAGGATATTTTTCTTTTAAAATACTTGACATAACTTGAATAAAATTCTTATGCTTATTAATATCGTTCATAGTTAAATTTTTCATATTAACATGGACAATAAAATAATTGTTTGTATTTAACACATTATCAATATTATTTGTAATATAATTTAAAATATAATTATATGTTTCATCATTAGCTATATTTTTAAAATAAATATAATTTAATATAATACAGTTTTCCTTAATATAACATAGACCTTTTAAAATATCATCCCATTCTCCCTTTCTTACTTTATCTTTTATTTTTTCAGAAGAATTATTTGTATTATTTTCAGAAAAAATTTCATTTGATAAGTCCATTACATTTTAGAAGTAAAATCTTATAAAAATTTTAACTAATTTTTCTAAGATTATTTTTGTCTCATTTTTTTTCTACATATCAATATTCAATTCACTTTCAATGATTTGTTTTAGGTTATTTCCAATTATTTCATTTTGTTCTCCATCATCTGGTATTTCTTTTAAATCCGATAAAATTTCTTCAAATGATTCTATATTTGCAAAATTTATTTCATTGGTATTTTCTAAATTATTATTCATTGATATATCTAATATTTTTTGACTATTATCCATAGTTAAATTTTGTAATACAACTACTAATTCTTTAACTTCTAATAATTCTTTTTTTAAATTTTCTACTTGAGTTTTTAATGTAGTATTTTCTTTAATAATTGGGATAGTAGCTGTTTTTAACTGAACTACAGCTTGTTTTACTGTTTCAAATTGTTCAAATTGTTGTTTAACTAAGTTAAATTCTGAATTAGAAATTGAAGTCCCAGTATTCGTTTGTTGATTCTCAAGAGCATCTAATCTTGAAATAATTGATTGTAAAAATTCTGTATCCATTGAGGATTCTAAATTAAAATTTCCTTCTTGAGAAAAGTTTGAATTCATCATTTTAGATTCTAAAACACCTAATCTTAATGTAATTAGAGTAATTGCCTGAGGAATAGTCATCTTGGTTACACTGGATAATTTATTAGTATTTTGTTGTGCGGATTTTGAATTCATTTGTGGTTGTTGTTGTAAAGCCGCTTGTTGACCGGCTAAACGTCCAGTTGGAATATTAGGTCCAGAACCAGGTTTTGCTTGATTAGCAAACATTTGTGCAGAATTAATTGATGGTTGGGGTCCACGTCCAGGAATAGGAGGTTCACTTGTTGGACCAGCTCTTCTTCTTTGTGCTGCTTGAACAGAACGATTTGCACTCATAATATTATTTATAAACAATATGTTTCTTAATTATTTACGCATTATAATATTTCTAATAGAGATTTTAGTGTTTTTTATATGGTTCCATAAAAAAATCTTAATCTAAATAAATAAAAAAAATACAAAAAAATTTGAAAAACAATATTGAATCATAATTAGATGACTTTATACAACCATTTGAAATTTAATTTGAGGATGATGTAAATAATTATGAATTTCAAAATCCTCTACTTTATAATCATTAATATTTTCTCTAATTTGTTTAATTGTAATAGTTGGAAAGGGATAAGGCTCTCTTGTTAATTGATCTTTTAAACAATCTAAATGTTGTTCATATATATGACAATCTCCTTTAAAATAAACAAATTCAGAAGCTTTTAAACCACAATGTTTAGCAATTAAGTGGGTTAAAAAACTATATGATGCAATATTAAAAGGAGTTCCACAAGCTTCATCACAAGAACGCTGATACATAGCACATGATAATTCATCTCCATTCTTGACTGAAAATTGACATAATACATGACAAGGAGGAAGGGCCATTTGTTGAAGTTGACATGGATTCCAGGCAGTCATTATGTGACGACGACTAAATCGCTTTTTGGGATCTTTTAATGAATCTATAATAATTTGTAATTGGTCAACCCCATAATTTCTATCCTCGGTTTTATCTAAATCAAAATCAAAATCAAAATCTTTTGGATTAAATGAATTTTCATGAATTATTTTTTGCTTATTATTACAAATATATTCTTTATTAAATGCTCTCCATTGCATTCCATAGATAGGTCCAAGTTCATCTACCTCATAATCAAACAAACCAATACTATCTAAATATTCTCGAGAGCCGTTTCCATCCCAAATATGAACATCCTGTTCCTTTAATAATCTATTATCAGTTTCTCCGCGGATAAACCATAAAAGTTCCTTTAAACAAGTTTTCCAAGCAGTTTTTTTGGTAGTTAAAATAGGAATTTTATTATCTTTTAGAGAAAACCGCATAGAAGTTCCAAAAATACTTTTAGTTTTTCCATTACGCCCCTCTTCCCATGACCCATTATTAATAATGTTTTGTAAAAGATTTAAATATTGATATTCTTCATGCTTATATTTTTCAATATTAGCAAAAATTTTATCAGAAACTTGAATATTTTTACCTTCTTCTATTTCCATTATTAGTATTATATGGAAAGTTTTAATATAGTTTTTATAAAATTATTAAACTATATTATTATTTTGCTCAACTTTTGTAAAAGTTGAATTTTAATTTCTAAATATAAATCATATGGAAAGTTTAGATGAATTATCAAAATCTGGTTCTGGTAAACTTGGATTTTTTAAACATGTATTTAACTTTGATGAAGAATCTAAGGCTGAAATGTTAAATATTGTTCAATATGCCGTTTTAGCTTTAATACCAGTTATAATTTTAAATAAATTAATGCAACGTTATGTTCCAGAAGCAGATGATGAGAAAAGTTCTGTTGAAATATCGGCAGAGGTTTTAGCACAAGTTATTGTTATGTTTTTAGTTATATTAATTATCCACAGAGTAATAACATATATTCCCACTTATAGTGGGGAAAGATATGCTGAATTTAGTGTAACAAATATAATTTTAGCAATGTTAGTTATAATTTTAAGTCTCCAAACAAAATTAGGTGAAAAAGTATCTATTTTAGTTGATCGTATTATAGATTTATGGGAAGGTGGAAAAAATAATAAAATGGGTAATAAAATAAATAGTAATGTTAAAGTTTCTCAACCTATCTCTCAAAATCTAACAGCAATAAATCAATCATTAAATTCAATGGGTTCAACATCTATTAATGAACTCCCTACAGCTCAACCACAAATGACTCAACAATTGCCAAATTATGATCAAATGTATAAACAGGATTCAACACCATTAATAGGAGCATCAACTCCTGGAATGGAATCTATGGAACCAATGGCAGCTAATGCAGGAGGTAGTGCTTTTGGTTCAACATTTGGGAGTAATTGGTAAAGCATACTAACAAAATAATTTAGTAATTTTACATTATATATCATTTTGAAAAATGTAAATAATTTAGAAAATTATTTCTAAATTATTTATCTTTTGTAAATCATCATTTGTCGTAAAAAAATGAAAATGACTTAAAAATAATTTTATTTTATATCAATAATTGATATGGATATTAATAAATTAATGAATGCGTTAGATAATGAAAATAATGAAAACATAATGAATCTTACAAGTAAAAAAATATTTGAAATGAATTTAAATATTATAAAAGAATTACATTTAGATAAAAAAACATCAATAGATTATTTAAAAAAATTAAAAGAATATCGCTATATTGACGAAATAAATGATTTAAAACATGGTTCATTTATTAGATGGATACCAATAACAAACCCCTCTTATTTACCTCTTAATTACAGTGGAATTCTGTGTGATATAAAAATAACAGATAACGGGGTTTTAATTACATGTAAAAATTTTATGCATCGTCATTATACGTTTAAAATGGATGAATGTCTAATATTTCAAAAATTAACATCTCAAGAAAGGATAATTATTAATGTTTTAGATCAATTAGAAAGAAATAAGAATGTATATCTGGATGACCAAATAGAAAATGATTAGTATGTTTTATTTTTTATTTTTACGGGTTTTGGTAAATGGAGAAGTTAAATCACTAAATAAACCAGGAATAAATTTACCCATTTTAATCATTTGTATTTCTGAATTACTTAACGGTTTTTTTCTATAATGGCATTTTTTTCTGTTATTATAGGAACATACTGATTTATATCCTTTATGATTTTTTATTGTAACTTTTCTAGTAATTTTTTTTCCTCCAACCATTGATACTTGAATATTTTTATAATTATAACTCATATAAATAAATAATATAAAAAATTGTTGTTTTTTTATTTTATATTTCATATCTTACGAAAAAAAATATTGCATTAGAATATAATGGGTGGAAATACCGGAAATATTCGCACTTTAAGAAATCAATCTGGAACTGTTGGTTACCGAACTTTGGGTTCTATTTTAGCAAGTGATACAAGTGCTGGAGCAGGGTCAGTAAGACGTATATATACATATTACTTTAACAAAACTGGTGGAGTGCCTAATCCAATTGGAACAATTTTTAGTATTAATTATGGACAATTTCGCGACCGTTCTCAATATTTTATCAGTTCAATCTATGGTTAATTAAAGCTTAATAAAAAAAACAGATAAATTATTAAAATTTAGAAAAATCGTTCATTTGATAAAAATAAAATATTTTATTATATTTCAAATTTAAGGAATTTAGTGTAACGCATTTATTTAGAAATTGGGTTATAAACCTTAAATGTTCAAATGTGTAAAATCTAAATACTTTTGTAATTTTTATTAGTATTATCTATTTTTTCGCTCTCATTACTTTTAGAAATTATATATTGACCACATGGTCCACAATGATCCTCATTAGCTAAATCTATTTTTGTATTTGTTTTATTAGAACAATAATCTATATTCCATCTACCAAGTGGAGGATTCTTTGGAACTTTAGTAATAAATTTACTTGTAACTGTTTTCATTATATAATTCCACATTTTATTATATTTAGAATTTAATTTATATTTTTATAAATCAATTTTTTATACACCCTTTTACACATTTTTACATTTCAAAAATAATTATATCAACATCTAAAAAAAAATTTATTATATATAATAAAATAACGGTTTAACAAACATTTGTATCAATCCAATTTTTATTAAGAACTTTTTCCACACTTTGTAACGCACCCTCACACCACCCTTGTCTTCTACTAACATCTTCTCCAACAACTAACATACCAGGTTCTGGATGCTGAGCTTCATTAATGAATTCATCTCGATTCATATAATTATCATAATTTAACGGAGTATAATAATGGGTTCCAATAGGCCAATAAAAATCTTTAATTGCTATTATATGTAATGTATTTGGTAATAAACCCAAAGCTTCTTCTACTTTTTTTTCAAAAAAAATTCTATTTTGAGGATTATTTTCTTTATATTTTTGTAAAATTTCAGCACTTTTATTATCAGAATAAGCAATCATATAAACACTTTTAGAAAAAGGAATAATTTTTTGAAGCGAGCCTGGAACAACTGTATATGTGGGAACAATTTGACTCATTAATTTAGAGGATTCGGTATCAAATTTTGCATAAATATACAAAAAAGGTTGCCCATGTATTTCATTATAAATTTTATATTTAGGTAAAAGTTTTTTAACTGTATTTATTCGTGTTGCAATTATTACTTTATTAGCATAGTAAATGTTACTTTTATTTATTTTTCCGCTTGTTATAATTTCAAATAAACAAGGATTATGATCAATCTTTTCTATTTTTTCAACTTTTGTAGATGTCAATATATTTTGATGTCCAATTTTATTACAAAGAGAATTAACTATGGATGACCAGGGTATATCTAAGGCTGTCCATCCAGATGCATTATCTTCCATTTGATAATGATATAATACTTCATATACATCTTCTTTTTCAAAATCCGAATATCCAGAAGATATAACAAAATCATTATATAATTTACTACCAAGATGTTCAGTTGCAAATTGTTTAAACGTAATGGATGGGGGATTTTTATAAGAATTATAAATTAATCTTAATTTATTCAAATATTCTTTGATATCAATAACATTTTTAATTTGTTTAGAATAATGAATATTAGCTTCAAATTCACTATATTTTATATGAAGTTCTTTTAATAATTTTATCAAAAATTTATCCGTATCTTTACGTCCAACCCCAGCTCCAACAACTATATTGGTATTATAAAAAATGTTGTTTCCTATTCTTCCCCCAATATATGGTCTTCTATTACTTTCAAGGATTAATAAATTAGTTTTAGGACACATTTTTTTTATATTATAGGCACTGTATAAACCTGCTATACCAGCTCCAATAATTATTATATCATAATGTTTAGTAGTCATTATAATATAAATATATAATATTTTTGGAATTTTGGACCATTATAACTTTATTTCCAAATTCCGAAAATATGTTAGTAATTCAAATTTGATGATAACTGAATGCAATGTAAATAATGATATTATTATAATTATTTAGTTAGTTTGTTAGTTAGTTTATTAGTTAGTTTGTTAGTTTATTTGTTAGTTAGTTTATTAGTTAGTAAGTTAGTTGTTAGGTAGTTTGTTAGTTAGTTTGTTAGTTTATTTATTAGTTAGTTTGTTAGTTAGTTTGTTAGTTTATTTATTAGTTAGTTTGTTAGTTAGTTTATTAGTTAGTTTGTTAGTTTATTTGTTAGTTAGATTATTAGTTTGTTAGTTAGTTTATTTATTAGTTAGTTTGTTAGTTAGTTTATTAGTTAGTTTGTTAGTTAGTTTATTAGTTAGTTTGTTAGTTAGTTTATTAGTTAGTTTGTTAGTTTTGAAAATTATAAAAAAATATAGCTTTTATTTGTTTTTTACAAATTATAAATAGATAAAATCTATTTAGTATAATCTATATATAAATTTAGACGAATTTGTATAATTAGAGCAAACTGTATAATAATTTTACTTATTATTTCTACGAGTTTTATTTTTATTTTTTGACTTATTTGTAAACTTGTTAGTTTTTCTAAATTGAATAGTAGGTTTTGTTTTACATTGAAATTGTCCACGAGTAAATCCTTTCTGATTAAATATAGTTTTAGTGCAAATGCCAATAGATTTGGATTCATTTATAGGATCAATTTTCTTAATACATTTACAAAGTTTTTCAGCCATAATTTTTTCAGCATGTTTTTTAATAAGTTTCTTAGATTTCGGAATGATTAAATTATAATATTTTAAAATACTAACATAATCTTTGTTAGTTAATTGTGTTGGCATTTATATAAAATATACGAATATTTTTATTTTATATAATTAAAATAAGAATATAATATATATATGATGACATGTAATTCCAAAATAATAGTATTTGATTTGGATGAAACATTGGGTTATTTTATGGAGTTAGGTATGTTTTGGGATGCGTTAAAAGCTTATATAAAACATAAACAAATAAAACAATCAATAGATCAAAAAATGTTTAACGAAGTTTTAGATTTGTATCCAGAATTTTTACGTCCAGGAATATTAAATATTCTAAATTATTTAAAAAGAAAAAAAGAAAAAAAATATTGTCACAAGTTGTTGATATATACTAACAACCAAGGTCCAAAAGAATGGGCAAATTATATAATGAAATATTTTGAGGAAAAGATAAATTATAAAATTTTTGATCAACTAATAGCAGCATTTAAGGTGCAAGGAAAAAGAGTAGAATTATGTAGGACAACACATATGAAAACACACGAGGATTTAATAAAATGTGCTAAATTACCAAAAGAAACTCAAATATGTTTTTTAGATGATGTATTTTATCCAGATATGAGTAATGAAAAAATATATTATATAAATGTAAAACCATATATTCATGATTTAGAGTTTAATGATATGATAAATCGTTTTGTGAATAGTAATATTTTGGGGTCGGGTCTTGACGACGCTACAATATGTAGGGAGTTTTTATTATCTTTTCTGAAAAGGTATAACTACATATATGTAGGTAAAACACCCAGGGCACAAAATTTGGACAAAATTGTTTCTAAAAAAATACTACAACACTTACATACATTTATTAATCTTCCAGATAAAACGAAAACCATTGACTCTCAAACTAACAAAACAAAACGAATTAAAATAATCAAAAATAAAACACTTAAAAAAAGATTTAATTAGAATTGAATTTAGATAAATTTACTAATTGTTTTATATGTGAAAAATAATTTTGTAGTATTTGATTTATGAATGAGGTTCCTAATAAAAATATTCCTGCATTAAATGCTATTTTACGATCTAAATTAGTAAATTTTACTCTTCTAAGAGGATTAAAACGAATTATTAAAAATAAGCTTATATATATCTTTACAAAATAATGAATATCTTCTAAATATTGAGGAGCATTAACTGATAATCCAAACGTTATTAATAAATATAATATCCATGTTATAATTATAATAAAATTAAATAAATTATTTTGAACATTATTAAGAACTTTACTATTTACCATTTAAAATAATATTATATTAAAAAAACTTATAATAATTTGAGGAATTTTTATTCCCTAAAAATTTTTTTATATTTTATTATTTTATATTTTTCCTAATACAAATACAATTCTTGGTTTATGTTAGTTATTTGAACTTAATAATTGTAAAAAAGTTTTGTAAAGCAAAAAAAAATAATTTATTTTAACTATATATAAATGGAATTACATAGCTATATTGACCAGCCTTCTTCAGAAAGACAACAAACTGTTTATTTAAGATCCTATAAAAGAAATATTCCATCACAACCTTTACAACCTTATTTAGATATTAGACCTGTAATGACAAAATATTCAATTTTACCTATTATAGATCCCCGAAAACCGGCTACAACACCTTTAATTCAACAACCAACTTATACACCTGAAAAAATTTATAATCCCGGAAATGACTCAGGACCTTGGGCTGGCTACGCATCTAATATTAATCAAGAATCCGAATTAAAAAATCAAATATTTGCTCACCAAAGTTGTTCTCAAGCAGCATATATTCCATCAAGTAAAAGTAGTCTTTATCAAGTAAATTGGAATAATAAATACAAGCAGGCACAGCCATTCCCTGGATTATTTCATAATGAACAATTCTGTCCAATTAACCCAAATCCTAATCCAGAAAAAATTGGTTTTTCATTGTTTAATAATGCTACAAGACAACAAACAAAAGATTTAACAAAATAAATTATCTAAAGAGATAATAATACGTTTATTTTGTTAAATTTAATTTTAAAAATATATATTATTATTATGTCAGATGATTTAGTAAATCAACTAACACTTAATTTTTTGATAAGTAAACATCAGCTTCATAAACTAAATAAAAAAGTAAAAGAAATTTCTAATGAGAGAAAACTAATTGAAACTAAAGAATATAGTAATAGAATTAAAATACTTTTCAATGATTTGTTAGTTTGTAATCCTCCAGAAGACCTATTATTTGAAGTTAAAACAGCATTTGAAACTTTTATTGATAAATCAATATACTATTTTAAAACACGTGATAACAGTGAAACTTTAGAAAAAGAAAGTAATAGAGAAATATTTGATGATATCGATTTTGAAAAAGAAGAAAGAGACATTGAAAATGGAAATTATAAAGAGTTGTCAAATGATTTAAAAGAAAATGAAGAAGATGAATTTGAAGAAGAATATGAGGAACAAGATGAGGAAGAAGAGCAAGGGGAAGATGGGGCTGAAGAGGAGGAAGAACAAAAAATAATCCCAAATACGGGACAAAAAATAATCCCAAATACGGGACAAAAAATAATCCCAAATACGGGACAAAAAATAATCCCAAATACGGGACCACATCCTGTTACATATAATGAAATTATTTCAACTAATAAATCAATTAATCATGAACCTATTGTTGTTAAGAGTAAATATAAAAAAATATCTAATTCAAGTGGTATAGATGATATTCAAAAATTACCATTTGATTGGTTTCAAAATGTTAGACAAAATTATATAAAAAATCAAATTATTCCAAGAAAAAAAGAACCTTCAATAATAGGATAGTTGTAATAGATTTGAAAAAGAAAATATAAACTTATTATATGAACAAAAAAACTAGAAAGAAATACAATAAAAAAATAAATTACCTACAAAAAATAAAGAAAATAAATAATAAAAATATTACACTTAAAAAACCATTTTTTAAGTTAAATTGTAGTCCTGGAAATAAAAATAAAGATTATACATGTTATTCTGATTCTGATCTTTATAAATTAAGAGATATTTGGAATGCTCGTCACCCCGATCGTCCAATTAAAACAAAAAACACTAAAAAAATATGGGAAAAACTAAAGGAATATTATAATTCTATTTGTAATAAAGAATCTTGTTGGGTGCGTCAAATGACTAAAAACACGAAACTTGAAAAAGAACTTTTAGATGCATTTGCACCTGAATCTCCACAAAATTGGAAGAAGAATCCCAATGAATGGTTATCAAGTCTTGATATTTTAAAGGTTATGAATCAATATGAAAAAAAATATAAATGTTTTGATTTTTTAGGACCATCTCCAATAGACTATGATACACCTAAATTATATGGTAAATGTGTTTGGGAAGAATTATGCCATTTTAATCTTTCTGAAAAAATAAAAAAAGGTTACTATAAAATTGGCGTAATATTCAACATTGACCCTCATTATAAAGGCGGAAGTCATTGGGTTTCATTATTTATTAATGTTAAACAAAAAACTATTTTTTATTTTGATAGCACCGGAGAACCAGTCCCTCCACAAATTAAAAAATTTATTAGTGAAGTAATAGCACAAGGTCAAAAATTACCAAAACCAATTAATTTTAAATTTGATCAAAATTATCCTGTTGAACATCAATATGGAAATACAGAATGTGGAATATACTCAATATTTTTTGTTACCCATATGCTTGAAGATAAAATTAATGGGGAATATCTTAAAACTCATATTTTAAAAGATAAATATATGGAAAATTTTAGAAAAATTTATTATAATGAAAATGGCGATGTATAAAATCAATAAGTAAAATATATACATAAAAATTCAATTATTATGTATATTAATGAGTAATTTACAACAATTTACTAACAAACAAAATATTAATATTTTATGGGATGTCCTTTTGGATGAACTTAATATAAATAAATCAAATAAAAATCTTGTTAATAATATCAAAACTGTTTTTGAAAGTAATATAAATCCTTTTTCTTCCAGAGTTAATCCAAAATCTAATATTATGGAATTAAATAAACAATTTTTATCCCAAGTAGTTATAGCTGTTAATAGATTATTCCCTAATCTTAAGCCAGAAACCAACATAAAAAGAATTACTATTTCTGAAGAAGAATTATCAGAACCTTATAAAATAGAAGATATTCAATCAAACAGACAAAATGAATTTGAAAAACAAGTTGAACGAAAACGTATTGAATTGGAAAACTACATGACACCTCAAAAACCACGGGAATTAGATTTTTCAGATAGAATCTCTGATGATAGAATAATAGAAATGGAGACTCTTATAGCAAATAAAATGAATCAAAGAAATCTGGAAATAGAACATTTTCAGAATGAACCTTACAATACTTCAAGTTTGGATCCAGAAAAATGGTTGAAACCAAAAGAAACATCAGTAAAAGTTGAAAAATCAGTTTTTACACAAAAACCTATTATTAAAAACAACCAAGATTTACAATTTAAACAATTATCAATAGATGGTAATAATAATTTTACATTATCAATTAATGAAATAGAACAAAAATCACAAAATTATATGAAAAAGGTAACTTGGGATGATTCTCATCCCAATGAGATTGGGATGAAACTGAATATTTTTAATAAACTAAAAAAACAACCAATAATTGAACAAAATTCCCAAACTATTCCAGATATTATCAATATAGAAGAAAAGGTTTATGAAGAGCAAAAATCAATGATATTACCTCAAGTAAAACAAGAAGAAATTATACGAAATAAAATTACATTACCAATATCTACTAATGAACCAATAATACCAAAAACTGAAATAATCAAACAATTAAATGATATGAATAAAAAGATAGATAATTTATATGAAATGAATAAAAAAATAGATAATCTATATGAAATAGTTTATAAACTAACAAATTTAATAGAAAAAAATAATAATTCAGAATTATAACCGCAAAAATAAATTTTATAATTATACTTTTTCTTTTACAATTTCAAAATCTCCTCTTGGGTTTTTTATAAGTTTTCCAATTAAAATTGGTCTTACACCTGGCACCTGTTTGGCTTGTATTACACTATCAAAATCATATACTTGTTTTGTATCCATTCTTAACATATAGCGCTTTCCGGTTGATTTTAGAGTAAAAGGTCTTGCTTCCCAATCAATTTTTTCAACATTTAATGCTGCAACTGTATCATTTTCATCTTGTGAATAATTTGGATTATAGGACCAATCATTTACTGTTGGTTGCCCAAATGATAAACAAACTAAACCTTCTTTTGTATTTGATTGAATATAGGTTGCACAATCAATAGATGATTCTTTTACTGCTTTTAATAATTGTGATGTCAATTGTTCTTTAATAGTAGATATTTCAAAAAGTTTTTGATCAGATGTTTGTGGAAGATAGGGTGGGTTTTTAGAAACATCTTTTAATTTTAATTCAATTGCAAAGTCACTATCTAACTGTTTTTCTGTATAGGTCATTATGTAAATAAATACTTCAACTGTTTGTAATTCTTTTGGTAGACTTTGATGAGAACAAATACGTCGAGCACGACCAATAACTTGTTCTACACGAACAGGATGCCAATATGGTTCCATAATATGAACATAACGAGTATGTCTTAAATT